>Ga0187851_10003052_pt1 | contig 14341 bp, 10 predicted proteins | sample June2016WEW_6_10_FD_132997 | JGI IMG/M metagenome (GOLD analysis project Ga0187851, IMG submission 132997) | Peatland microbial communities from SPRUCE experiment site at the Marcell Experimental Forest, Minnesota, USA - June2016WEW_6_10 | ecosystem: Environmental > Terrestrial > Soil >...
GAACCATCGCGCCTTCGGCCTCTTTCACAAACGTCAGCTTGCTCTCTCCGAGCAGATCGACGCGGATGAAATCGCCCAGCTTTACCTGTCCGGTGGCGACCAGGTTGGCGAGCGGGTAAACGATGTTGCGTTCGATGGCGCGCTTCAGGTGGCGGGCTCCGTATTTCGGATCGGTACCTTCGCGGAGCAGGAATTCCTTGACCGGAGCCGTGCAATTGAAAACGAACTGGTGGGCTCCGGCGGCCATGAGCACGCGCTGCTGGACCATACCAAGCTCGATCTCCAAAATCTGCTTCAGGTGCTCGGAGCGCAGCGTCTTGAAGACCACCACTTTGTCGATGCGGTTCATGAATTCCGGCGCGAACTTGCGGCGGGCGGCATCGACGGCCGAGCGGGTGATCTTCTCGTCGAGCGAGTTATCGACCTGCACAGCTTTCGGAGCGAAACCGAGTCCACCATCGACCAGACCGTTCATCTCGGCGGCGCCGAGGTTCGAAGTCATGATGATGATGCAGTTCGAAAGGTCGACGCGGCGGTTGTCGCCGAGCGTCAATGTGGCCTTGTCGAGAATGCCGAGCAGCAGTTGCCAGAGCGAGTCGGAAGCTTTCTCGATTTCGTCGAAGAGCAGGATCGAGAGCTTCAATTTCTCGGTGTGGTACTGGTTGAGAGCTTCCTGGGTGAGCAGGGGGTGCGTCTCGCGGTGACCAAGGTATCCCGGAGGCGAGCCGATGAGCTTGGCGATTTCGTGGGAGTGCTGGAACTCGGCGCAGTCGATTTTGATGCAGGCCTTGGCATCGCCAAAGAGCGATTCGGCAACGGCTTCGACGACACGGGTTTTTCCGGAACCGGTCGGTCCCAGGAACAAGAGGTTGCCCACCGGACGGCCGGGCGCATTCATGCCGGCAAGGAACATCTGGTAGATTTCCGCGACCTTTTCGATCGCCTGATCCTGACCTACGATTTTGCGGCGAAGGCTCGCTTCAAACTCGCGAGCGTCGTTGCTACGGCGGGTGGGATCGAGCACGGTTGCTAGGTTCGTTCTCATTCGGTCGGGCCCCTGTTTCCTTTCCGGAAAATGCGAGTTTTCTGGAAAACTGCTCATTTTTGTCACTCGGGATGGGAGGTTCTAGTCTCTCTCACCCGCTGCCTACTAGTGCAAGCCATTCGCCAACCCCGGAAAGCCCTCCAGGCCCATGTTTTCCGTAGGTTTAGATGCGTCTAGCTGGCATCCAGAGCTACCCGGGATGCTGCCCCAGTTTCCCTAAGAGCAATACTTTGCAGCCATACGGGAACTTCCGTCGTGTCCCGCGGCGCCCGCCCCGCGCTTCTAAAGCCTGAACAGACCTGACCGGACGTAACTAGCGGGCGACGTTACCTGGTAACACAATCAAGAAAGAGACTGCCTTACCCGGAGAAACCCCGTTGCCTCGTATTCCGATCGTTACCATTGCTGCCATGGCGGCTATATCCTCTTCCAGCCTTTTCGGACAAGTCACAGGCAGCGCACTAAATTCGCATGCGGCAAAACTCGTCCCTGCGAAAATCAACGCCAGTAAAAAGATCGAGCCTGCACCACCCATAATCGCGCCTCCGGGCTGCGACGTTTACAAGGCGCAGACCGGGGACAGCATCACTTCGGTGGCGCGAAAATATCTCAGGAAGACCAGTTACTTGACGTCCAGTGAACTCGCCGAAGGCATCCGATCCGCGAATGGCAATCGACAGGGCACTTTTCTCAAACCCGGAGAGCAGATCCTGATCCCCGGAATTCTCGAATCGCCTATTGTAGAGAAGACTGTTCCAGTTGCAAGAGATTTCGAAGTTCGAGCGATTTATTTAACCGGGGTGATGGCGGGAAGCGACCATGGCGAGCGCATTATCCGACATTGGCGTGAAGTGGGCGGAAACTCGGTGGTGTTCGATATCAAGGACAGCGACGGCATCGTCAACATTGCTTTCGATCACCCGCTGGCTACGGGGCAACGGCACTACATTCCTGACCTGCCGAAATTCATTCGGTTTCTGCACTCGCAGAACATGCATGCCATCGCGCGCATCGCGATCTTCCGCGATGAGCACCTGGTAACCACCCATCCGGAACTGGCCGTAAAGTCGCGACGGACGGGCGAGCCGTGGCGCGAGAACGGAAAACTGGTCTGGACCGATCCCTCCAATGTAAAGGTGCAAGACTACGACATTGCGCTGGCGAAATTCGTGGCGCAAGCGGGCGTGGATGAGGTGCAGTTTGACTACGTGCGCTTCCCGGCCGAGGGCGATCAGAAAGATGCAGCCTTTAACTTCCAGGCAGAGCATGCCGACCGGCAGCGTTCCGAGGTAATCGCGGATTTCCTGCAGCGAGCTTATGCGCAGATCCATCCGGCGGGCGTTCTGCTGTCCCTGGACGTTTTTGGAGTGATGGCATGGCAGCGTCCGGTGGACCTGGCGCATACGGGGCAGGACATCGTTGCGATGGCGAAACACTGCGACGTGCTCTCGCCCATGATCTATCCTTCGCACTTCTTTGGTATGGACGGTTACGAAAAGCCGGGGGATGCGCCGGAGCATTTTATTGGCGAATCGATGGACCGCTTCAAACTGATCACCAAAGACAGCACGGTTGTAATTCGCCCCTGGCTGCAAGCCTTCGCCTGGCGAACGAAAACCTACTCGCCGAAATATGTCGAGGTACAGGTAGAAGTAGCGAAGCAGAAGGGTGGAATCGGCTTTCTATTCTGGAATGCCAACAACGACTACTCCAAGCCCTATGCGGCGATGCCCGAGATGAGAGCCAGCAAAGGGCAATACTTCCGCGGCGATGAAATTGGGATGAAGGGCGAGGCGGGTGTTGCCAGTGCGCCGCCGGCGGCGGACGTTCCGGGGAATGCTTTGGCCCACGCTGTCATCCGCGCCAAGGCGCCGATTGGCAGCGGCAAGGGTGGAACAGTTCTGCCCGCGGGCGCTCCCGCCGATACCGGCCATAAGGACCAGAAAATCTGGCGGCACTGAGCGACGCTGAGACTCAGGACAGCGCGCACATCCGATTCGCCGCGCACGCGGCTTTTCGAGCGATTCTGGCAGGTTCGTGTAGTTGTCCCCTCCCGTACACACGCTATAATTCAAGGTCGGGAAGTTGGCCGTCATGTGGGCTGGTTGGCTTCCGTCGGCTTATACTGGCGTCCTGCGGCTTCGAAGCAGGGGTTTTAAGACGGGAAGCTCGAAGCGCATTCCGAGATCCCCGCCACTTCCGCGCGTCTTGTACCTAAGCAAATTTAAGGCCTGCATTCTCTAACACCGAAGGAGCGTTTTCATGGCAATTCAGAAGACGGATAAAATCTGGCACAACGGCAAGTTCATTGCCTGGGACGACGCCACAATCCACGTGATGTCGCACGTGGTGCACTACGGCTCTTCGGTGTTTGAAGGGGTGCGCTGCTACGCGCTGCCGGCCGGGCCGGCGATTTTCCGGGCGCCGGAACACATGCAGCGGCTGATCGACTCCGCGCGCATCTACCGCATCGAGGTTCCGTTCACGGCCGAGCAGATCCTGCGCGGGATGCTTGATCTGGTCAAGAACAATGGTGTGTGGCCGTGCTACATCCGCCCCGTGATTCTGCGCGGCTACGGGGAGGCGGGCGTCAATCCGTTCAACTCGCCGACCGAGGTTTACATCTGCAATTACCCTTGGGGAAAGTATCTGGGCGCGGATGCGAGCGAAGGCGTCGATGTCTGCATTTCTTCCTGGACGCGTATTGCGCCGAACACGCTGCCGGCGATGGCGAAGGCGGGCGCGAATTACATGAACTCGCAGCTCATCAAGATGGAAGCGATCGTCAACGGCTATGCGGAAGGCATCGCGCTCGACGTGAATGGCTACGTCAGCGAGGGATCGGGCGAGAATCTGTTCGTGGTCCGCAATGGCGTGCTGCACACGGCTCCGCTGGGAAATTCGGTGCTGCCTGGGATCACTCGCGATTCGGTATTGCAAATCGCGCGCGACCTGAACATCAGGATCGCGGAGCAGCAGATTCCGCGCGAGTTCCTCTACATCGCCGACGAAGTCTTCTTCACGGGCACGGCGGCGGAGGTCACGCCCATTCGGTCGGTGGACAAGATCATGGTCGGCAAGGGCAAGATCGGCGCGATGACGAAGTCGATCCAGCAGGAATTTTATGGGATCGTGCGCGGCGAGAAGCCCGACCGGCATAACTGGCTGACCCCGGTTGAAGTCGCGAACAAACAGCCGGTGGCGGTGTAGCTTCTGCGGTTGCGTCCGGGTTTTACGGGGTTGCGCTTCCTTGAATGTCTCGACTATAGTTGACCGCGCCTGATTGCAGGCTCCTTTTGCCCTTTTCACCAACCCTCACTTTGTAAGGAGAATTCCGATGTCTGCTCCCAACACAGATTTTGTTGTCGCCTATCGGGCAATGATGCTGGATGGTGTTACTCGTGAAACCGAGACGACGAAGAAGGTTATTGCTGCCATCCCAGAAAGCAAGAAAGATCACCGTCCCGACCCCCATGCCCGCACGGCATGGGAACTGGCCTGGCATCTGGCCAATACGGACGTGCAGTTTCTGGATGCCATTGCCGACCAGAAGTTCACGATGGATGCGTCTCCCCGGCCAGACAAACCGAACACCATTGCGGAACTGGTTGCCTGGTACGACCGGCACATGAAGCGTGGAACCGAGCGGGTGCGAGCGATGTCGGCTGAGCAGTTGGCAACGCCCGTCGATTTTCTGGGCGTTTTTAACATGCCGGCTGCTTTTTATCTACAGTTCCTCAACAATCACAGCATCCATCATCGCGGCGAACTGGCGACCTATTTGCGGCCCATGGGATCGAAAGTGCCGCAGATCTACGGCGGCAGCTATGATGAGCCTTTCCAGCCCCCGGCATCGAAGACCAGCGCCGCCTGAGCGGGGAGTGCGAGGTCAGAAGTCAGAAGTCGGATTGAAGAAGTGAAACAAATTCCTCCTTACTGGAGGCTCTGGACTACAGCAACCTTCCAAGAGAAGCCGCCCTGCTGGGCGGCTTTTTTCTTGGCGCCCCGGGTAGTCTGGTGCGCGACTACTCGCCGAAGTCCCATTACCTTCGTCATCTCGTCGAGGGGACCAGTTCCGGTCATGATACGGATAGCTGGAGTCACTCCACGACATGAATATTGATGAACTGCTGCGCATTGCCATGGAGCGGCGCGCCTCCGATTTGCACCTCAAGGTAGGCAACTACCCTCACCTGCGCATCGATGGCGACCTGATTCCGCTCACCGACCAGGCGCGGGTGTCTGCCGAAGACATGCTGAACATGGCTTTCAGCATGATGTCGGCGCGCCAGAAACAGAAATTTAAAGAGACAACGGAAATCGATATGGCCTACGGAGTTGCGGGCCTGGGACGATTCCGTGTCAACGTCTTTCAGCAGCGCGGCAATGTTGGACTTGTGCTCCGCGTGATCCCGACCAAAATTCGGGCGCTCGACGAATTGTTTCTGCCCAAGGTGGTGGAGCAGATTTGCGATATGCCGCGCGGCCTCGTGCTGGTGACGGGCGTGACGGGCTCCGGTAAGTCAACTACGCTGGCGGCCATGGTGGACCGCATCAATTCCACCCGCGCCGAACACATCATCACCATTGAAGATCCTATCGAATTTCTGCATCGCGACAAAAAGGGGTACGTCAACCAGCGCGAGGTGGAAGTGGACACGCCATCGTTTTCCGCCGCGTTGCGCGCCAGCTTGCGTCAGGATCCGGACGTGATCCTGGTGGGCGAAATGCGCGATCTGGAAACGATCGGAACCGCGTTACACGCCGCCGAAACCGGTCACATGGTGTTCTCCACGTTGCATACGCTGGACGCGGTCGAGAGCATCAATCGAATTATTGCCATCTTTCCTCCACCCGAGCAGAAACAGATTCGTTTGCAACTCGCGGCCGTATTGCGCGCTATCGTGAGCCAGCGGCTGGTCCGTCGCTCCGATGCCGAGGGTCGCGTGCCTGCCGTCGAAGTAATGGTTAGTACAGCCTATATCCGGGAATGCGTTCTGGTGCCCGAGAAGACGCGCGCTATCCGCGACGCAATTTCGGCCGGTACCTCGCAGTACGGAATGCAGACTTTCGATCAGTCGCTCTGGGATCTGTTCCAGGCCGGGCTGGTGAACTACGAAACCGCGCTCGAAAACGCCTCGAACGCCGACGAATTCAAACTGCGCATGCAGGGAATTGCGTCGACCGCCGATATCTCGCGGCAATCGATGCAATCGGCCGGCTTCGGAGGGTAAGAATGACTTTGTCCTGCTGAATCTTGCAGTCGTGGTAAGTGTTCCTCCTCTTTATCTTTCGGGCGCGCTCCGGCGCGCCCTTTTTTCATGGGTGCCGCCTCGGTCCTGATGCGCGCCTTCGCGTGCTGCAATATGGGAACAATAGGCAGTTGCCAGGCTTGTTCTGACTGGAGCCAAGAGATGCCCGACCACGCGTGGAAATCTGTCGCGTCTGGGTTAGATCGGGAATTTCGAAAGCGCGACTAGTTGGGCTTGCGGAAGCGGCTGTCGGCGATATAGCGCAGCATGATGGCATCGGTTGCGCTTTGGAATTGCTGGTCAACTTCGGGAGTGGGGACCGGGGAATCCTGGCGCATGGTCTGCCGGAATTTCTCCCCCATTTCGGAATCGCTGGTTACCACCTGGGTGTAGAACCAGAGAAAATGCCGCATCTGGTCCAGCACGGATTTGAGGACCTGCATAGACTCCATCTGGGCGGGCTCGGAGAGAGCTTCCAGGAGTTCGGGATCGGTGGGAGCCTGCATCGCGGCGCAGTTGAGTTCTCCCTGGATCACGCGCAGGTCGTCGGCCACGCGCAGAATGCGCAGTTGAATCTCTTCCATGCTTTCCCGGTTCTCGCGATCCATGTGGGCCCTTTCCGTTCTGCCTGACCAAGTCTTCCTGATCAAGATCGCACCTATGAGGAGAAGCGAAAAGATTCCCCGTGTCCATGAGCTTCCGTAATTGAAGTTACCTTCGGTGCAAAGCAGGCTCTGGTCGGGCGTTCTGCGGGCTGGCGGTCCAAGTCAGTACTCAGTCGTTCAGCACGTTTGTGTCCATGGGGGTCAGCTGACCAGTAGGGAAACGGAAGTTTAATCGAACGGGGACGTTGGGTGTGATACAAACGGTTCGCAATGATTCCGCTGCAAAGTGGCCCAGTGCGACCTCACCTGGTGCGGGCGATTGGCCGTTGGAGCCTGACCGCGCTCGCCGTGAATTCGGTGATTGGCAGCGGCATTTTTGGACTGCCATCCGTGGTGGCGAGCTATCTTGGCAAACGCAGCACGGTCGCGGTCCTGATCGCGGGAGCGGCCATCGGCATCATCATGGCCTGTTTCGCCGAGGTGGCTGCGCGCTTCTCCGAGGCGGGCGGACCCTATCTTTACGCGCGCACGGCATTCGGCCGGCTCACCGGAATTCTGGTGGGCTGGACGCTCTATTTGGCCCAGACGGCGGCTCCGGCCGCCAACGCTAATCTGTTTGTCATCTATTTAGGAGAATTCTGGCCGCGCGCCAGGGAGACTTGGCCGCGCTTTGCCATTCTGTCGCTGCTGATCTGGGGGTTGGCGCTCATCAACGCTCGCGGGGCGCGGCAGGGCGCAGTCGTGAGCAATGTGCTGACAGTGGCCAAGGTCTTGCCCCTGCTGATGGTGATCGCGGCTGGCGCCGCGCTTACGCTCTTTCACCCCGTGCCCTGGAGCGGCTCTGCGGCCTATCCGGCGAGTGCATGGATGAAGGCAATTTTCCTTCTCATCTTTGCGTACGGCGGGTTTGAATCGGCGTTGGCGCCCATGGGAGAGTCTCGGAATCCGGCGCGGGATACCGCGGTCGCTCTGTTTGTGACCCTGGCCTCGTGCACTCTGATTTATTCGCTGGTGCAGTGGGTAGTGGTGGGGGTGCTGGGTCCTGGCGCAACAACCGACCGTCCGCTTGCCGAAGTGGCGCGCGTTACCATGGGAAATCGCGGAGCGCAACTGGTGGCGATTGGCGCGCTGATCTCGGTTTGCGGTTATGTGAGCGCCAAGTTGCTGGGGATGCCGCGCGTCACATTCGCGCTGGCCGAAGCAGGCGACCTGCCTCGGATATTTGCGGCAGTGAGCCCAAGGTTTCGCACTCCATGGTTTTCGATATTGATCTATTCGAGCGCGGTCTGGGGATTGGCGCTGGGTGGGGGCTTCGCATGGAACGTCACGCTGTCGGTGGTTGCGCGCCTGTTTTATTACGGAGTGGTGTGCGCGGCACTCATCGCCTTGCGGCGAGCAGATCGCGCGCGAGGATCGCAGCGGCCCCCCGGCTTTCGACTGCCAGGAGGCCCCGTCTGGGCGGTGCTTGGAGTGCTGATAACGCTCGTGCTGGCCACACAAGTGGACTTGAGCAAGTCAGTCATTCTCGGAGTCACGGTGGTGGTTTCCGTGCTGAACTGGCTGTGGGCACGCCGGCGTTCTGTAAGTGTAGGTTGAAAGGGTACGGCCTCAGTCGCGCCGAACCAAAGCGGCAGGTGATAGGGCATTGGCCCCGGAGGTCCGCGTTCATGTTCAAGGTAATTACATTGCTTTTGCTTGCATGCATTGCCGGCTTTGGGCAGCGCGAGCCCGTGCTCAAACAGGTCGATCTTCCTCATGCTTACTACTTCCGCGAAATGTATTTGCCGCAGCTTACGACGGGGCCGAGCGCAGTCACCTGGGTGCCAGATTCGAAGGGCCTCGTCTACTCCATGGGAGGCTCGTTGTGGCGGCAGAAACTGGACAGCACGAAAGCAGACCAGTTAACTAGTGATACCGGGTACGACTACCAGCCCGATTGCTCCCCTGACGGGCGCTGGGTCGTGTTCGCCCGCTACGCCCACGATGCAATGGAATTGTGGTCGCTCGACCTTACCAACGCGCGCACTCGGCAGATGACATCCTCGGGCGCGGTGAATGTCGAGCCGCGCTTTTCGCCCGATGGAAAGCGGCTGGCATTTGTCTCGACGTCTTACAAAGGGCACTTCCATATCTTCGTCGCCCAATTCAAGGATGGGTCGCTCGCGGACGTGCGGCAATTGACTCCGGAAAACGTGAGTACGCTGCCTCGTTATTACTACAGCCCGGTGGATCACGAGATCAGTCCGGTCTGGTCGCGCGATGGCTCAGAGATCCTGTTCGTCTCGAACCGCGCGCACATTCACGGTACGGGCGGTTTCTGGCGGATGAAAGCGGAGCCCGGGTCGGGGGCGCGCGAGATTCATTACGAGGAGACGAACTGGAAAGCGCGACCTGATTTTTCGCCCGATGGCAAACGTATGGTGTATGCGTCTTATCTGGGGCAGGCCTGGCATCAGCTTTGGGTGATGCCGTCGAATGGAGGCGATGCTTTCCCAATCTCGTATGGAGCGTTCGACAACACGAATCCTCGGTGGTCTCCGGATGGGGCGAAGATAGCGTTTATCTCCAACCGCGGCGGGAATACTTCCCTGTGGGTGCAGACGATTCCGGGCGGGGAGCAGACTGAAGTCGTGGCGCGCGAGCGAAAATACCTGAAGCCGATGGGGCGGATTTCGCTGCGCGTGGTCGATTCGTTTGGAAAGCCGCTGGCGGCGCGGGTTTTCGTTACAGCTCCGGACGGCCTCGCATATGCGCCCGACGATGCCTGGATGCAGGCCGATGACAGCTTCAACCGGTCCGAGCGCCCGTTTGAGGCGCACTACTTCGAAACCGCGGGGGTGTCGGACATCACGGTTCCGGCGGGTGAAGTCCATGTTGATGTCATGCGCGGATTCGAAGATCATTTTGAACACCGCAAGGTGGATGTGAAGGCGGGGGAAACTAGCGAAGTCACCGTCCGGATGGTGCCGCTTCTCGTTGCGGTGGATGCTACCAGCCGATGGGTCAGCGGCGATGTGCATGTTCACATGAACTATGGGGGCATTTATCGCAACAATCCGCAGCATCTGGTCGAGCAGGCTGCGGCGGAGGACCTCGCAATCGTCGAAGATCTGGTCGTCAACAAAGAACAACGCATTCCCGATATCGCATATTTTTCTCCGAAGCTTGATCCTGCCTCGACGAGCGATCATTTGTTACTGCACGGGCAGGAATTTCACACGAGTTATTGGGGACATCTGGGGCTGCTCAACCTGGCTCGCAACTTTCTGCTTCCGGGATATGCTGCTTATCCCAATACCGCGGCGGCGACTTTGTACCCGGCAAATGCGAATGTCGCTGACATGGCTCATGCGCAGCAAGCCCTGGTCGGCTACGTGCATCCATTCGACAGTTTTCCCGATCCTGTTAAAGATGCATCTCTGACCGCGGAATTGCCGGCTGATGTGGCACTTGGCAAGGTCGATTACATCGAGGTCGTCGGTTTTTCGGATCACAAGTCGACTGCCGAAGTCTGGTACAAACTGCTGAACTGCGGCTTCCGTCTTCCCACCGCCGCTGGAACCGACTTCATGGGAAACTACGCTTCTCTGCGCGGCCCGATTGGACTGAACCGTGTTTACGCGGAAGTTCCCGATGGCCCGCTGGAGATCGAACCGTGGCTGGCGGCGATCAAGGTTGGACACACGTTTGCCACGAACGGGCCGCTGCTGCGATTTTCGCTGGGCGGGCAGTCGATCGGAGGCGAAGTGCGACTTGAAAGCAATCCCCAGAAAAAAGAGCGCGAGGTCCACTTCTCCGCCCAATTGTTATCGATTGTGCCTATCGATCACCTCCAAATCGTCTGCAACGGTAAGGTCGCCCGTGAGCTCACCCTTGAGGCCGATCGCACCTCTGCGCACGTGGATGGCTCAATTCCGCTTGAAACGAGTGGCTGGTGCGTGCTGCGAGCATTCAGCGATCAAGCGGAGTATCCGATTCTCGACCTTTATCCCTATTCGACCACGAGCCCGATTTATGTGAACGTCGCGGGCTCTCCACTCCGAAGCCGGAGTGACGCTTCGTACTTTGTGGCGTGGATGGACAGGTTGATCGCATCGGCCCGGAGCAATGCGTCATGGAACACAGATGCCGAGAAGAAGTCGGTGCTCGATTTGTTTACGGAAGCGCGGAACAAATACAAGGCGCTCGCGCAGTAAAGTGCGAATTTTGCCTTAGCTCAAGGCCGATTACCTTCTCGACAGGTAGCGCTGCCTTCTTGCAGATTGTATTCACAGTTCAGGCGGAAGCCGTGGGCATCGTGCTGGCCATATCCCCAAACTCGCAGCGTGAGCGTCTCGCCGTCGACTTTCGTTGCTTCCACAAAAACGTGGTCGTTTCCCTGCAGGTGCGGAAGAAGGTCGTAAGAAATTAGATGCGTGAGCAAGGGCTGGTCGATCACGACGGGATCATCGGTGTTGTCGGCGGCAAAGATCAGGGCGCGTGAGGTGCGCTTGCCGACGTACTGCGTGACGATGATTGAGTTCTTGTCAGTCCAGGCCACTGCGGCCACGCCAACGTAGTCGCAGAGTTTGCGGGAATGGCCGCTGGCAGTGTCCTCAAGAAACAGGAAGTGGAAGGTACCAACGAGTTCGGTCAAAGGGGCCTCGCGATCGGTATTGCGGACCACGAACCGGCCGTCGGCCGAGGCGAGTTGCTCGGCCTTCGGAAACACCACAAACGGCACAGCCTGTCCGGATGTTACGGCAAAAAGGACTACGGCGAAATACTGCAGCGCACGGCGGCCGTGCATGAGCGATTCTCCAAGGGGGAAACTCCTGATCGGCAGGATCGGCATTGAACAATAGTTACTTCCGGATAAAACTTTGACGCGAGAGGTAACCGTTCAAGGTGAGTCGGGCATTGAACAAATCGTGGTGTGAACCTGTCGGCCAAAGACAAGCGCGCGGTGAGGTGGGTGGCGCTGGTGCTGCGCGAATCCCCTCCTGCGGCCGCGTGTGGGACAGGTTGTAGGTATCGTTCGACCGCGTCTACGGATACGCGCCGCGGATCGGCAGACTTTGCTCAGGATGGCAGGTGGGGAGGTCCCGGCGGGTGCACTTAATCCAGCTTCAAATTCTCGCGCATGATGCCGATGTCTTTGTCGCCTCGCCCGGAGATGTTCACGATTACTACGTCTGACTTCTTCATCTTCGGAGCGCGCTTGATTACTTCAGCTACGGCGTGGGCGGATTCTAACGCGGGGATTATGCCTTCGGTTCTGGCTAGCAGGGTGGTTGCTTCCAGGGCTTCGGCGTCGCTGGCGGGAACGTATTCGGCCCGGCCGGAGTCTCTCAGCATGGCGTGCTCCGGGCCGATTGACGGGTAGTCGAGTCCCGCTGACACGGAGTGCGTCAGGGCTATCTGGCCGGATTTGTCCTGGAGTACATACGAAAATGTACCTTGCAGAACGCCCGGCGAGCCTCCCCGGAAACGGGCGGCGTGGTCACCCAGGGCTTCGCCTCGGCCTCCGGCTTCGACTCCGATCAGTTCTACTTTTTTATCTTTTATAAAGTCGTAGAAAATTCCTATGGAGTTCGAGCCTCCGCCTACGCAGGCGATGATTGTTTTTGGCAATTTGCCTTCGGCTTTCAGGATCTGGGCTCGGGCTTCGCGTCCTATGACTCGGTGGAAGTCGCGGACCATCGTCGGATAGGGGTGGGCTCCCAGCACGCTGCCCAGCAAATAATGCGTGGTGCGGACGTTGGTGACCCAGTCGCGCATGGCTTCGTTGATGGCGTCTTTCAGGGTGCAGGAGCCAGAACTTACGCCTCGCACTTCCGCGCCCAGCAGGCGCATGCGGAAGACGTTTAATTCCTGTCTCCGCATATCTTCGGTGCCCATGTAGACTACGCACTCGAAGCCCAGCAGCGCGCAGACGGTGGCCGTCGCTACGCCGTGCTGTCCGGCTCCGGTCTCGGCGATGACCCGCTTCTTGCCCATGCGCTCTACCAGCAGGGCCTGTCCTAGGCAGTTGTTGATTTTGTGGGCGCCGGTGTGGAGGAGATCTTCGCGCTTGAGATAGATTTTTGCTCCGCCTAATTTTTTTGTCAGGCGGGCGGCGTAGAAGAGCGGGGTGGGGCGTCCGGCGTAGCTTTTCAGGAGGAGGTCGAGGCGCTTTTGAAATTTGGGATCGCGCTTGGCTTTTTCGTATTCGCGCTCTAGATCCTGGAGCGCGGCCATGAGGGTTTCGGGGACGTAGCGTCCGCCGTAGATGCCGAAACGCCCGGGTTCGGCGGCGGGGGGCTTTCGCGCTGGTTGAGATTTAGCAGCCTGGGGTTTCAGGGTTGCAGTCGCCATCCTTAGAGGGTACTTCATAAAAACCGTTCCGGGTTCGGAGAATGCGGCGTCGAGGGCTGAAGAGTGTGGTGAGAACTCAGTCGTCCCGGACTTGGACTGTGGATGCCACTTTTCCCGGCGCTGAAGCGCCGGGCTATTGTCGATCGTCCCTCCGGGACGGGAGGGATCGTATGATGCCCGGCCTCGAGGGGCACGCGTCCCTTTCAAAGCAATACGCCATGGCCTCACTTTTCACAGGTCGGCAATTTATCGGAATGCTCTAGTTGATCTCTTTCATGGCCACGCGGTTGGCTTCTTCGGTGGCGGCGCGCACGGTTTCGATGAAGGCGTGGATTTTTTTCGGATCTTTGAGGCCGGGGGCGCGCTCGACTCCGGTCGAAACATCGACGCCCCAGGGATGCAGAATGTGGATTGCTTCTTCCACGTTGTCGGGATGCAGGCCTCCGGCAACGATCAGCTTGCTGATGCTGTTGATGATTCCAGCCCAGGGCTGAACGCGCTCCCAGTCGAAGGCTCGGCCAGTGCCGCCGAGTTTGACGGCGGTCGAGGAATCGATCAGCACGCCGGAGATCACGCCGGGACGGAAGCCGTGAGTTTCGAGGAAGAGGTCTCCATTTTTGGCGACGTGGATTTTGTGGACGCGCTTGCCTTTGTAGGCCTCATCGGGCTCGACCAGGCCGACGGCTACGGGATCCCAGCCTACGGGCTGTCCAGCGGGCTTGTCGAAAACCTGGGCGGCGAAGGAGCGGAAAATGGTAGGGCGGCCGTTGCCATTGGCGAGAGCTTCGAAGAGCGACTGGGAAAATTCCTTGTCCTCGCGTCCGTGGAGTTGCACGGCGGTGAGGCCGGCAAACTTGACGGTGTCGCGGACCTCTTCGATGGTGTTGTTCACGAAGACTCCGACCTTCTCGATGCTGGAGGGCAGCTTCTTCGCGATCGCAGCAGCAGTCTGGGCGGTGACGTAACGCGGACTTTTGGGATAAAAGACGAACCCGATGGCGCTGGCTCCGGCTTCGGCCGCGATGAGCGCGTCATCGAGGTTGGTGATCCCGCAGATTTTGATCCACGTCATAAGAGCTGCTTCGAGCTTGGAGCGTCGAGCC
>Ga0187851_10003054_pt1 | contig 14338 bp, 6 predicted proteins | sample June2016WEW_6_10_FD_132997 | JGI IMG/M metagenome (GOLD analysis project Ga0187851, IMG submission 132997) | Peatland microbial communities from SPRUCE experiment site at the Marcell Experimental Forest, Minnesota, USA - June2016WEW_6_10 | ecosystem: Environmental > Terrestrial > Soil > Wetlands...
AGACAAAAGCACGAATAAACACGACAATAATAGGATATGGTTTTTCATTTTAACCTCTTTATGCTATTAATGACTGATGTTGGATTTTTGAAGATTTCCCAACTTTATAACATTAATTAATTTTTTCTAAAAGAAAATATTCTTCATAAACGAAATTCGCATGGGATATTACATCTAAAGAGAGGCATCTATAAAAAAGAGATTGCCGTTTATTCTCTCTATAATAATCGTTAAGTCATAATTTATTGAATACGGATTACTTTTATAGTATAAATCATTCATGCCTTACTGAATTGAATAAATTTACAGGGGACCATCATTGAATAAAAAAAATATTATCATCTCCATTTTTGCTGTTTTTATCGTAGGTTTATTTGTAATCGTTGGCATCCATTATTTTCCCAAAAATCGTACATCTGTCAAAAATCAGCAAGCCGAAGCCGTATCCCTGAAAGAAAACTTTGACAGCGCTGTAACCAATTACAGAAAGATTATCATACTGCTCGAGTCAGAAGAATCTCTCGATGCGCAAAAAAAGGATGACGCTATTTTCATCGCAAAACATATCTACGATGAAAACCGGAAAATACTTTCAACCATCGAAGATCAATTGTCCTCCGATATTGAACAATCGGCAAATGGAGGCTTTCTTGCCGCGCCCTCTAAAGTCGAAAATTTTCTCAATGAAATAGAAAAATCTTCACAGTTGCACGACGTTGATAAGCTTGTTTTTCTGGAAACTGTGGATCTCCTGCAAGGTGAAATCAATGAAACACCCGGCAATCAGAAAATAAAGAAAAACCTGGTGGCGAGGCTGGAAGAAGATCTAAACGCCCTGCATGAAATCAGAAGCATTTACGACAAGGAAATGTCAAAAATACTGGCGCATTTCGAAACGCGCGGTATGGCGCCGACAAGAGAAAAATGGGACAGCTACGTGGCATTTCTGAAAACAAAATTTAACAGGGATGCCGTTTTAAAAGAATACCAGGAAATCCTGCCTAAAAAAGAATATGCTTCAACGAAAATCTCCAAAAACCAGTTCAGCGGTTATGAGCTTCCACCGAAAACACTGGTGCTTACCTTCGACGACGGACCCCATCCAAAATATACGGAGCAAATTCTGGACATTCTCAAACAAAACGGCATCAAGGCCATCTTTTTCGAAATCGGAGAGAAGCTGGGCACATTCAAGGAAGACAATAAAATACAGCAGACCAGGCTGGCAACCATCAGCAGAAAGGTGATTGATTCGGGCTCTACGGTTGCAAACCATAGTTATACGCATTCATACTTTCCCAAACTCAGTGAAGGGGAGATAGCCGACGAAATCGAGAAAACAAATAAAGTAGTCGATCTGGTAACCGGCAGCAATACAATTTTATTCCGTCCCCCTTACGGAGCCCAGGATAAAAAACTTTTTGACGAGCTGGAAAAGTATAATATGAAATCCGTAATCTGGAATATAGACTCCCGCGACTGGGCTGATCCTATCCCCTCTTCCGTTGCCGAACGTGTTTTACGCACCGTGGCGGAGCAGAAAAGAGGCATCATACTTTTTCATGACATTCATAAAAGCTCTCTCGAAGCGCTGCCTTCTATTATAGATTCCCTGAAGAAAGACGGTTATACGTTTGCCAGCTGGAACGGCAGCGAATTCGTCACCGATAAATTCAGGTCTTCCGGCGAAGCGCAACAGGCGGCCGTTGAGCCTGTGTCCCTTTATCGGGAAAGCTGGGCTGTTATAATCGGCATAGACAAATATGAGAAATGGCCAAAACTGCAATATGCCGTAAACGACGCGCAGGCCGTAAAAGATGTCCTGATAAAGAAATACCGTTTCAAGCCGGAGAATATTTACCTGCTTCTCAATGAAGACGCGACAAAGGAACACATCCTTTCGGTTCTCGGCGACACGCTGGGCAATTCAGATAAGATCAAGAAAGACGACAGGGTCTTTGTGTTTTTTGCCGGGCACGGGGCGACCAGACAATTGCCCAGCGGCCGTTATCTCGGCTATATAGTGCCGGTTAACGCCGATCTTCAGAATTACGAGGGTCAGGCAATATCTATGACCAATTTCCAGGATATCTCCGAAACGATACCGGCAAAACATGTATTATTTGTAATGGATTCCTGTTACAGCGGACTCGGACTGACAAGGGGAGGAGGCTTTCAGGCTGCAACCGAAAATTATTTAAAAGAAGTGTCGCGCCGTTTCTCCCGGCAGATGCTAACCGCCGGAGGAATGGATGAACAGGTGGCGGACAATGGTCCGAACGGCCATTCCGTTTTTACATGGACGCTGCTTCAGGGGCTGGATGGTAAGGCTGATCTTAACGGAGACGGTTATATCACGGCTTCCGAACTCGCCGCTTATCTGGCGCCGAGTGTTTCGTCCATTTCAAAACAAACGCCGTCTTTCGGGAATCTGCCCGGCAGCGAAGGCGGTGAATTTATTTTTGACCCGCAGCAGAATAACGAATTTCTGAGCGAGTTGTCGACACAGCTTGATGAAGAAGCAATACAGCTGAATTCCCAGTTGGATAAAGTCCATAAACAAATTGCTGAGAAGAAAATGCGCAACGATAAACTGCGCAAGGATCTGGCTTCTGCTCAAATGCTCGCGGGCAAAATGGATAACAAGCAGATCATTAAGGATCAGCCATCGAATATTCAACTGCAGATCAATAAACACATGGAAAAAGGCAATGCCTTTTTTAAGGAAAAAAAATATAAAGAAGCGCTGGATGAATTTATCGCCGTAAATAAACTAAATGCTTCAAGTGTACTGGTTACAAATAATATTGGATATATGTATTATAAAATGGAACAGTATGAAGAATCCCTGCCCTGGTTTGAAAAAACTATTGCTCTTGATCCGCGCCGTTCCATCGCCTATGCGAATCTTGCTGAAGCCTATTTCAAGCTGAATCGCAAAAGCGACGCAAAGAAATGCCTGGCTAAATATCTTGAACTTGCTCCCAATTCCCGTTACGCGTCAGAAATTGCTGCCAAGATGAAAACGGATTAAAAAATGAAGTGCTGAATAATTTTCAGACCACAAAATTAAGCCTTTCGCGAAGAAAATATATAAAACCGATATCAGGTTTTCTTACCGATAGTCCATGTCGGACGAACAAGACTTTTATTATTATAATTTATATGAAACTTCACAAAACCGGTTTTCGATTAAACTGGCATGTAATCGTGTGCGCGCAGTTTTAAACGGTCATGGATTACCATAATCTTTTTCGTCGTCTCCTTCACTGAAGGCCTGTTCCGTCCCGCGCACCTCGAAGTTAACGAAATCTATGACCTTGCCCTGTATATCCGTGAGTTGCAGATTATATTTGCCTGCTCGTGGCGACCACTCCGCTGTCCTGCCTATTGACTCGATTTCCGTTTGATTCAGACGCCATCTTAATTTCCTGTCACTCGTGCGCGAGATAAAGAAGACCTTCTGTAAATCAATGGGAATGTCAGGGTCCAGTGCGATGATTGTTCCCGACGGAGGATAAACAATTTTTTCATTATATTGTTTGATGATTTGATTTGCAGAGGATGGTTGCGTCCCCTCGATGAACCACTCTTTTTTATTTTCCCCGGTGGATGACACAATTTCTTTTTGAACAACATTCGGCGGAACATCAATTTTACGATTGTCCCTGTATCGGTGAAGGTAATTCATAATTTCATACCACACGGGAGCCGCGCCGCTTACTCCGCTGACATTCCACATGGATGAACCGGAATAGTTTCCCACCCATACGCCCACCGTATATCTGGACGTAAAACCGACGCACCAATTATCGCGCATATCCTTGCTGGTGCCTGTTTTTACGGCGCTCCAGAACTTTGTCGCCAGGGAATTTTCCAATCCAAACGTGCTGCTGCGAGCTTCTCTATCCGCCAGAATATCGGAGATGATAAATGCTGCCGCGGGGGAAAACACCGTCCGAGGTTTTTTTGTCACACGTTCAGCAAACGATAGAAATATATCGCTGTATTTCCCGCCGTTTGCCAGTGTGCGATAGGCATTTGTGAGTTCCCACAAGCTGACATCGGCGGAACCGAGCGCCAGCGATGGTCCGTAATAATCGCCGGCTTCATTGATGTCTTTGATGCCCATCTTCCTCAATCTGTCCAGAAATGGTTCCATGCCGACCAAATTAAGCGTCAGGACAGCCGGCACGTTCAGTGATGAAGCCAGGGCGACTCGTGCGCTCACCGGTCCGCGGTATTCCGAATCGTAATTATGCGGCTGGTAAAGACCGCCCGCCACGGAAATATCAAGAGGCGCGTCATCAAGGACGGACACGGCGGTCAGGATTTTCCGGTCAATGGCCAGACCGTATAAAAAAGGTTTCAACGTGGAGCCGGCCTGCCTTTTCGCCTGAACTCCGTCAACATACTGAGCCGCTGAATTATCCGTACTGTATGTCGCGTAGGCAAGAACCTGACCGGTTTTATTTTCCAAAACAAGCACGGCGCCGTCACATACATTTTGTTCATTCAGCGCGAGAAGCTGCGATGCCAAACTATCCAGCGCAAGCCGCTGCAGGCCGGAATCCAGCGTGCAGGTCACAGTCGATCCTTTCGGCTTGTCCTTTAATAAACGTTCGGCGACATGCGACGCCAGTTTTATGCGCGGCGTAATATTATTGGTTCCCAGAAATATCTTTTTTATGCGGGACTGCAGCTCTTCGGCGCTGACCCGCCAGTTAAGCGAGACGGCTATTTCAGAGGATCTCTGTAAAATGGCATCGTAGGAAGCATTGGGTGACCTGATTAACGCGGCCATTATAGCCGCGTCAGTTTGATCAAGTCCATGCGGCTGTTTATCAAATAACGCCATCGATGCCGCCGCGACCCCCTGTAGCTCGCCGTAAAAAGTAACAAAGTTGAAATAGGCCTCCAGGATTTCTTTTTTTGTCCATGTTTTCTCCATCTCCCGCGCTGCCATTATCTGCTGCCATTTTTGCTGTAACGATCTTCTGTTCTTTTTGGGCTGAAGTTCAGGCTCAAGAAAAGAAGCCAGTTGCATGGTAATTGTGCTTGCTCCTCTCACATTATGTCCCAGCATTGATTTAAAAAGCGAGGTGCTGATTGCCATATAATCAACGCCGTTGTGAGAATAAAAACTTTTATCTTCGGCATGAATGACAGCCTGCACTAACGCAGGTGAAATATCGGACAGTCCAGTCCAGTCCAACCGGCGGCGGTTTTTATCTATCCTCATTTCCTGCAGCACGGCTCCGTTGCGGTCTAGAAGAACCGAATCGGATTTTACGTAATTTTGACGCACTTCTTTGTAGACCGGAAGCGCGTAAACCATTGCCGGGAAAAGAAGAGTCAAAGTTATAAGAGCCAGAATCTTTTTCATAAAGCCGGGAGTCTCTTTTATTTTACGGTTGAACCTCCAATATCCTGTTGGGAATTTCACCGAACATTTCAGGGAAATACATTGCTTCAACCCTGGTGGCCGGCAGATGGAAAGTGCCGCCCTGATTCAGCCTGATGGTGTATTCAACGGTCCAGCTGCCTTTCGGCACATATTCGAAATACGCCCGGAAAGCTTCAAAGGAACGTTCTTCAAATGCCGGCCATACCCATCCCTTTCTTTTTTCATTCGCGGTCAAAATTTGCGAATCCCGGGCCAGGTTCTTTCCCAGGATTGACGCGCCGGTCGGAACAGGATCACTAACAACAACCCATGTCTGGTCCGTCTGCGCTTCCAGATCAAGATGCACCCGGATGACATCGCCCGCAGACCAGGTTTTAGGATCCTTGCGTTCCACAGGGATGACCGTTCTTTTAATTTTATAACCGCTGGACAAATCCGTTTTCAGCGGGATGGCTGCCAGGGACTGAATTGTCAGCCACGGCCTGCCCGTTCCACTATGTGATACGTCTAAAGTGCCTCTTTTTATCGGCCACGGATAAAGGTGAGAGGTCCCTTTCGGAGTTACTGTCCAATCCGTTTTCCTGACTGTGGTGCCGATTTTTGCATTGGTGAATCCTGAAACAGGAACGGCTTCGAACTTTGCAGAAAATTTTTCCATGGCCAGAACTCCCCAGGCATTGGCCAGTGTCAAATCCCACGCGCCTTTAATCTGGCGCGACAGGGCTCCCTGAACAATCCGGGGCATGTCCTCCCTCCATTTTTCCTGATCCAGCATGGTCAATATCAGACGCACGGCATTGACATCGTTGGAGACCATCAGCCACCATAGGAAATCTGTCTTCTCCGTGGCAAACCCCATCTTTGTTCCCTGGAAATTGAGGCGGGAGCGGAGTATCTGTTCGGCTTCAACGATGCGTTTATCAGAATTTTCAATACCGTCCACGGACCTGAGTATATTCAGCCAGTCGATAACGGCGGAGGTCGGCCAGAGATTCGGTTCAATAGAGATTGAAGACACCATCGAAGAATCAGCCTCTTTATATCTTGCCAGCGCCTCAATCGCCGTCAGTTTTCTGATATTTAAATCGGCGGTGGGAAGTGGCGAATACTCATAATATTTCCCGGAAACGAAATTCTTCAGCGCGTTTTGCATTTTCTGTTTTGAGGATTCCGGAATTTCCCAACCCGCTTCATCAGCTATGGCCAGAATGTATGATGTCAAAGTCGGACTGCCCCATAAACATAAAGGAAAGTATTTCACAAAACCACTGGAATCAAGATATGAAGGAAGTTCCCCCATCGTCGATTTCCACATTTCTTTGTCGCGCAGGGCAATCGCCACGGATACCTGTTGTTCCATACACGTGTAAGGATATTGTTTCATGTAGTCGGTCACGCTCTGGAGACCATCTGATATCTTCGGTTTCAGGATTACATTGACGCCCCCGCGTCCGGGAACGCCGTCATGAGGCCGCTCGACATCCATTTTAATATCTTTGGTCACCTGCATGATGGTTGCCTGATAGGTTCTGACCGGCGTGACCGGAATTACTTTCTGAGCCACCTTGATGCGGTCGCTTTGATCGCCGCCCGCTTCCTTTATTTCCACTTCCCACTGGATTTTTTCCACTCCCGCGGGCACGGTCACGTCCCAGCCCACTGCCTTTGATTCGTTGGGATCCAGAAAAACACTGAGCGGCTGCATGTTTTCTTCCGCGAGGCCGGGCGCTTTTCCTTTGACCTCGGCGTCGATTTTATGGCTGGTTGTATTGCGAAGCGTAAATTCAGCCCGATATTTATCGCCTTCTCTGACCAGAGGGGGCAGACCGGCAAAAATTATCAAATCCTGCGTTGAGCGAATGGATGTGGAACCAGTTCCGAACTGGCCGGTTCCACCCGTAGCCACGGCAACGATGCGGAAACCGGTAATGGAATCATTGAGCGGTATTTCGACGGTAGCCTCGCCCTGGGCATCGAGCGGCACTTTTCCCTTCCAGAGCAGAAGCGTGTCGAAAAGTTCTCTTGTTCCCTGTTTACCCGTGCCGCCACCACCACCTGGAGGCAGAGCCTTCAATCCGAAATGACGCTTGCCTATGACCTCCATCTGCGCTGTTGCGGTGCTGACTTCATAATTGCGCCGTCCCATCATCGCTGTTAAAATATCCCAGCTGGTATTAGGCATTAGTTCGAGTAAGCCTTCGTCTACCGCGGCAATGGCGACTTCGGTTCCCGGAGGCGGAAGCTTGCCCGCCGCGGTTGTCACTTTGATTTTGACCTGCGCCTTCTGACGGATTTTGTAAACCTGTTGCGCCGCTGTGACGTTGACTTTCAATTCATGCGCAAGCCAGCCGACATTGATTTCGGCGAGTCCCAATTTATAGGCGGGTTTGCCCATGTCAATCGTATAGGAAGGCTTGATTCCGGGCACGCGGCCGCGCACAACTAGCGCGGAAACATAAACATTGGGGGCATAGGATGATTTTACCGGCACCTCGATTGTCGGATTTTTACCGGATATGTAACTGACCCATGATTCAATCACGCCTTCGCGCTCGACGGTGACCAAAGCGGTGGCACTGCGAAATGGCATTCTGACCTGAAAAACGGCCTTTTCGCCGGGTGAATAATTCTTTTTCTCCGGCAGAAGGTCGATGCGGTCATTATCACTGATATCAAACCACCAGTCGCTCTTATCGGCCACCCAGACATCCCTGTTAACGTAAGTCTTGTTGCCTTCCTGATCCTCGGATTGGGCCTGGATGATGATATTGCCGGATATCGGCGATTTCCCTTCACATATTAAAAGACCGCGGGAATCTGTTTTTCCTGTGCAGAACTGGGCGATTTGCTTTGTCTGCTCGACATTTTCGTAAGCATAGAATCCTCCCACCAGCCGCTTGCGGTGGGAATAATTTTTTCTTTCCAGCAGATCAATCTTCACCGGCGCACCGGCAACCGGTTTGCCTCCAAGATCCACAACTGCTGCATAGAATTTCAATTTATCTTTTGCCGATGCCCATGAATCAGGCTTTATTCCGACGATATAATTTGAAGTCCATAACGGAATTTTTGCGGAAACAGTCTGGATTTCACCGTTGGGATCCATGAATTCCATTTCCGTCAAAATTTCCTTAGCGGTGCTGATCTTCGGGAGGCCGGAAAGCGTTGTGTTTGCCGCTCCGAATTTATCCAGCGTCACATCAACAGTCGGCAGGCTGGATTCCGTTTTCTCTTTGACTCGACCCTCGGGTGAACCGGAATCTTCCTGATTTTCGGATTCATCGTCCTCCATCTCCGTTCCGTGTCTCTTTAGACCTTCCTCCACCTGACCATTGCCAAAAACGTAATTTTCAAACGCTGCAAATTCGCCGATTGACCGGGGACGAATCAGATTGCGCAGTCTCACGGAAATATTTCCGGCGCCGCCTCCGGCCAGGTAATGAATTCCCAATTTTAAATCAACCTTGCTTGCGTTCACCTGCGGTTCCTTCGGAGGCTGTATTGTGCCTTTCATCAGGGGGACGCGGAATTCTTCAACGCGGAATTCCCCGGAATCGACGGATTCCGATTGTCTTCTGTGTCTTCTTACTTTCGCCCTTCTTTTAACTTCTTTTTTCTCGGCCTTGTCGGAATCATCCTTGCTGGTAAGAGTTACTCCGTAGTTTCCGAGTTTGGCATCTTTGGGAATCGTCCATTTTGTTTCGGCAGTGCCGTTGGCCGACCACTGCAGAGGGAATTCATAATTTTCATCACTGCCTAAATGCGTGATTTGAACATAATTCGGCAGATTTTCTTCGGAAAGAATGATGAATCCCGTCATGTTTCTCTTGCGGAAAACATGCTTCATGCTGATGGTTTCGCCAGCCCGCAGGAGGGTGCGGTCAAAAATGGTGTGAACACTGTTATTAGTTCGGTCATATCTGTCAAACGGCACCTGGAAACGCCATGGTTCTATGCCATTGTCCCATCCGGAATGAACAAAGGTCATATCGTTCTTTGTCTGCGCCGTAACAAAAAGTCCTCTACCCATAACGCCGAGTGGTCCACTTTCGCCGTATCGATCGTAGCGATAGGGATGCTCATCATTACAATAGGGAAGTTCCGATTCCGGCGGGAGCGCCGTATTCACGCGGGCAATGCCCGATGCGTCGGTAGCGCCACGCCAGAGCACCGTTTCCTCACAGTTGCGAATAGTCACGACCGCGTCCTTGACCGGTTTACCTTCATCAAGAGTAGTTACCCAGACAAGCGACGATTCGCTACCCCATTTAAAGTGCGCCGAAAGATTGGTTACCAAAACGGCGGTGGGAACATACATCGACTCTCCCGATGGCAGCAGCTTCTTTCCCAGGATGGCGCTTTCCAGTTCCACAACATACAAGCCCGGTTTTGTCATCGGAATTCCGACAACTTCGAATGCTTTCCCGCCGTGCGGTTTTGGCAGGGTAAATTTCTTTAAATTCACATGATCCTCAAAAATGGATTCATCCCTTGTGGCTCCTGCCACTTTTCTCAGCCATTTCTGTATACTTTCGGCTCTGTCGGTTTGCGTGTTTAAAATTTTGCCGACAACTTTTCCTGTAAAATCCTGTTCCTCATCTATTTTTATTGATTTTGTGTTAATCCGGGACTCCACATTTCGCAGCGTGACCGGCAACCCCACGTTGGCTTTCAACTCCAGTATGCCGAACCGTGAAGAAAACTTGGCTAGGGGTGGATATTCATCCGTCCTGACGGACAGCGGAAATTTGTCAGCGTTTACCAACGGTCTTCCTGCGGTGTCTTTGATGTCCGCGGGAAGTGAAACGACATAATTTTTCTTTTCTGGAAATGGCCCCTTGAAAATGATGCTGTTGACCCCTTCGTCGTCCGATTCCAGATGAGACTTCCAGATGCGCCAGTTTACTTTGCCGCCTTTTCTGGAAATAATTAATCCCGATGCGACGGCTTCCTTGCTCTGGGAATGCTTTGCCGGTTTGTCATCCGCGCTTTTCAGAACAATGTTTTCAGCCACTGCCTTGGAAACCGGCGAAGTAAAGAAAACTCTCATATCGCTAAGCGGGATACAGCCGGCCTCTCTTTTTTCCCGGTCGCAGCTGAATTCCGCGGAAAACGGCAATCTCGTCTTGAAATGCAGAATCTCATCCTGCTCATTGGTGATCCCGCTTTTTGCACGGACGTCTTTTCCCCAGATTAGGCTGACATTTGTTTCCGAGGGAAAGCGCTGAACGGCTTGAATGAGAACGATCGATTCTTCCTGTTTTTCCTTCACCCAGAAGGCATATCTTCCCTGGCTTTTTAAAATCTCTTGTCTTGTTTTGCCTTCAATAATTTTGATGCCGATGTTGCTTTCAATCCCTTCCACGGAAAAGAAAACATGCTGACGGATGGAATCAATATCAGGAACACAGTCCAGAAGCAGGATGAATATCTGCTCTTCATCGATATCATTGCCTTCAAAGGGAATTGATCCTCTCCGGGTGGAAGGCCCCCCGGTATTGAAGGAAAATTTTTTCTGACCGCCGATTTCCTTTCCTGCCAGCGTTTTGACTTCGTTTTTCAAGCGAAACTCACACTTGATGCCGGCGGGAATATCCTTGTCGAAATCAACAATCCAGTTTTTGCCGTCGGCCCAGCGGCTGGTGCTCTTTTCCGAACAGTTGATTTCAAAAGGATCCGAGAGACTGCGCGGATCACCGAAAGGAATCATCTGATCGGAGAACCGCACGCTGACCTGACGCACATCCTTGACAACCCCCTGGGGACTAAACATTTCGATTTGCGCTCCCTCTTGCGCAAAAACAGCAGACGCCATAAATACAATAAGGCACAACACCAACAGTTTGCTTCTCATGAGCATGGTCCCCTTTCGTTAAATATTATTAATACTGAATTACTGGAAATAAAAAGATATAAGAATTCTACTTATTTCCAGGAATGGAGTCAATTCATTTTTGAAAAAGTTTTACTTTCTTCTCCTTATTTTTATTTTTTTAATTTTATGTTAGGTTGTTACCCGCAATCGCTAGCCTTTAAAATATTAACACCGATCAGCAAACGGGATTTTTACAACGTCGCGCACAACTCGTGGACCGGTGCCGGCGAGCAACCGGGATTTCGACTTCAGTTGTAATCGAAGACAAGTGTTATAAGGCATAATAATCTATATACTGCGGCGATGATGTTACTCACGCTCCATCCGCAATAAACAACGCGTGCGTGAAAAGATTTCATTGACATACAAGATTGACAATTTTATAGTTTAATCCATTAATAAAAAATATATAGAACTTAAGGAGGTTTGTATGGGAAGTGATACGGTCATTGCTATCCTTTTGTTTCTAAGTATTAATATAGCCATTTACGTTGCTCTATTGCGTTGGGCATCCCAAATTAATGAAATTCTGAAAAATCTGGAAAACATCAACGCCAAGCTCGATATGATTACAGGGGTAACCGCCAAATCTCAAAAGCAGGAGACAGGCATCGAAAGTGATGATAAGCCTGATACTGAACCTTTACACTAAAACTTGCAGATGAACTTAAGCAGACATTTCCCGAAGTCCTCAATTTTCAAATTTTAACTACATAATTGCAATTGTCTGCATTCTCATCTATGTATGCATGATATTAATACAGAAAATTAAAACAGGCAAATCCATAAAAATAATTATTTTAAAAGATAAAAAGCATATTAATCCTATTTATTATTGCTTTTCTGATAATATGTTTGTTGAATAATAGATAAAATGTATAGCAATGAAAAATATTAATTATTACATCCTTTATTCAATAATTGTTAACTTGATTCCTACCATTATTTTCTTTTTACTTGACATAATTGTTTAGTAGGTATACATAAGGCACATGAAAACAAAAGCCAAAATATTGAATGACGTGATTGAACAGATAATGAGATTAATCAATAGATATATTTCTCTGGAAAAAGAACTGTATAATTTTGGCATTGATGAACTTCTTACTCCGGCAGAGATACATACAATTGATTGTATTGGGAGAAACAGTGGAATCAATGTGACAAATCTTGCAGAAAAACTTGGTGTTACAAAGGGTGCGGTTTCTCAAATGGTAAGCAAACTGAAGAAAAGAGATTTGGTAACAAAGCTAAAAGATTCCGAAAACGACAGGGATGTTATTTTACTTCTTTCGAAAAAAGGTAAAATAGCTTTTGATGGGCATATAAAATTTCACATGGATATGTATAATGATATTATACGTTTGATTGAGAATATTTCGATTAACGAAATCAACTCATTTATGGAAATAATAAATAAAGTCGAATTTTATCTTGATAGGTATAAAAAATAATTTTTTTATCTAATTGTTTAGTATCTAAACAATTACTTTTTCAAGGCAGAAGCTGACATGATGTAACCGCCTTATATGGCCGGGAAATAAAGGAGATTATCATGAAAAGAAAATATCTATGGATCGCCGGATTTTTGGTCGTGTTCATTATTATTTTTATTAAGTTGCTTTGGCCGTTACATGGATTACGATACCTTTTTTCGGATAAGCAATTTCACTACCAGGCATTTCGTACCCTTGGCCATGCCCCCTATGGAGGCGCTCTTCCAGGCGAGATTATGTCGCTTATACCACGCATCAGCGATGACGAAAGCTGGAAACGGGAATGGTCAACCATGGCAGAGCGCTGTGAAGCCATGGCTAAGAAAGCGGACGATCCAATCTCAAAAGGAAATGCCCTCCTCCGGGCCTCTAATTATTACCGTGCAGCCGAATTTTTCATTCCGCCAAAGGAAGAGGATTTAAAGTCGAAGAGAGAGCTCTATCGGCAAAGCGTCAAAGACTTTCGGGAGGCCTTGCAATACCTAAACATTCCTCACCGCATCTATCGGGTACCGTGGGAAAATGGTTCGATGCTTGCCTATTACTTCCCAGGCAATGCAAACAAACCGGTGATTTTCATCAACGGAGGTTTTGACTCTACAAATGAAGAGAGTTACTTTTTTGCCGGCGCAGCCCTTATAGCCAGAGGATACCCGGTGGTCATGTTCGAAGGTCCGGGGCAGTCCAGCATGATAATGGAATACAACGTTCGGTTTACTCCTCAATGGCACAAACCAGTGGGGGCAATAATAGACTTCATCGTAGCGAAAGAACCCGGACTAGCGGGAAGTAAAAAAATTCTCATGGGTATAAGTATGGGTGGTATTCTTGCTGGACGTGCGGCGGCCATTGATAAACGTATCGACGGGATAGTACTCTTCGGCTCCCCCTATGATATGGAAGATTCGGCTCTTTCTCAGATGCCTGCGGCCATAAGCTGGCTATACCAGAAGGGCTTCAGTGGAACTGTCAATATGCTGGTCAATTTGAAAATGAAGAGGGATCGGAGAGTTCGTTGGGGATTAAACAATGGTATGTGGACGATTGGTGGCAATGATCCTTATAGCATGCTCAAAGCATTCAAAACGTATACCCTGAAAGATGTACAAGACAAAGTTTTGTGTCATGTGCTCTGCATCTATGGGGAAAAGGATCTTTACATTTCAGATGACAAGCAGATGGCTCTACTCAAAAATTCTTTCAAAAATGCTGCCAGCTATACCATGAAAGTATTCAGCGAAGAGGATGGCTCGGCGGAACACTGCCAGATAGGTTCCACTGAACAGTCAAGCCAGGCAATCGTATCATGGATGCGAAAATATGGGTTGGATAAGCCATAAGGCTAAATGTGGCAGATAATACAATAGTTGTGTCCATGACAGGAGTGTGTCGAATACCATTGTAACTCCGGTAAAAAGATTAGTCAGTTTTGTCTAACACAGGGTATTTGGTAAAGTTGGACATATTAAGTAATGCCCCTAATCTTTATACGACAGCCTAGCACCAGGACGAGCTTCTGACGGTATACATTAATTTTTCTGCGTTTGTAATATTAGTACT
>Ga0187851_10003055_pt1 | contig 14336 bp, 11 predicted proteins | sample June2016WEW_6_10_FD_132997 | JGI IMG/M metagenome (GOLD analysis project Ga0187851, IMG submission 132997) | Peatland microbial communities from SPRUCE experiment site at the Marcell Experimental Forest, Minnesota, USA - June2016WEW_6_10 | ecosystem: Environmental > Terrestrial > Soil >...
CAGGAGGAGCAGTGGGACGAGGTGCCAGGGCTCCTCGCGGAATGAGATCAATCCTTCGAGTTCGCGCAGCAGGCTTCCCCAGGAGGGCAGGGGTTCGGCGACGCCTAATCCTAGAACGCCGAGGTTGGCTTCGCTGAGGATGAAGACGGGGATGGAGATCCAGAATTGGGCGTAAAGCACGGGTTTGAGGTTAGGGAGAACGTGGATAAGGAAAAGGCGCGGGCCGTGGAGTCCGGAGGCGCGGGCTTGCAGGATGAAGTCGGAGTTGCGGAGTGAGTCCGCGCTGGTGGAAAGAACGCGCGCCGAGGCAGCCCAGCCTAGCAGTCCGAGGATTAGGAACGTGACGAGTACGGAGTCGATGGGGGAGACATTCAGCGGCAAAAGCGCGCGGACGGTGATGAGGAGAAAGAGCCACGGGAGAGAGAGGAACAGGTCGGTGAAGGCGCGGGCGAGTTTGAGCCAGATTCCGCCGAGGTATCCTGCGAGCCCGCCGACGAGGGCGGCGAGGGCGGTGGAGACGAAGGCGGCGGCGGGCGCGAGCAGCAGTGAGATGCGCGTGCCGAAGAGAATGCGCGCGAAACGGTCGCGGCCGATTTCGTCGGTGCCGAGAAGGTGGGCGCGCGAAGGCGGCGCGTCGGGGACGTCACGAAATTGTTTGGCGTATCCGGAGGGCGCGAGCCAGTTGGCTCCGAGGGCGAGTGCGCACACGGCGACGACGATGACGCACGCGAACACGCGGGCTGCCTTCATGCAGCGTTGATCTCCTGGTAAATCGTTCGGAACGCTTCAGGACCCCTGGGCATGCCAGGGCCTCAACATAAGGATCATTACATCGGCACCGGAGTTGGCGAGCAAGGTTACCAGCGTCACCAGGATGGTGAGGTTGACGAGTAACGGGAGGTCGCGGGAGAGAGCGGCCTGCCAGGCGAGTTGGCCGATGCCGGGCAATCCGCAGAGGCTTTCGACGGGGATGGCGGCTCCGAGGGCGAGGCTGATGGTGATTCCGGCGAGCGCGATCAGTTGCGGGCCGACGACGGGAAGAATGTGGAAGGCGAGGATGCGCGGTTCCGCGAGTCCGCGGGCGCGGGCGGCGGTGATGTGGGGGAGGACGTAGGCTTTCGCCAGCAGATTGCTGGAGTAACGATAAATTTTCGGGAACACGATGAGTGCGATGGCGAGGTATCCGGGCGTATTGAGAATGACGGAAAGGAGGGCTAGGACGGCGGCGGGGATGCAGAGAAATGCGCCGCTCAGGATGGTGCCAAGGAGTTGAGACGCGGGACGCGGCCAGAGACAGGACAGGAAGGCGAGCGCGGAAGCGAGAAGCCATCCGAATAAGAGGCCGATGCCGGCCACGCGCAGGGTGACGGGCCAGCGGTCGCGGAGCAGGGTGCTGACGGGCTGTCCGAGAGAATGCGAGATGCCGAGATCGCCGTGGAGTGCGCCGCGGAGGTAAGCGGCGTAGAAGCGGAGGATGTTGTGCTCTCCTTCACGTTCGGCGCGCAGGGCGCGGATACTTTCGGCGTTGAGACTGGGATCGAGTTCGCGCTCGTCGGAATCGAAGCCGGGGGCGAGACGGACGAGGGTGGCGGAGATGAGTCCGCCGAGCAGGACGAGGGCGGCGATCGAGAGCAGGTGGCGGAGGACGGTGCGCAGGAGCTTGGGAGAGTCGTGGGTCACTGTGCGCACCGCATGGTCCTGGAATCGTGACCGCGTGAATTCATACACGGTTTGCCAACTCGTCCCGAGAGCGGCGTGAGTTTGGGGAGAACTCCCTGAGGCTGCGCAGGGGATGTGAAGTGAGTAGGGATCCTTCGACTCCGCGGAACGATTCGCTGCGCGGATCGTTCTGCTCCGCTCAGGATGACAGTACAAAGATTCATCGGGTCACCGTCCTAGTTGTTACTGGCGCCTCGGGAACGGCTGGGAGGAAGGTTGGCCTCGGATGGGGTGTCGGAGTGATGAGCCTTCTTGACGGAGTACATGCGGCGGTCGGCTTCGGCGAGGAGGCGCTCGACATCGAAGCCATCCTGCGGGCAGAAGGCGGTACCGACGCTGAGGGAAACGAGATTGCGGCCGGCAATTTTAAATCCGGCTTCGACGGCGAACTGATTCAGGCGGGTAGCCTTTTCGACGCTGGCCGTGGCGTCGAGTCCGGGAATGACCATGACGAATTCATCGCCGCCCATGCGGGCGACGTAATCGTAACCGCGACAGGACTCTTTGAGGTTGTTGGCGAATTCCTTGAGCAGGTTATCGCCCTCGAGGTGGCCGAAGAGGTCATTGATCTGCTTGAAATTGTCGAGGTCGCAGAGCATGACGGAGAGCGAAGTTCCGGTGCGGCGGCAGCGGGAGAGTTCGCGGGACAGGTGGACGAAGAGGGAGCGGGCGTTGGGCAGTCCGGTGAGGTAATCGGTGGTGGCGGAGTCTTCGGCTTGCTGGTAGCGGAGAGCGTTTTCGACCGAGAGAGCGATCTTGGAGCTGATGGCGAGCAGGATGCGGAGGTGATCGGCGGCAAAGGCATCGCGCTCGGAGCGATACATGGCGAGGACGCCCACAACTCCGTTGAGGCCGTCGAGGGGCACGGCGAGCACGGAACGCTGGGTGGTGAATTTTTCGGGATCGGGAGTATAGCCGGATTCGATGGCGGGATCGCCGTTGACGATGGGCTTGCGGTTTTCCGCGACCCAGCCGCAGATGCCTTCCCCCATACCAATGTTGAGGGACGAGAGTAGGCGGAAGTTATCGCCGCTGACGAGTTCGGGAATGAGGCGGCCCTCCTTCACGAGGAAGACCGCCATGGAGTCATAGGGAACGAGTTTGCGGAGGCGGACGGAGAGTACGGAGAGGGTTTCGCCGAGGCTGAGCGAATTGCCGAGGTCCTGGCTGAGTTCGAACATGGTTTGCGCTTCCTGACGGGCGGAGGCGATGGAGGAGAGAAAATCAGCATCGTTGCCGGACGGAGAAGTGGAGGATTGCTCGTATCCGGCGGCGGGCTTGACGTTTCTGTCGACGCGGACCTGGACGGAAAGGCCGGGCTCGGCGGAATCCTCGGAGGAGTGCGCCATGGTCTCGAGTTCGCGATAACGGCGGCCGAGGACCTCGACGACCGCGGGATCAAAGGAGGAACCGGACATGGCGGCGACGGCTTCCATGGCGACGTCGAGGGGCAGCGCATTGCGGTACTGGCGGTGAGAAGCGAGAGCGTCCAAGCAATCGACGGCGGCGAGAACGCGCGCTCCCTTGGGAATCTGCTCGCCTTTCAAGCCATCGGGATAGCCGGTGCCGTCCCAACGCTCGTGGTGGGAACGCACGATGGGGGCGACGGGATAGGGGAAGGCGACGCGCTCCAGAATTTCGGCGCCGACGATGGGGTGAATCTTCATCTTCTCGAATTCTTCCGGAGTCAGGCGGCCGGGCTTGTTGATGATGTGCTCGGGGACGGCGAGCTTGCCGATGTCGTGCAGGAGGGCGGCGGCGCAGAGGGCTTCGATATCCTCGGGAGAGAAACCGAGCTCCTTGGCAATTTCGATGGCGTAGACGCGAACGCGTTGCAGGTGCTTGTGAGTGGTGTGATCCTTGGCCTCGATGGCGAGGGCGAGCGCTTCGATGGTCCGCAGATGGAGTTTGGCAACGTCTTCGGCGTGGCGCTTTTCGGTTTCGACGTGTTTCTTTTCGGCTTCGAGACGGCCGAGATAGAGCCGGTAGGAACGGTAGACCCAATAGATCACCGGCAGGACCATGAAACTGGCTTGCCATCCGGTGTGTTTGTTGACGAAGTCCACGAAGAAGACGATGGCGGCGCCGACGAGGTAGTAGGGGAAAGACCAGAAGTAGCATTCCGACCAGACTTTTCGGGGCGACTTTCCTTCGGTGAGGGAGATGATGATGGTGACCGGAAGGGTGTTGGCGAGGAAGAAAATCAAGGCGGTGATGACGAGCAGCAGGGGAGTGCTGCCGCCGAGCACTCTTTCGAGGCGGTGGAAAGCGATGTAGGAGATCGCGATGGCGTTGGCCATCATGCTGAGGACGTTGAAGACGAGTTTGGCGGGATCCGGTTTGGTGCGCGCCCACCAGACACATTGCGCCAGGCTTGCGGTGCAGCCGATGATGAGGGTTTCCGACATGCTCATCTCAAGCACGCCGAGCAGGATGAAGAGGAAGTTCACCGACATGGTGCCGTCAATGCCGGGCAACTGAATTTTCAGACCGGAGGCGAGGGTGGCGATGAGGAGATAGCAGATGAAGCGGGCGAGATCGGAGCTTTGCCAGTACCAGAGAGAATGGGCCAGGACGAGCATGCCGATGGTGGCGGTCGTGAGGATGAAGAATGTGGCCCGCTTGGACATGGATCGCTTTCCGCCTAAGAACCCTGCACGTGGACGAACGGGTGGGAGATGCGTGTCACGTCCAAAGATAACGGGACGGAAACGCGGACACCCACTCCCCCGATTCGGTGTTACAGCCTCGCCGCACAACCATTCCGGGTCGATTTTGCGACCGGGAAAGAGTACAAATTGCCCCTTCTAAAGCGATGGTAGAGCAGTGAAGGGGGACCTGATACTTACCGAGGTAATAACTGACCACCCTGGTAGTTTCAGGTCCCCCTTTGACGATTGCCGGACGCTTATGCGCCAGGATTAGTTCTCGCCCGTCACCAATGTTTCTGAATACTGGGTGCTGTTGCTGGCGACCGAGCTTCCACCCCAGACCGCGAAGAATCCGTTGGTGGTGTTGTTGCCCCAGGGCGCCGATCCACCCCAGACGGCGAAGCTGGAGTAGGGATTGGAGCCTCCCCAAACCGCGAACTGGCTGGCGTTGAAAGCGTTTCCACCCCAGACGGCGAAGGTGCTCCAGTTAGAAGAGCCGCCCCAGACGGCGAAAGTGTTATTGACGAAGTAGACGTTCTGCGACGTCGGGTCATAGGTGACAACGGGCGAAAAGGCGACGCCGGTACTGAGCGCGGTGTCCTGCAATGCGGCATGGATATCGAGATAGCCTGCACCCACTGTGAATACGTCGTACTGATCGTTGTAGGTGGCGCCGCTGGTTGGATCCGTATAAGAGCTATATTGCGGGAACGTCTTCGAAGCCGTGAGCATGAGAGTGGCTTTGACCTGGTCGGGCGTCAGAGCCGGATTCTGTTGCAGCATCAATGCGGCCGCGCCGCTGACCATCGGGGTCGCCATGCTGGTTCCGCTGAGCACAAAGTATGTGCTCGACAAACTCGAGCCGCCGCTTGTCTGGTAGACCGAGTGCGGGACCTCATTGGCCGGGTAGAGCTGAGCCAGACTGAAAGAAGAACTGTAGAGCGAAATGACATCGTTGCCGGGGGCCACGAGATCGGGTTTCGCGATATGGTCGATGGCGGTGGGGCCCTTGGAACTGTAAGTGGCGATCAGGTCATCGGTGCGGGTGGGAGTGGCCATGGTCTTCATGGCGCCGACGGTGATGACATAGGGATCGCTGCCGGGAGCATAGATGGTGCCGTATCCATTGGTGCCGGCCGAATTGTCGCGACCGTCATTGCCGGCGGCGACGACGACCACGATGCCCGCGCGATAGGCGGCTTCCACAGCTTGACAGAGCGGGTCGAGAGTATAGCTTTCGAAGACCGGACGGCCGAGCGAGAGGTTGATGACACGAATGTTGTAGGTGTATCGGAGAAGGATAGCAGTCTGGATGGCGCTGATTACGCCACTGTCGGTGCCCTGGCCGTTCTGGTCGAGCACGCGCAGGTTGACGAGATTTACGTTCGGGGCGACGCCTTTGAAGGTGTAGAAGTTCGGACTGCCGGTGGATTTGTTGCCGTTTCCGCCCACGATTCCAGCCACGTGAGTACCGTGCCCGAATTGATCGGCGTATTGAAAGAAATACGGAGTGACGAAGTTCTGGTTGTAGACGATGCGAGACTCGAAGGCGCCCAGGAGACCGGTGACATGGAGGTCCGGCATATCGAGAATTCCGCTGTCGATGATGGCCACGCCAATGCCGGAGCCATCGAGACCGGTTCCCCAGGCATAAGGGGCGTTGGCGGTGTCGGTGTGATAGTCAAGCGTCACGGTTGAGGTCGACGCCGTACCCATTCCCCTCACCGGTCGGTCGGGCGAGATGTACGCCACTTCGGGATTTCTGGCCAAGTCTTTCAGAGAGGAGGCGGGAATCGAATAGACCGCGGACTTAACCACGACGAGTTCGGTCTTGAGCTTGCCGCCGTGACTGGCCACCATGCGATGGTGTTGGGCGGTGAGGGGGGAATGGAACTGAACGATTACGTCGATGTTGCCGGAGTCGCGACGGTTCTGAAGTTCCGGCGCGAGTTTTTGCGTTCCGGCGGCAGCGACGGCCACCAGAGCGAGTACGACAACGATGAGAGAGGTTTTGGATCGCATAGTGATTTCTTTCTCCTGCTGCAGCCCTGTATTTGCAACTGGCGCACCAACTGGGCGGCGACTCGAAGTGATTGAAACGACTCGACGAAGAACGGTGGATCAAGAAGGGACCCGGGCCAAGTTGGCGCGATGGGACAGTTTGGCGCGGGCGGGAACGAGTTACTTAGGTTTCATCGCCCGACACCAAAGCGTTCCCGGAGGGGCGGGGCTATGGCAGCATCGTATAGTCAGCCGAAGGATGTCGAGTGACGAGGAGGGACCGCAGGTCCTGCCTCGCGTATGAGAGAAGCCCGCGCGTTTCGGGACGGGCGATGGAGATTCACTTCCACTTGTCTCCGCAGATGGACAAAGCCAAAAAGTTCGCGAGCAGCGGCCGCGAGTCCAAGATTGCGCACGGGGACGTGCTCGCGCCGGAGAAGCCGGAACAGACTCAGAATGCGGTGCTGACGACCGATCTTCGAGGCACCATCACGAGCTGCAATCTGGGGCGAGGCTGTTACGGATACTCACCCGACGACCTCGTAGGGAAGAGCCTGGAGGAGCTGTTATGCGCTGACGATCAGCCAATGCTGGCGAACGTGGTGCTGAGGGCCGTGCGTGAGCACGGGAGGTGCGAGCATCAACTGATGGCGCAGGCCAAGTCGGGCGCGCGGCTCAGCTTGCGTCTTAGTCTTACGCTCATGTGCGACGCGGATTCCATTCCGACCGGGATGGTGGGGATTTGCACAGGCGAGGGGGAAACCGGGGAGTGGGGGACGAGTGCAGCCGGGAGGCGCACTGCGGAGGCAGGGATCCCGCTGGCAAAAAGAGTGATCGAGGGCACTGAATTTCTGATCGCCAGTCCGGTGATGCACAAGTTCATGGGGCTGGTGGACCGGGTTGCGGGACACACCGAGACGGTGCTGGTGGTGGGAGAAACGGGAACGGGCAAGGAGCTGGTGGCGCGGACGATTCACGAATCCTCGTATCGGTACAAGAAGGCGCTGGTGGATATCAACTGCGCGGCTCTGCCGGAGCATCTGGTGGAGAGCGAGTTATTCGGCTACGAAAAGGGCGCGTTCAGCGGGGCGGATGCCTCCAAGCCGGGGCTGTTCGAACTGGCGGACAAGAGCACGATCTTTCTGGATGAAATTGGGGAATTGCAGCCGCAGATCCAGGTGAAGCTGCTGCGCGTGCTGGACGGAGCGCCCTATTTCCGATTGGGCGGCCATCACAAAATCACCGTGGATGTGCGGGTGGTGGCGGCGACCAACCAGGATCTCGACCTGGCGGTCAAAGAGGGCCGGTTCCGCAAGGACCTTTTCCACCGGTTAAGCCAATTCCAGTTGCGCGTGCCCCCGTTGCGCGAGCGCCCGGAAGATATCGCGGCACTGGCACAACATTTTCTCTCGCTGAAAGCGGCGGGCAAAAGCTTTTCCGCGGAGGCGCTGGCGAACCTGCAGGCGCATTCGTGGCCGGGGAACATTCGCGAGCTTCGGAACCTGGTGGCGAAGCTGGCCATGGGCGCGGCGGATGAGGAAATCTCGGCGCGCGAGGTGATGGCTGAATTACACGGAGAATCGCCTGTTGTGAGGGGAGTTGGAAAAGTGCTTCCCGAGGGGAACCTGGAGAGCATGGAAGAGCAAATGATCATCCGGGCGCTGGAACAAACGGGTGGACATCGCGCCCACGCGGCGGAGCAACTTGGAATCTCGCGCCGGACCTTGAGCCGGAAGTTGCGGGAGTACGGAATCGACTCGTCCGCGGGAGATGGGGCCGCGCCGCTGGGAGTAATCAGCCAGGAGCAGCAGAAGTTCTTTCGCGCCAAGGTCAGCCTTCCCGTTACGTTGAGGAATGGGGCGGGCAAGGAGTTGCAAGTCCAGGCTGTCAACCTGAGCACGGGGGGCATGGGACTAGATGCGGTGAGCGATCCATCCGGGTTTGCGGGATTGCTCGACGTGAGCTTTCTGCTGCCGGAAAGTGAAACGGTGATGCAGGCCAAGGGACGGCTGGTGTGGGTCGATGCCGGGGGACGAGCAGGGTTGCGATTTATCGTGATTGAGCCGGCGCTGTTCCAGCAACTGCAACACTGGACCAATCAGAAGATGAAGAATGAAGGATGGGAAACGCTGTCCTGAGGCGGCTTGATCTGTTCCTCCGAGCCGCGAAGTTTTGAAAGTTGAACTTGTGAGGATTTATCAACTCGCTGACATGGCGCCAACTCATTTGCCGACATCGGAGAATGTTATCAATGGGTCTTGTTGAATCAGAAAAGCTGGTGGGAGTCGACAGAGTTCTGCCGCGCCACAAGTTTGAGGCGCGGGTCAAGATCGAAGTAATCCGGGAACAGAAAACGCGTTTTACCGAAGGCTGGGCGCGCGACATCAGCGAAAGCGGGATGGGAGCGTTCGTGGGCATGCCACTGATGGTCGGGGAAATGGCCACGCTCCGCATACCGTTGCAGGATGGAGTTGAGGTCGTGATCCCGGCCAGAGTCACGAGAAACTTCGGAACCGAATACGGGTTCCAGTTCACGGCGCTGAGCCGGCAGCAAAGAGAACAAATCCACGGCGTTCTGGCGGTTACTCCCCGCATATTTCCCAAGTCATAGGTTTCCCCATTCGACTCGGAGGACGGCTGAAATGGGGCGGCGTTTGCGGCTCGGCGTGTCTAGAACCCCCATCCGCAAAATGATAGATGGCAACGGGTTTACGAATTCAGGAAATGGGAGGGAGCAAGGGTCGGGCGGGGGCGGGAAGAGGAAGAAAGCGAGCCGTGTGGAAAAGACGCTAAAACGAGCCAGCATAAAGGCTTGGGGCTTGTTACGAAAAACGAACATTTCCATGGAAACGCGTGCGGAAACTTGGTATAAGCAGTACGGGACGGCTGGGCCATTTGAAGATACGAGGCAAACATTTTCGGGTGCTGGCCGGAGAGCCGAAGCTGTAACTGGCGCGTTACTCGACGATATCCGGGCTAGCAATGGGGATCGGCGTCCCGCGCGACGAGGAGTTACCAGATGCGATCGGCAGGGGAAGACTTACGCAAGATACGCGACCGGTTGGGCCTGACGATGAGGCACGTCGAGAGCGCCAGCGCGATGATTTCGGAGCGCCACGGCAGCGAAGAGTACCAGATCCCACCGAGCAGACTGTCGGACATTGAAACCAAAGGGGTTGTTCCCAGCATCTACCGTCTCTACTCGCTGGCAGCGATTTATCACCGGGAAGTGCCCGAGTTGCTGCGGCTCTATGGCATTGATACGAATGGAGTAAGTTCGGATTGGGAAGTTTCGCAACCGGCCCTTACGCATGCCGTTCAACTGGAAAATCAACAGGGTGCCCTGGTTCCAATCAAAATGGATCCGGGATTTGATCTGGAAAAGACCACGGATCTGAAGCGCATGATCCAGCAATGGGGCTGGTTTCCAGTCACCAGGCTGAAGCGGATGTCAACCGATGACTTTATCTATGCGCACATCGGGTATGAGGACCTGACGATGTACCCGATTCTACAGCCCGGGACGCTGGTGCAAGTGGACCAATCGGAATCGCGGAAACGGGTCGTAGACAGGCAGTGGCGGTCGGAGTATGACAAGCCCATCTACCTGGTGGAGACCCGGGATGGACTTACGTGCTGCTGGTGCCATCTCAAGCCGCCCAACCAGATAGTCCTGATGGCCCACCCACTTTCTCCAGTACAGACGCGAGTGCTCAAGTGCCCGCAGGAGGCGGAAGTGTTGGGTCGGGTGGTTGGGATTGCGATGAGGATTGGGGGGCTGGAGCCCGATTCTCAAGAAGCGAGAGAGTTTTCAGGATCGAAAACAAGTGTAATTCTGTCATCTTCGGGCAGCCCGAAGGCAGTAACTGACGAAGAGTTGCCGTCAATCGCGATGCGTAAGAAGCTGGGCTAAGCCCAAGCGTTCCGCTCGTTTGTTCGAGATCATCCCGCAATAACTTCAACGGACTCTGAAGAGTCTTTCCGATCAGCTTCTTGTGAGCCTGCGCGAAAGTATCCTGCGCGGCTGCCTTGCCGTGGACCCGCTCAAATCCCCAGTGCCTGTAATCACCTTCGGGCGAGCGCAGCCCGGCGAGATAGGAAAGCTGCGCCCATAGGCCCGTGATTCTAACCAGGGTGGTTTGAAGCAGGTCGTCGTAGGCCGATTTCAGAGGCATTGCCGCACCTTTTTACAGTCCGCTACGTTTTCCAGAAAGCTCACTAAATCCAGATTCCTCTTCTGTGCAGGCGTATTCCCGCGACACTACGCCCACTGCAAGTCACTTTACACACAGAGAGGATACACCGTGAAATCACTGAAAGCAAAGGTTACGTTGTTGTTTCTCGCACTTACAATTCTCAGCGTCACTCCGGTAACAGCGTTGGCGGATGGGAACCCGTTTCCGACCTGCGGGCCCAACGGTTGCATTGCAATAAACTAGAGAAAAATGCATGCTAGGGGACTGCCGTCCGGGATGTTATATTTCGGACGGCAGTCACTCGTAACTTATGGACGTTCTGCGCCTAGCCTGGCTGTATTTGTGGATCGCCCCGCATTTGCTGCTGATCCTGGTGGCAGTGTTGATGGTCCGGAACGGGCGGCAAAGAGACTTTCCTATTTTTTTCTCGTATCTGCTCTACGAGTTTCTGCAGTTTGTTGTTATTTTCAGTATTTGGTGCCTGGAAGCACCGCACCCCATGTGGCTGCGCACCGACGAGGTTCTGCGTGGAGGAAGCGTTGTCTTCCGGTTCGCCATGATCCAGGAGATGATTGCAGCGCCCTTCTCGCACAGCATCCCGATGGGCAAAATAATGACTCGTATGCTGAACTGGGGGACCGGCTTTCTGGTGGTTATTTCTCTCGTGTCTGTGGAGTATTTGTATCGCCAGCTTCCGAACTACGGGCTGCTGAAAAACTACGTGGTGATTGAGGCCTGTAACATCACACAATGCGGCCTCATCGTCGGGGTTTTTCTCTGGCACCGGTTTCTTGGGGTAAGGATGTCGCCCACGGTATTTGGAATTGCGCTCGGTATGGGGTTGATCGTAGGCTCTGAACCGTACATGCTGGCCTTCGTGACGGGGACAAGGTTAATCAGCAGGGATTCGCTGCAAATGGCAGTCTTCAATGTTGCCGTCCTCGTTTGGCTTTATTTTGTTCAAGTTCGGGAACCCTCAGATTCGGACTTCAACGGCGCTCAGTTGCTGCGAGTCCGAGACTGGGCTGAAGGTGTAGGAAGGATAACCCGCCCATGAATCTTCAGATCATTCTGGCGATAGTCGCGATTTTGTTTTTCCTTTTCCTGATTGTTATGAGCTGGCAATGGCTCTCGACCCGAGGCGAGGCCGCGCCGGCGGGGGAGTTGATTCCAGTGGATCTGGAGGCGTTCCAGAACCTGACGGACCCGGAAGAGGAGCAGTTTCTGCGAACGAGCCTCTCCCCGCCTGAATTTCGGTCGGTGCAGCGAATCCGGATTCGGGCTGCGAAGCTGTATGTGGTGGCGTTATCGGACAACGCAGGATCGATGATGAGGCTTGGTAACAGCGCGAGTTTGCAGGCCGATCAGGCGATTGTGGCGCTGGGACGGGACATCGCCAAACGGGCGTTATCGCTGAAGATGTGGTGCGCGGTCTTGCAGCTAAGGCTGACCGCTGCCCTGGTTTTCCCAACTATCCTGTCGCCGACGGGCGGGATTGCCGATCAATATCTGGCCGTGACCTACATGGCCGCGAAACTGCACGCCGAGGCTGCCGCATAGCTGAGTGGTGGAGCGAGGGGGGACTGCCTCCAGCCGGACCCGGCTTAGCGAAAGCTGCGGATCCGGCCGAGCCAAAGCGACAAGAGGGTGGCGGAACTGTTTGAGGGGGTACAAGAGCACAGTTCCGCCCCCTTCGTCATACTGGGGGCCAACTATACGCACCTCAGGGTTGTTCCTTTCGAGGAAATATTACTTGTTACGGAATCCGAACAAAGCCGGATGGGCGTGGCCGGACGCCGAGAGCTTTTATTTTCACACCACTGCAGGCCACTCCCGTGGCCGGGTGACATACAAAGTCTTAAGAAAGGCAGCATAACTATAGAAGCCCACCCGGGTTACCGGAAGGCCAGGACTGTCTACTTTTAGGCCATGTACTTTGGTGTTGCTGTGCCGTAGCCTAGGTTGGAAATCTAACCCGGGGCTAAGGCCAAATGAAGTATCTACTGGCTATTCTTCTGTTGTGTGTGGCGGCGCGGGCCGAGAATTTTGCGGCGGCGGCCGCTGGGCCTCTTCCGGATGCGCCGGACGATCGTCGACCTTTCTGGACGTTTGAGAACAAGGTGGACGTGGGCGTTCTAGGAGGACTGGTGGCGGCGGACGCGATCACCACGCAGCGCGGATTGAGTGAAGGCTATCGAGAGGCGAATCCGGTGATGCGTCCGTTTGTAACCCGGGGTGCGACGGGGCAGGGCGTGGGGTCTGCGCTAGGTTTTGGAGTCGGGTTGGGAGCGGTGTATCTGCTCCACCAAACCCACCATTACAAGGCAGAGCGGGTCACGATGCGCTTGATGGTGGGAGTGGAAGGCGCGGTGGTCGCGAGCAACATCGTGCAGATTCGCTAGCATGCGCCAGGCGAGTCGGATAAAAAATCCCAGTTTTTTGTCGTAGATGAACTTGATCGAGCCAGGTCATTATTTGATTTTCTGATCACGACCTCCGCCATACATCGCATTTCGCGCAATCCAGTTCTCAAGCACACACCTTTCGCGCTCATCGTGTTCAGCGACTGAACGGCGCGGGTAGAACTCGCGGCTCCGCGCGGGTTCCGGCATACTTCCTTGCGTGCGTTGGGAAGGCGTAGTATCAGGCGTGATCACACTCCAGTTGCAAAGTGAAGAGTTCGAGGGAAATCAGCGGATGTGCGCCGCTTTTCTTCGGGAAGAACGCGACGACCAAGAGGATGAGGACGACGAAGATGAGGAAGAAGGCGACGACGAAGACGAAGAAGATGATGACGATGGCGATGACGAAGATGAAAGTGGCGACGGATACTCCGAGTGAGCCAACTCGCGACTGAACGCGGTGACGGATGACTCGAGAAGATTTCGCTGCGGCTGTCGAGAGCGCTCTCGACTCGCTCCCCGAGGAATTTCGGACGCGAATCCGGAACGTCGCGATGCTGGTGGAAGATCTGCCGCCGCACCAACCAGCCACCGAGCCTGGGCAGCCAAGATCGCTACTGCTGGGTATTTTTCACGGAGTGCCGACGACGAGGAAGAGCACCTTTGACTTGCTGGCAGGGCCGGATCACATTGTTCTCTACCAGAAGAATATTGAGGCGGTGTGCTCCAACGAGGCCGAGGTGCGCGAACAAATTCGACGAACGGTGATCCACGAACTGGGCCATTACTTCGGGCTGGATGAAGAACACCTGAAGGACGTGTAGCGGACGGGCCACGGGATGGCGCGCGCTGCAACGGGATGGGCCGCCAACACAAGGAAGCAAGAAACGCGGGATTGCTTTTGGTCTGTATAATATTGATTCGGATTGGGGGTGATGAGTTTGGCAGAAATTCGATTGCAAGAAGGCGAGTCGCTGGAGAACGCCTTGCGCCGATTCAAGCGCAAAGTTCAGACGGAAGACATTATTAAGGAAGTGAAGCGTCACTCCTACTATCTGAAGCCGGGCGAGAGGAAGCGCGTGAAGCAGGCTCTGGCGCAAAAGCGGGCTCGAAAGAAGATTCGCAAAGAGCACGATTGATGGTTTCCCGGCCAGATGGTGCATGTCCGGGTAGGCCGCGTGTAACTATCTGATAACAGACGCTTATCGGGGACCACTTTGGAGCCATTCCAACCCGCTGGCGGACGAAGTAGGCTTGCAATTGAGCAGACTTCGGGGGAGGGCTGTTCAACTGAAAACGCCCCATGATTCTTTGAATCTGGGGCGATTTCGTTTTTTGGGCAAACATCTGGGGTTGGGGGGGAGACC
>Ga0187851_10003056_pt1 | contig 14335 bp, 3 predicted proteins | sample June2016WEW_6_10_FD_132997 | JGI IMG/M metagenome (GOLD analysis project Ga0187851, IMG submission 132997) | Peatland microbial communities from SPRUCE experiment site at the Marcell Experimental Forest, Minnesota, USA - June2016WEW_6_10 | ecosystem: Environmental > Terrestrial > Soil > Wetlands...
CGATCCTGTGCCTCGTGGAGACTGCCGGCATTCGCAACGTGCACTGCCGCGTGGAACATTGCCGAATCTTTATAGGTGTCTTTAAGCTCGTGGCAGGAGAGGCAGACCGCCGGCCCCAGGTATTCACTGCGCGGACGGTCGCCTTTGGTGGGCCACCAACCTGGGGCCCCAAGGCGATCTTCCGTTGACAGGGGGGAATTATGGGATGACGGGTCGAGCGATGGGCCCTTGGGGACCGCGACATTCTGCGCGAGTGTTTGACCCCCGACACTAAACGTTGCAGCCAGCGCCATCCAGAGTAGAACGATCCCAAGATGGGAGCCCGGAAAGCTGGCAGAAAAACAAGGCCGGCATTTCCGTAGATTGATCCACTTCAGGTTCAAGTCCTTATGTACCTCTTCTCACGCGCTGAAAACTATCGTGACACATCTACTCTAATCGCAAAAAAGGGCACGGACCGAAGCCCGTGCCCCACTGATGGTCGAGTGTTTCGCCGCTACCGTTTTCCGTGCTTGGTCCCCTTCGGTCCGTCGCCGGAGCCGGAGATGTAGCTGGTGGATGTATACAGCCACTGGCCTCCCACATACGAGTACAGGGTGACGTAGATCGTGCTGCCATCTTGCGGCAGGTTGTAGATCGTGTAGTTGGGTACGTTGCCCAGGTTTCCGGATTGATCCAGATCGTTTGCGCCCGCGGTAACGTTGCTGACATCCACCCAGTATGCGGAAGCATTCGGATCCGCAGTCCAGCTGAACGTCACTGAGCCTCCAGTGATCGTTGAAAGGTTGACCGGCGAAAAGACGACCGCCAGCCCGCTGGTCGCATTCAATGCGGTGTAGGTGTAAGCATTCGCCACCCAGTTTGCGCCCACCAGCGAGTAGAGCGTGGCATAGATCATGCTCCCGTCCGTTGGCAATCCGCTTACGATCGTAGAGGTCACGTTACCCAGGTTGCCAGACTGGAAGTACTGGCTCCCGCCGGGGGTGTTTCCCATGTCCAGCCAGTAAGCCGACGCACCCGCGCCCGTTGTCCAGCTGAACGTTACCGTGCCGCTGGTCAACGTGGTACCCGGCATCGGAGTCGTCAACACTCCACTGGCTCCGGCCAGGTTAAACGCTGTGTACGTGTAGCCCGTGTTGAGCCAGTTGCCGCCTACCAGCGAGTACAGCGTGACGTAAACCGTGCTGCCGTTTGTGGGTAGCGAGTTTGCCGTGGTGGTCAGTACGTTGCCCAGATTACCGGACTGGTAGTACTGGTTGCCGCCAGCAACGTTGCCGATGTCCATGGCGTACGCTGTTGCACCCGAACCGGCCGTCCAGTTGAATGTCACCGTGCTGCCGGTCAGAGTCGAGTTCGGAGTCGGACTCGTCAGAACGCCCTGCGCAGCACCCGCATTGAACGCCGTGTAGGTGTAGGGATAGGTGAGCCACGTGCCGTTCACATCCGCGAACAGCGTCACGTAGATCATGCTGCCGTCCGTCGGGAGACCCGTCACTGCTTTGGTGAGCACGTTGCCGAGGCTGCCCGAGGAATAGTACTGGTTTCCTCCCGGAGCGCTGCCGATATTCAGACCGTATGCCGTCGCGTTGGTGCCCGCGGTCCAGGTGAAGGTTGCGCTGCTGCCAGTTAAGGTTGAGTTCGGTGTGGGCGAAGTAATGGCGGCCGCTGTGCCGGTGTAGGCGGTGTAGGTTGCAGGCACATTTTGCCAGACACCATGCACCAGGTAGTACAGCGTCGCATAAACCGTGCTGCCATTGATCGGCAGAACGCTGTTGGCGACCGATACCGTAAGCGCGTTGCCAAGGTTGCCCGACTGGTAATAATCGTGGCCACCCGGCGTGGAACCAAGTTCCAGAAAGTAAGAACCGGCCGCGTTCGCCGCATTCGGGAACCACTTGTACACCGTTGACCCGGTGTAACCCAACGTGCTGCCCGGCAACGGGAAGTACAGCCCGTTGGCGTTACCGGTATTGGTCACGTAGACGGTCATCGAGTTCGAAACGGCCGAGAGGTAATTGACGTCGTTGTACTGGGCGGTGATGACGTGCGTCCCAGGAGTGGAAAGCGTGGCGGAGCCGGATGCCGTCCACAGGCCATACCCGCCTTGGGATGCATACACATCGTTGGGCACGGCTGTGGCAATCGCGGTAGCGGTGCCACCGTTGACGGCGTCATAGAACGTCATGACTCCCAGCGTTGGCTCAAAGCCGGTGCTGCTGGGGCTCGGAGTGAATACGGCGGAGAACGTGTAGGTGTTGCCACTGACGTCAGCCTGCTTGCCTGCCAGGAGGACAGCGCCCGCTCCCTTGGTTACCGTCTGGACCAAAGCTGCGGACGTGCTCGCCATGAAGGTCGCATTGCCGCCGAATTGCGCGACGATGTTATGCGAACCTCCGAGGAATGGATAGCCCGACGCCGGCCGGAATGTAGCCGTGTGAGCGGTACCCACCGTTCCAGTTCCCAGCGTGAGGCCGTAGGTGGCGTCGTAGAAGGTAACTGTGCCTGCCGTGGGCGCTCCCGTCATGGTTGCGGTGAACGTCGGACGCCCGTTGATGGTCGTCGGGTTGGCGCTCGAGGTCACGGTGGTGGTGGTTGCCGTGCCTGTTCCCACGGTGACCGTTGCCGCCGTCGTCGTCGTCCCGTTGTAGTTGGAATCACCGGAGTAGGTAGCCGTAATGGAATTGGCGCCCGTAGTGGTGATGCCAGTTACCGATCCCAACGCGGAGGCCGCGTAGGTCCAACTCGGATAAGCGCTGCTGCTGCCTCCGACATAGGTGACGCTCGGAACGACGGTTGCGGTTCCGAGTACGGTCGAGGTTGTCGTATCTGTGAATGTCACGGTTCCCGTTGGCCCGGAAGCGCCCGGCGTGAGCGATCCAGCCGAGAGAGCGGTGACCGTCGGGAAAGCGACGTAAAGGTTCGTTGCCGTCCCTGACGTGATCAGAGTTGCGCCGGCGGCCAGAGTCGGTGCAGTGGCGATCTGGGAGACCGTAATCGACGCCGGAGTGGCCGCCGATCCGGATTGGAATGTGTTGTCCCCCGAATAGGTGGCGCTCACGCTGTGCGTGCCGCCCGAGAACATCGGCGCCTGCGAGAAGAGGTAGTCGTAGAGGCACGAGTTGCTGGCTGTTCCAACGTTGCCTGCTACCAGATACCCGTTGCCGTTCGGATCGAGCGTGACGGTTGTGACGTTATTCGTGAGCCCACCATTGATGGAGTCGGTGATGGTCACCGTGCCCGTCGGCACGCCATATCCCGAAACGCCCGCGACGCTGACTTGTGCCCAGATGAACTGGCCGTACGTAAACGTGCTGCCGTTGGTAATGGTGCAAGTCAGTAAATTGATCACACCCGGAGTGATCGTGATTGTGACCGGCTCCGAACTCACGGATATTGCCTGCGGACTCGATACACTAGAGGCATTCGTGCCGTCGCCCCCGTAGCGCGCCGTGATGTTGTAGTTCACTCCGGCGGGCAGATTGTTGAGGGTGGCGCTGAAGCTTCCTCCGCTCAAGGTGGCGAACGCTCCCGGATAGACAAACGCTCCCGTAGTCTGATTTACCGGGTCGCCGATTTCTCCCTGGCTGACGATGAAAGCGACATCGCCGGTGGGAGTGCCGGTGCCCGACACGGTTCCGCTTAGAGTTACTGCGCAGCCGTGGCCGCTGCAACTTTGTACCGGAGCGTTGAGTGTCGTGCTGGTGCTGTTGAACACCACGCTGCTCCACTGCGTCGCCATGTTGTAGGCGTTCACCGAGCCCAAGCCTGTCGCCAGGTCGAAGCCCACGCCAGCCGGCCAGCCAATCTTCGTGCCGGAACTGCTCGTACAAGTGGAAGTGCCGCAGATGTAGGTGTTGCCAGCCTGAATATCCTGGAAGGCGCAACTGGTCGTGTTCGCCGAGTTGGGCGGAACCAGAGCCGACGCAGCGCAAGTCGTATCGTTTTGCGCCGCAGCCAATCCGTAGTAGACGTAGCCGGGCATGCCCTGGCGTCCAGTGGGATTGCCGGGTTCGGGGTTATTGACGGCATTGTACTGGTTGATCAGCGCCTGGATTCCGGCCATGCTGGGCGCGGCGACGGAAGTTCCGCCGACGAGGCCCGCGTCCGAAATCGTGTTTTGCCCGTTGGTGGTGGTGAACTCGCACGCGCCTTCACTGCAGAACAGTGTGGCATCGTGTCCGTCCGCCGCGTTCAATGCGAAGTCTGGAGTCAAGCGGTGTGGCACGCCCGCGACCAGCGGCTGGGTCTGAATCATCGGCCCAAGTACTACTGTACCGGTCGCAGTTGTTCCTCCAGCCGGCGCTGCTCCGAACGTCACGGTGGGGGCTACGGTGCAGTTGAGGCCTTGGCCGGCCGTCACAGTTCCACCCTGCGTACCGAAGGCGAAGTTAATCGACGCCAGGCCTCCGCTCGATGCTACCGCACCGCCGCTGATGTTGGCCGTGGCTCCTGTTGCGGGGGCCGTTGTGCATGTGCCGCCGCTAAACGTCACCGTGGTCGTCGAGGCGGTGTAACCGCTGCCGGGGTTGGTGAGCGTGACGCCCGCGACCCAATTGCCGCCTGTGACGGTAATGCTGCCGCCCGAGCCCGACAAATAGCTGGCGTAGGACGGATCCGTCGACGACGCAAGGATCGCTGAATTGGCGCCCATCTGCCACGAAGGCCTCATGTAGTACGAACTGATGCCGCCGCTGCTTGACCACAATCCGCTAAGACTGCTGGAGGCGTCGGAGTTCGAGATCGACCCCTTGCCTTCATTCCAAGGAACCTCGGGGATGTATTCAAGAGCCGAGCTCAGATAATAGCCATTCGTCGAAGTCCCCCAATATTTGGCATAGTTCGACTGGCTGCAGCCAACTCCGAAGGTCGCGCACTCACCGGCTAACTCCGTGCCGCCGACCGCAACGCTGTAAGGCGTCGAAGACTCGGCGCCTGCCGCATAGCCCAGGACTTCCAGGGAGTCGTTTTGATCGTCGCACTCCGCCGGGCCATTGTCGCCGGAGGCGATGAACACGCTGATGCCCTGCGCCGCCGCTTGTTCGAACGCCTGGTTATTGAATGCGTTTCCCCCCACTCCTTCGACCGCTTCGCACGAGCCGTAGCTGATGCTCATGATGTCGGAGAGATTGTTCTCCACAATATATTCGATCGAGTTCGTGATGCCGTCCACCAGGAAGGTGGGCGTGCCGATGACAAAATCGACCGTGGCGCTCGGGGCCATGCCGCCGGAAATTTCGACGTCCAGATCGGACTCGCCGTCATCGCCCGGCTGCGTGCCGTTATCCTGACCGGCATGAATAAAGGTCGGATCGTTGGGAGGAAGATTGAACAACTGGCGATAGCTCTCCACGTCGCTCATCAGAATGTCGGAGCGACCCACGATCGCGATCGTCTCGCCGGATCCCGTAATCCCCTGCGCGAGCAGCGGAGCCGTGTTGTAAATGGTCGCAAAGTCCGCCGGGCCTACGTAGTGCACGGAGCTGCTGGATGTGTACTTCGGGCCGAACTTGATCATCTTGTGACGATCAAAGCTGGCCTTACGGTAAAAGTTATTGAGCGTGACGCCGCCGACCACCTTGCTGAACGCTTCGGGAACGCTGATTTCTTTGTTGTTGGCGACGTGAAGTTCGCCCTGGTAGCTGTAAAGGTGCATCTCGGTCTGGAATGCGTGCTCGACCTGGCCAATGTTGCCGCTGAATTTGATGACCCGCTTGCTTTTGCTGACTTCGTCCACGGTGAAGCCCTCGGACTGCAGCCAGGCTGAAATCTTGGCGATGTCGGAATCGTGCACGCCAAAGTGCTCGCCGAATTCCTCCGGCGTCACCCACTGGTGGTAGTTCACCGTACGCTTATCCTGCTGTTCGTCGATAACCTTGCGGATCTCGCGCTTCTGCTCTTCGCTGGATTTCAGGATCATCAGCATGCCCGGAGAAGGTGTGTCGGGATGCTGGCGGCCGAGATCATTTGCCATCTTCACCGCTGCCGATACGTGGCCGGGAATAGCCGTACGTTGGGTGGCATCAACCTTCTTGGTGACGCGCGGCGTGGGTGCCACGCTCGTCGTCACGCGGGCGAACATCGCGGGCGTTAACAGAAGGGACACAACCAACAATGCGATTAGAGACACAAAAACGCGGATGCGAGAAATACTCATGAGGCTCTCCTCGAAGATGGGGCATACCCGTAGCGCGGGCGCTGAAGCCGGATCAAACAATAGATTTATTGAGTCACTTGGAATTACAAACACCTGGCCAGGTGCAGTTCGGAAGGAATAACTCTGCTCAAATGGTAGGCGGGAGAATCCTAGAAGGTAGTGCGGGTGGTGTCAACAATAAAAATCGCAAAACGAGAAGAAAAATCCAAGGTTGAGAAAAGGGTGCACAGTTATGCGAAAAAATGCAGCGCAGAAAGAATCGCGCGAAATACAACGGGGCGACTGCTGCCATGCGTTGTCGCCCTACCCCCTTCCGAAGGGCAAAGCAATTCAGCTTTGGACGGCAGTCGCCCCGATCGTGCTCAGTCCCCCTCATTACCTACACGGAACAGAGCAAACTCAAGATTTCTTTTTGGCAAAACGATTCGGCCGGAACATGCTGCAGAACTAATATTGTCATCGAGACGTAACTTGCCGTCAACAAAAAAGTCGACGAAAAACGAACTAATCCAAAGTATCCCCCACTGCTGGGCCATCCATTCGGCCGCAACTCAACTGATTTAGTAGCGAGAGCGCCGATCCGGGACCGGCGCTCTCGTTTACTTATGTTGACAATTCTACGGACCTGAAACGTAAGTCGAGGCCGTACTTAGCCACTGCCCTCCGACGAACGAAATACGGTTACGTAGATAGTGCTCCCGTTTGCCGGCGGACTCCGGTGGCCAGCTTGCGCTTTCTCCCTGGCGGCTGGACTCGACTTCGACAAAGAAGACTTCAGCATCCGGCCGCTGCAATCTGGCAGACAGGCCGTTCCTTGCGCAGACGCAGAGGGTTGCGCACTTTTTGGGAGAAGCCGTCGTGGTATTCGCGCGGAAGGGTACGGCTCTGGACCACTATTCTCAGCAGTACCGATGGCACTGTCAAGCAGAATCGGCAGCGGGCGCGCCGTTCAGCGTAGAAAGAAGGGCACGAACCGGAGTCCGTGCCCTCTTCCCTGCTTTTTTTCCCCAAGGCTCGATCTTAATTTCCCGAGGTATAGGTGTAAGCGTTGTTAAGCCACTGTCCGCCGACGTAGGAGTACAGCGTCACGTAGATGGTGCTGCCATCCGCCGGCAAGCTGTATACCGTCGTCGTCAGCGCCGTGCCCAGGTTGCCGGATTGGTAGTACTGGTTGCCACCCGGTCCTGACCCGATGTCCAGCCAGTACGCTGTGGCTCCGGAGCCCGCACTCCACGTGAATGTTTGCTGGTTGCCGCTTAGCGTGGTTGACGGAGATGGAGTCTGCATGACGGCCAATCCGCTACTCGCGCTGAACGCCGTATAGGTGTAGGCGTTGGCCGACCACACGCCGCCGATCAGAGAGTACAGAGTGACATAGACCGGGCTGCCATCGGTCGGCAATCCGCTCACCGTTGTAGTCGTCACATCACCCAGCGCTCCCGATTGCTCGTACTGGTTGCCACCCGGAGTACTTCCCACGTCCAGCCAGTAGTTCGTTGCGCCGCCCATACCCGGCGACCATATGAATGTCTGGGTGGGGCCAACCAGCGTTCCGCCCGGCATTGGCGACGTGATCACTCCACCAGCTGCCGCCTGGTTATACCCCGTGTAGATGTACGCATTGTTGAGCCATTGTCCGCTCACCAGCGAGTACAGCGTCACGTAGACCGTGCCGCCAGTGATGGGTAGATTGCTCACCGTAGTCGCGAGCACGTTGCCCAGGTTGCCCGACTGGTAGTACTGGTTGCCGCCAGGCGCGCTGCCGGCATCGATCCAGTAAGCGGATGCGGTCGAGCCAGCCGTCCAAGTGAAGGTCACGCTGCTGCCGGTCAAATTCGAATTCGGAGCGGGCGACGTGACCACTCCCAGATTGCTGGCGTTGTTATAGGCCGTGAAGGTGTAAGGATTGCTCACCCACGATCCATTGGTGAAGTAGTAGAGGGTGACGTAAACCGTGCTGCCATCGAGCGGCAGGGAGTTCACGTTCACCGATTCGGTGGACGTTGGCAGGCTACCCGACTGGTAGTACTGGTTGCCACCGGCAACGTTGCCGATGTCGATCCAGTACGCGGTAGCTCCCGGCCATCCATACCAACTGAAGGTGGCCGTGTTGCCGTTAAGCGTAGAAGTCGCCGGAGCGTAGAGACCCGGAGAATCGACGGTCACGGTGCTGCCATTGGTCGGTTCGGTCACGTAGTTGGTATCGCCGGCGTAAGTGGCAGTGATGCTGTTGGCGCCGAGCGACAGGGTTGTGCCGCTGACGACCAGCGTCGCGGTCGAAGCTACGCCCGGATATTCCGGTCCGAGCCCGTTCAGCGTTTTTCTGCCCTTGGCCAGAATAGCCTCGGTGACGATACGCCTGTGGTTGGACTTGCCGTCCTGCTGCGAGCAGCCGCCCAGACAGCCCGTTCCAAGCACCGTTTGGCCGAGGTAGAACGTGACACTGCCCGTCGGTGCGACTCCGTTCGGAGAACCTGTCACGGTTGCGGTCAGGGTCGTGCTGTCCCCTGTACCGATCGTGGCCGGATTCGCCGCCAGAGTTGCCGTCGGAGTTGCCTGTCCGATGGTCAGGAAAGCATTGACGAACGTGAATGTGTAGTTCGTAGCCGCCAGCGTCCCCTGGGTGACGAATAGCGTGTACTGCCCCGGAGTTGAGGTCAGCAACGCGTTCGTGTTGAACGACGGAGAGCCCGATACTACGGAGCTGCCATCGCCGTTGGTGTAGCCCGTGATATTGGCGCTGAACGAGGGGAACGCAGCATCGCCATAATTCATACTGGCGTTGTTTGCGCTCACCGTGAGCAGTGCCTGCGTAGCGGTGACGCTGTCCGTGACCGTGGGTGCAGCCGAATAGCTGCCATTGCCAGCCTGTTTGATGATCACCGAGCAACTGCTGACGCCGCTCGTCATGGTGTAGGTCGCGCTTCCGTTGCCGTTGTCGACAACGCTGCATCCGCCGGACGCGGTGAATGCCGGCGTCAAACCCGAACTGGCCGTGGCTGCAACCGGGAAGGTTGAACCATAGACCGCGCTCGAAGGCGGCGCCGACGTCGCCGTAATGGTCTGCGATTGCTGGCACGTGGAACCCCACGCGCTCGAACAGACCAGGTTGTAGGCGTTGACGCTGCCCAGTCCGGTAGCCATGTCGTAGCCGGGCGCGGCTCCGTATGCCGGCTGGTAGGACTGCGCCGCGGTCCCCGGGCTGGTGTTCGCAACCGCGATCGCGCCAGTTCCTCCGCCGCCCGTTAGCGTGATCGGAGTTTCGGGCTGATAGCCTGAGCCCGCGGTCGTGATTGAGATACCACTGACATAGCCGGGGCCTTGGCCAAGGGTGGTGTTTGTGATTTGGACGTAGCTAACTGCAAAGTTGAAACCAGTACCCCAGCTAACTGTAAAATTGCCGGCGTACCCAGGGGTTTTCGCAGTTGCCGTTACTGTGCTGCTCGAGCAACTCGCCGTTGCGAGAGTGCCGGTGTTGATCGACGCTGCCAATGCTGTGCATATTGCCGTGGTGCTGGCCCCGGTTAACGTGTACGTATTAGAAACGGTGCCGTTATAGTTGGTTAGCGTGATCGGTTCGCCCGCCGCAGTGGCGGATTCGATCACCATGCTCCAGACGGCTGTGGTTGTCCCGCTGTTAAAAGCTGCGGTGCAGGCGGCCTGGGTGCCTCCCGCCCAGAGGGTTGAACCGGTCGGCGATTTGTAAGGCGACTTGTTGGTCGGGCCCGCTATGGCGCACGTGGGAGCGGAGGTATAGCCTGTGCCGCCGTTGATCACCGTGGCAGCCGTGACGTTATCTGTGCTATCCACGCCGCGCGTACCGGTGGGCTTGTAGCAGTGCGCTTCTTCGGTAGTGCCGTTATCCTCGCATGCCACGTCGATGTCACCCTGGGTTACATCATTGAAAACACATGTGCTGGCTGGACCGCCGCTGCCGCTCGAGTTGCAGGAACTGCCAAGGAAACTACCACCCTGAGTGCCGTACTCGGCCTGCGCGATCTGGTAATAAATGGGATTTGGATTCCCCCAGCTCTCGCCCGTTTTTTGATTGACCAGGGCCTGGATAGCTGCCATGGAGGGAGATGCCACCGAGGTTCCGCCGAATCCTGACCATGTGCTCGGGGTGCCGCTGCAGGAAGCCGCTCCAGCCGAGGTATACGAGGGGTCAGACCAGCACACTACTTCGTAGTGCCCCCAGATACCGTTCGCCGCAAACAATGAAACGTCCGGAATATCGCGGACTCCATCGCTGGGTACACCATATGCGGATTGCCACGAAGGTTTAGCGTATCCCTGGCACTGCGGTTGGGTAATGAGGTAAGAGGTCTGATTGGCGCCCGCCGCTCCCGTAGCGCAATTGCTGGCGCCTCCGCTGGCCGCACCGGAAATAAGGTAGTTTGTTGTCTTGTCGCCGTTCGCGTTGTTGCAAAAGCCAGAAGAACCATAAGTAGTGAAGCTGCCCAAGACATACTCCGAGATCAGTGCGCTGGCGCAGGAATCGTTCCATGGAATCTCTGGAATGTACTGTTTAGCCGAACCGTACGACGCACTGTTTGTGGAGTTCCAGTAGGTGCTGAAGGAAGCACCAGCCTCTTTAACGTTATAGGTATCTTCGAAATCGGTTCCTCCCACGGCTACGTTGTAGGGCGTTTCAGTCCATCCGCTGACGCCTAGGCTCGTGACATCGTACTCGGCACCAATAGTTGTGAAGTCGTTGGAACAACTGGACGGCCCTTCGTCGCCCGAGGCTCCGAAAACCGAGATGCCTTGCGTCGCCGCCTGCTGGTAGGTGTTGTAGAAGAGTGCATTTCCTCCGGTGCCGTTGGCGGCCTCGCAAACGCCGTAACTGACGCTCACGACTCCTGGATAAGGTGCAGGTTCGTTAATAAGATTTTGCAGCGCAATCTGTCCCCCAAAAGTGAACGTACCCGACGGGCACGCGATGTTCTCAATAGCGGCGCTCGGCGCGAACGAACTGGCCACTTCAACGTCAATGGCTGCTTCACCGTCATCGCCGTTGGTGCCTGGATCGCTGCAACCAGGATGCAGTTGCGTGTAACTCCCCGATGTGTAGCCGCTCAGGCCAAAGGTAGAACGGTAAGTAGTCCAGTCACCCGTGCCGTTGTAGGTGTCGGTGTCTTCAACTACGGCGATCGTCTGGCCCTGTCCCGAATAGCCGGCGTTCCAAAGTGCGTTCAAATTGTAGATAACTGCGTTGTCCTGCGGCGTGACGTCATAGCAGGGATTGGGATCAGTCGTGCGGCTACCGCAATTGCTAGTCTGCGTGTATTGCACCTTCGACTTGTACATCGGGTGCGGCTTGAAGTCGTTTAGGGAGGCAATCCCCTTAATCACAGGCCCCAGCGCCGCCGGGATCTCTGGATCACTCATGTTGGCGACATGCTGCTCACCGTTGATATCGAGTTGGTGGATGGAAGTGTGAAACGCTTCTCGGAGCTGACCCGCCGTGCCTGAAAAATCAATCAGCATCCGGTTTTGGTAAATCTGGTTGACGCGAAAACCATGCGACTCGAGCCAGCCGACGATCGTATCGATATCCTGTTGCGCCACGCCGAACTCGCCATATTCTTCCGGCGTGAGCCAGTGGTGGAAGTTTGGGGACTTCCTGTCGTTGAGCTGGTCGATCAGTGTGTTGAGTTTCCGTTCCTTCTCGGGAGACCGCTGGAGAACAAGCAGCATGTGGTCGACGTCGAAGCTGTCCGAAATCGGGCCGCGATCGTAGTTAGCTTTTGCCTCCGGGCGCGTGTTGCCCGCGAGCCTCACCACTTTACTTTCGTCAATCTGCTGCGTAATCCGACCAGCCGAAACCGGATCGGAGGCTCCACGCGCATAGGAAAATAAGGCCGATATGGTGATGAATGCCATCAATAGCACACACCACACTCCAAGCGGGATCCTCTTCGTCATCATCTCCACCTTATGACGCCATAGCCAGGCGTAATTGGATTGTGTGAACTCGAGCTTGCGATTGGGCTACGGTGTTCGGAAGGGACGCAGCTGCGGGAAGCAGTCGGTGCCTGGGAGCAACCCGGAATTCCGTTCAGCTCCCAACGGGGGGAAGTATACACTGGGCTGTCAAGCTGGCTGTGATGAATCTCACATCAAAAAAGCGATTCTTTCGATCACTCCCGCGGCAAGGGTCCGCCGAGCGGCTCGCGAGACGAATACGAACTAATACGCGAGGCTCAGTCGGAACATTGCTCTCGGTCCTCTTGATCGCGGCATCCATGGTCCATCCCGCTGTCGCCCAGTCTCTAACTCATCCCAAAGAAGCGACGGTAAGCGCCGGAGTCTGGGGCGGCCGCGACCTGGAAATGCGAGTCACTCCGGGCGGCGCGGTACTCGAATTCGATTGCGCCCGGGGCGAGATCTCTGAGCCACTCATGCTCGACGAAGGCGGAACATTCGAGGCGCGAGGCACGTTTCAGCGGCAGGGCGGACTGATCAGAAAAGGTCAGTCCTCGAACGGAACCGCCGTCGTCTACAAAGGCTCGGTCCACGGAGACAGCATGCGCCTCGAATTTACTCTGGGGAGCACTACCGAATCTCCGCAGGCTTTCACGCTGACGCGCTCGCAATCCGGGAAACTCAGGAAATGCCGCTAGCGATGCGACCGTAACTGCGCACACTCTTTTTTCTCATGCTGGAACCGCCGTGCAAGAGCTTTCGTAAATTGTCACGCTTTTCGCCTTTAAACTGCGCCCGGTACTTTGTCTGCGCACTTTGCATCGTCGCGTGGCCCGCGATCGCTACCGGACAGATGGCGGCCCGAACCGGAGCGGCGCGCAACGCTGCGGATTACCCCGGCCTGTCGATCGTGGAAAAGATTCAGGCGGCCATTCGCGACTGCGCGAACGCCCCGTGCGCGGTCTACATTCCGGCTGGGACTTATGACGCCAGCCCGATCTCGACCTGGAAGAATGTCGACTTCTCCGAAGCGCGCGCCGGCGTACTACTTCCCTCGAACGTAGAAATACGCGGAGCCGGCAAAGGCATCACGACGATCAGAGTCAAGCGCGCAGCGAGCGATCCTCCCGCGACCCTCTTTGCCAATACGAGCGCCAATGCGAGCGCGGCCCGTGCGGACGCGAGCTCGGGATCCCACAACATTTCGCTCCGCCACATCAGCCTCACATGGGCCGACTCGAGCTCCAGCTATGACTGGGTTTCAATTTTTATCTGCCACGCCTGCGATCACGTTGAATTCGATCATGTCAGCCTCGAAGGAAATCCCAACAAGCTGGCCAACCTGCTCGACAATACGCATCTCGACATCCATGACTCCTCATTCCTTTTGCACTCGACGGGCTATGGTCACGGCGACAATGCGCTCGGCGTCAGCCACTTCGATCCGGCGCAGTCTCCCGGCAACGAAGCCGGTGTCATCCGCGACAACGTCTTTGCCGAAACCGGGAACTACCGGTCGTTTTCGATGCTGATCGTGGCGCAGTCGGGATTGTACGTACAGGACAACAGGTTCGAGGCTCATCTTCCTCCTCCCGGCCATGCCACAGCAATCGAGTCTGGACAGGACAACACGGCGCGGCTGCCCGAGAATGTGAAAATCAGCGGCAACATCTTCCATGGCGCAAGCATTGCCTATGGCGGCCTCAATCATTCCGAAATCAGCGGCAATTTCTTCGACCACGGAGATATCTACGTCGCGCTGCAATCGGGCAGCACCGCTTCCCTATCCGGCCTGACTATCGCCGATAACGAGTTGCACTTCGGCAGCATCTCCATTGGCGGGCTCGAACACACGCTCACGAGCCAGGTGTTGATCGCCCGCAATCGCTTGACAGATGGGGGCATCGGCACCGGAAATTCCCTGACCGTGCGCGACGTTCAGGTGATCGACAACACGGTGAGTTATTCGCAGAAGCGTCCCGGCATCGATTGCAACGCCTGTTCAAGGATTCGCGGGAATGTCGTGCGCGACATCGGCCAGAGCGCTCCCGGCGACCTTCATACTGGCTACCTGATCGGGGGCACGGTGGAAGATGTGAGCGGCAACCTATACATGGATGATCAGCATGAATACGATTCCGGGACCCTCTGCAGCGTGGCCGATCCCGCGCATCCCGCGTGTTTAACATCCGGCGAAAGCCGCTGGATCCTGCTGCGTGGCGGCGAGTGGGGTTTTGGCTGGACGAACCGTAC
>Ga0187851_10003057_pt1 | contig 14330 bp, 12 predicted proteins | sample June2016WEW_6_10_FD_132997 | JGI IMG/M metagenome (GOLD analysis project Ga0187851, IMG submission 132997) | Peatland microbial communities from SPRUCE experiment site at the Marcell Experimental Forest, Minnesota, USA - June2016WEW_6_10 | ecosystem: Environmental > Terrestrial > Soil >...
CATGGTGACCCGGTGAGCCAAACGGCTCCTGAGACGAGCGCTGCTTTCTCCGCCATCGAGGAGCGGGCGGCCACCGTGCTCATGCACACCTACGCGCCCCAGCCGGTGGCGATGCGCACCGGCAAGGGCTGCATCCTCACCGACGTCGACGGCCGTGAGTACCTCGACCTGGCCGGCGGGATCGCCGTCAACGTGCTGGGGCACGCGCATCCGGCGGTGCTGGGCACGCTGGTCGAGCAGGCCGCCCGCGCCATCCACCTGAGCAATCTCTACTTCTCCGAGCCCCAGCTGGAGGCCGCGGAGAAGCTGGTGGCCACCGCCTTCCCGAGCCGGGTCTACTTCTGCAACAGTGGGGCGGAGGCGATCGAGACCGCCATCAAGATCGCCCGCAAGTGGGGGAAGCTGAACCGCAATGGCGCGTCCACCATCATCTGCGCGCGGGGTGCTTTCCACGGCCGCACCATGGGTGCGCTGGCGGCCACCGCCAACCGCCACTACCGCGAGCCGTTCGAGCCGCTGCCGCGCGGGTTCATCCACGTCGCCTACGACGATCTCGGCGCGGTCGAGAGGGCCGTCGACGACCACACCGTGGCGGTGCTCATGGAGCCGATCGAGGGCCAGTCGGGGGTCGTGCCGATGAGCGACGAGACCCTGCGCGGCCTGCGCCGGCTCTGTGACGAGCGCAACCTTCTGCTGATGCTCGACGAGATCCAGAGCGGGATGGGGCGCACCGGCACCTGGTGGGCGCATCAGCACGCCGGGATCGTCCCCGACGTGATGGCGGTGGCCAAGGGGTTGGGCGGCGGGTTGCCTATAGGCGCCACCCTCGCCGGGCCGCGTGCCGACATCTTCACCCTGAGCGACCACGGTTCGACCTTCGGTGGCGGTCCCTTAGTGACCGCGGTGGCGGCCGCCGTCATCGACGCCATCCTGCGCGAGGGGCTGGTCGAGAACGCCGCACGGGTCGGCGAGCGGCTCCGCCACGGTCTGCTCCGGCTCGCCCAGGAGGGCGCGCCCATCGCCGAGGTGCGGGGTCGCGGCCTGATGCTCGGTGTCGTCCTCACCCGGCCGGTGGCTCAGCAGCTGGTCCTGGCCGCACTTCACCACGGTCTGCTGATCACCGCGACCGGGGCCTCGGCGCTTCGCCTCATCCCGCCGCTCATCCTCAGCGAGGCGCAGGCCGACGAGGCCGTCGAATGGCTGGCCGCCACCTTCGAGGCGGTGGCGGACACCGCGGGCGCGGGTGCCGCGCCCGAGAGCGGGAAGCCGTGAACGTCACCTCCGCCCTCGTCACCGCGGCCAAGGCGGAGCGGCAGCAGGCCATCCTCGAGCTGGTCCGGGACCGGAAGGCGCGCACCCAGGACGAGATCGTGGCCGCCCTGCATCGCCGCGGCCTCGACGCCACCCAGGCGACCGTGTCCCGGGACGTCCGGGAGCTGGGACTGGCCCGTGTTCACGACCCGGATGGACTCCGCTACGTCGCGGCTGCCGCCACCGACGAGCTCTCACCGCTGAGCACCCGGCTGCGCGCGGTCATGCGCGAACATGTCCGCTCCATGGAGTTCGTGGAGCACATCGGGATCCTGCGCACACGCCCGAGCAGCGCGCCGCTCGTGGCGGCACTCATCGACTCCGCCCACTTCGACGAGGTCGCCGGCACGGTCGCGGGCGATGACACGGTCCTGGTGGTGGTTCGCTCGCGGCCGGGGGCGCGCCGGCTCGCCGAGCGGTTGCGCGATGCACTGGGCGGAGGGCCGACCGCTGCCCGCGCTCTGGAAGGCAACCATCCGAGCGGTCACGGAGGTGTCCGGTGAGCAAGCCCAAGCGCTGCGTCCTCGCGTACTCCGGCGGTCTCGACACCTCGGTGTCGATCCGCTGGCTCCAGGAGCGGCTCGGCTACGAGGTGATCACCTGCACCGCCGACATCGGTGAGGCCAAGAACATCGAGGAGGTCACCGACCGGGCCCTGCGCACCGGGGCGGCAGCCGCCTACTCGATCGACGCGCGCCGCCTCTTCATCGAGGAGTTCTGCTTCCCGACGCTCGCCGCCTCGGCGATGTATGAGGGCGTCTATCCTCTCGCCACCGCGCTGGCCCGGCCCCTGATCGCGAAGATCCTGGTCGACGTCGCCCGCGACGAGGGCGCGGAGGCGATTGCCCACGGCTGCACCGGCAAGGGCAACGACCAGGTCCGCTTCGACGTCGCCACCGCCGCCCTGGCACCGGAGCTGGAGGTGATCGCCCCTGTCCGCGACTGGGAGATGGGCCGTCCCCAGGAGATCGAATACGCCCGCGAGCACGGCATCGAGGTCCCCGTCACCCAGCAGTCCCCGTACTCGGTGGACGCCAACATCTGGGGGCGCAGCATCGAGGCCGGCCCCCTGGAGGACCCGTGGCGAGAGCCCACCGAGGACGTCTTCGCCTGGACCGTGGACCCGCACCTGGCTCCCGAGGAGGGTGGTCTGATCTCACTCGGTTTCGAGCACGGCATCCCGGTGACCCTGGACGGTGAGCGGCTCACCGGGGACGTCCTGGTCACCCGGCTCAACGGCCTCGCCGGTGCGCACGGGGTCGGCCGGATCGACCACGTCGAGAACCGCCTGGTCGGGATCAAGTCACGCGAGATCTACGAGGCCCCGGCAGCAGTCGTGCTCCACGCCGCCCACACCGCCCTGGAGACGCTGACCCTGGGCCGCGACGTCTTCCACCTCAAGCGCCGTCTCGGCGACGAGTGGGCCCGGCTGGTCTACGACGGCCTCTGGTTTGGCCAGTTGCGCAGCGCCCTCGCCGCCTTCGTCGCCGTGACCCAGGAGCCGGTGAGCGGCGAGGTCAAGCTCCGTCTCTGGCGCGGCACGGTGAGCCTCGCCGGCCGGCGCGCGCCCGGCTCCCTCTACCGCGAGGAGCTGGCGACGTACGACCGCCGCCAGGACACCTTTGACCACTCCGCGGCGCGCGGCTTCATCGAGTTGTTCGGTCTGCCGCTGCGGACCCAGGCGCGCATCCAGGGAGCCCTGGAGGACAGCGTTCCGCTCAGCCTCGAGCGCAAGGTCAAGCGGCGCTGATGCCACGGGGCAAGCGCAAGGACCCCGAGCCGGCACGGCGCGCCCCCTCCAAGGTTTGGGAGGGGCGGCTGGGAACCCGCACCGCCCGGGGGGTGGAGGAGTACACGAGCAGCCTCGGATTCGACCTCCGGCTCCATGCCGAGGACATCGAGGGGTCGACCGCCCACGCGCGGATGCTCCGCGAGGTCGGCCTCATCAGGGCTGGTGACCTCCGGGCCATCCTCTCCGGCCTGCGCGCCGTCGGTCGCGAGCTGGAGCGGGGCGACTTCGCCGTCGACCCGGCCGACGAGGACATCCACGCCGCCGTGGAGCGCCGCCTCCACGAGTTGATCGGTCCGGTCGCCGGACGCCTGCACACCGGTCGCAGCCGCAACGACCAGGTGACCACCGACCTGCGCCTCTGGTGCCGGCGCCGCACCGTCGACCTCATGCTCGGCTGCGCCGGGCTGCAGGAGGCGCTGCTCGGACGCGCGGTCGAGCACCGGGCCACCCCGCTCCCCGGGTACACCCACACCCAGCGGGCCCAGGTCGTCTCGCTCGCCCACCACCTCCTCGCCTACGTCGAGATGCTCCAGCGCGACGCGGAGCGGCTGGGCGACGGCTATTGCCGCTGCGACGTGCTGCCGCTCGGCAGCGGGGCGCTGGCCGGCACCACGCTGCCCATCGACCGCGCCAGCACCCAGCGCGCGCTCGGCTTCGCCGCGCTCAGCGCCAACAGCCTCGATGCCGTCTCCGATCGCGACTTCGTGGTGGAGCTGGTCTCGACCTGCGCGCTGCTGATGGTCCATCTCTCCCGGCTCGCCGAGGAGATCGTGCTCTGGACCACCGCGGAGTTCGGTTTCGCTGAGCTGCCCGACACCCACGCCACCGGTTCCTCGCTGATGCCGCAGAAGAAGAATCCCGACGTCCTCGAGCTGGCCCGGGGCCGGGTGGGCCGGGTGACCGGCGACCTGGTCGCGCTGCTAACCGTCCTCAAGGGGCTGCCGCTCACCTACAACCGGGACCTCCAGGAGGACAAGGAGCCGCTCTTCGATGCCGTGGACACCAGTCTGGCGACGCTCGGCATCCTCGCCGACGTGGTCCGCCGGCTCCGTTTCGACGAGGCGGCGATGCGCCGCGCGGCGTCCGATCCGATGCTGCTCGCCACCGACGTCGCCGAGCACCTGGTGGTGCGCGGCATGCCCTTCCGCGAGGCCCACGCGCTGGTGGGCGCCGCGGTGCGCCGCTGCGTCGCCGAGCGCAGGACGCTCGCCGATCTGAGCGTCGAGGAGTGGCGAGCGATCTCCGATCGCTTCGACGAGGACGTCGTGGCGCTCTTCGACGTCGACGCCGCGCTCCGCCGCCGCGAGCTGCCCGGCGGCCCCGGCCCGCGGACGGTCGGCCGCGCCCTGACCCGGGCCACGGCGGGAGTCGCCCGCACCCGCAAGCTGGCGGCCACGCTGGCTGGCTGAACCGCACCGAAGGCGTCACTTCAGTCTGATCGATCGCTCTCTCCTGCCCCCCGCGTCCTGGGGTCCGCGCTCTCCGGAGGGTTTGCCCACCTCATGGAGGGCGAGGGACGGGTTCCACCCTTCGACCCGCTGACAGGGTGCTGACGAACTCCCGACGGTCCTGCCGCCCCATCCTCGGCGACGCGTCCTCCTTCGGGGGCAATTCATTACCCCGTTAAGGACATCGATGTCTTTAACCACTTTTGAGACATGCACGCCCCTGCTCCGCTCGCGGGTGGGGCGGACCTCCCCCCACCTGAACCCCGGCCGGCCCAGCCTTCGACCCCCCGGCGATCAGCGCTTCCCCCGCTTCCGATCGGGCCCTCGCGGCTGCCCTCCGTCCCCCGGTACCCTGAGCCGATGACACTGCCGGTCCTCGTCGTCGGGGACGTCCAGGGCGACCACGAGCGCCTTTCGGTGGCGCTGGCCGCCTTCCCCGAGGACGAAGTGGAGACCGTCTTCCTCGGCGATTTCTTCACCGGCGGCCGGCCGGGCGACGCCGGTGGCCACAAGGCGGCCCGGATCGCCATGGAACGGCGCCACAGCCGGGCCATCCTTGGCAACCACGACCTGCTGGTGACGGCGCTGATCGAGGAGCGGCGTCTCGGCGGAGAGCGGCTGTGGGCGGGCGACGGCGAGCTGCTGGAGTCCGTCTGGCGGCGGCGGCGGGGCGACCCCGCCGACCTCGAGGCGCTCGCCGGCGACGGCGAGATGGAGGCCTGGCTCCGCCGGCTGCCGGTCATGCTGCTGCTCGACGACGGCACCCTGGTCCAGCACACCGACGATGACGACTACTCCGCCCTGGGTGAGAGCGTCGAGGCGGTGAACCGGGCCGCGGCCGGCCTCTTGAGCCAGGCACCTGGAGGGGTGGTCCTGCTCCTCCGCCATCTGATCGGGCGGCGGGCCTTCGAGGACCGCGAGCGCCTCGACGCGCATCTGCGCCGCTTCGGCGCCCGGCGCGTGGTCCATGGCCACACCCCGCACTGGAAGGCCGGCCCGGACGTGCGCCAGGGGGGGCGGGTGATCGGCTTCGACGGCCGCTTCTCCCGCTATTGGGGACGCAATCCCGGCGAGGATGCGGGCCCGGTGGGGGCCACCGTCGCGCTGCTCCCGCCGATGCCACCCGCGCTCGCCTGATTCGCTGCGGCGCGGCGTGCCCGGCGGCGGCTGCGGCGTCGCGGTGACGGCATGGGCAGCCGTCTGCGCAGGTGACACATCTCCCGCCCCTCGCTCAGACCACGTCCACCTCGGCGCGGGCGATGCCTGCCGGCCGGAGGTCCGGCAATCCGGCGGGGTGGTGACGGGGGAGGGCGCGCGCACACAGGAGCGCGGCCAGCACGCAGACGGTGGCACCGCCCAGGAAGGGGAGGGGCTCGGCGATCCCGTAGAGGGCACCGAGCACGCCAGCTCCGAAGGCGCCGCCGCCTGCCTCGAAGAGCCCACCGACGCCCATTGCCCGGCCCCGCAGTGAAGCCGGCGTCGACTCGCTGATGACGGCGAAGAGGGAGGGCTCGACGAGCATGACGGCGAGCGCCTCGGCCGTGCCGACGGCGAGGATCGGGACGATGCTGCGGAGCCATGGGTAGGTGGAGGCACAGGCGGCCACCACGCAGAGCGCCGCGGGCACCAGCAGCCGCCGGTTGGCGCGGTCGCTCAGCCGGCCACCCTTGCCGGTGAGCAGAAGGATGGGCACGGCGAAGAAGGAGATGGAGAGCCCGATGACCAGGCTGTCATAGCCGCGCGCGTTCAGGTACTGCGGCCAGACGACGTCGTACATGCTGAACATCGTTCCGGATGCCGCCAGGGCCACGCTGGGGACGAGCAGCGCGGGGTGGAGCCACCACCAGCGCCGTGCCGGCGTGGTGATCGGAGCCGGTGTCGCGGCTGGTGCAGGAGAGCCGTCCCGCGCCGCGGAGGGCGCCGGTTCGGGTGGTGACCCGACGATCTCGGCGCCGCGTGTCTCGGGCATGCGGATGACGGCCCCCAGGCCGAGGAGGACGGCGATCCCCGAAGCCGCGAAGATCCCCGAGTCTTGCCAGAGGGCGATGGCCCCGCCGATCGCGGGCCCGAGGAGCAGCCCGACCATCTCGCAGCCCTGGAGCTGCGCGTAGCGGTGGCCCCGCTCCCCGGGCGCGGTGAGGTCGGCGAGCGCTGCGCGGAGGGCCGGGACGTAGGCGCCGCCGCTCGCCCCCTGCCCGACCCGCAGCAGGGCCAGCAACCACAGCGGTCCCAGGTTGAGGAAGAGCCCGCCGGAGAGGGCCGCGTAGAGCAGCCGGCTGCCGATGAGCACCGGCTTGCGACCGATGCGGTCGACCAGGTGCCCCGCCGGGAGCTGCACCAGGGTGCTGGCCACCAGTGGCCCGGCGACGAAGAGGGCGATGTCGGCGGAGGTGCCGCCATGGGAGCGGACGTAGAGGGGCACCACCGGGAAGAGGGCGGCGATGCCAGTGAACATCACCAGCTGGCCGAGCAGCAGCCGGTGGGCGGGTTCGAGGCGGCGGGTCAGGAGCGCCCGGAGGATTTCGAGCACGGCCGGCCCATGATTGCATCGGCGCGTGAATTGTCCGCCAGCACCGGGCGCTAGGCGTCCTCCCCGGCGTCAAACGCGGTGCCGTGAAGGTGTGGCATCCCCTCCTCGAGTGCAAAGCGCGTTTCGCAGATCGGGCACTCCACGAAGGGCGCCAGCTCGTCGTCGAGGGGCGGCAGCATCTGGGTGCTGCACTGGGGGCAGACCAGCACCTGGGGCTCGACGTCATCATCGCGCTGCATCAGATCGGCCGCCTGGATCAGGTCGACGGCCACCGACTGGCACTCGGCGCAGACGAAGGTGGCGAGGCTGTCGTCGTGCTCCAGGTAGCGCGCTTGCGAGTCCACGTAGACCGGGGCGTTGAGCGCCTCGAAACGGCCCCCGGTGCAGCCGCTCGGACAGCGGAGATCGCGGTGGCGCATCTCAGCGCGGCCGGAGCAGTTGGGCGAGCCGGGCCACGGGTGGCTCCTGGCCGGCGGTGACGTAGGCGGTGACGACGACCGAAAGGACCATCACCTTGAGTGCCCGCACCCAGGAGACGGTGTCACGGCCCCCGAGCAGGGCGGCGACGGCAGCCCCCTCGACGGCTGCGCTGATGGCGCCGGCGAGATCCCGCGGGGCCACCAGCGAGTAGGCGGGCAGCCGCCCCAGAGCCCCTCGCACCTCGGTCTCGATACCCGCGACGAACCGCGCCCGCAGCTCCCGGCACCGAGCCTGGAGCGCGGGACGGGAGAGGCTCAGCATCGAGACGTCGAGCCACGCCCGCCACAGCTCGGGGTGGCGCGCGCACAGGTCGGCGGCGGCGTCGAGCGCCGCCACCAGCCGCTCCAGGGGGTCGTCGATGCCCTCGACCGCCACCGCCCATGCCTCGCTCATCTGCCGGTCGAGCTCCCCGGCCACGGCCAGCAGCAGCTCGTCCTTGGACGCGAAGTAGTAGTGGAGGAGACCGGGGGCGACCCCCGTCTCGCGCGCGATCTCCTTCATCGAGGTGTCCGCGCTGCCCTGGCGGCCCAGCACGGTGGCCGCCGCCCGGACGATCTCAGTGCGCCGCCGCCGGCTGATCGCCGCGCGACCGCCCGCGTTCCCCGACGCCGGATTCGCCACCGCCAGGCTCATGGGCGGTCCTCCATTCACTTTGATTGGGCGTCCGACCAGCATCCTAGCACCGGGAACCCGGGTCCGGCGCGGGGGCGTCGCGGGGCTCCGCCGGGCCCCGAGCGGGGTCCGCTCAGCCGTCGAGGATGGACTTTGGGTGGAAGGCGAGACCGAACGCACCCGGTCCGGCATGGCAACCGATCACCGCCCCCACCTCCACGATGGTGGGCAGCTCACCGGTGACCGCCGCGATCTGAACGGCCACGGCGGCGGCATGCTCGGGGCTGGCGGCGTGGGCGACGGCGGCCTTCGTGGGACCCCACTCGGGGGTCATGGATGCCATCTCCTGCACCAGGCGCTTCAGCGCTCGCGGGTAGGTGCGCACACGCTCGACCACGTCAATCTTGCCGTCGCGGACTCTGAGGATGGGCTTGATGTCGAGGACCGTGCCGAGAAGGGCCTGAGCGCCCCCGATCCGTCCGCCGCGATGGAGGTACTCGAGGGTCTCGACGGTGAAGACGACCTGCTGCGTGGCCACCAGACGGTCCAGGGCGGCGATGATGTCGTCCGCCTCGCCGCCCCGGTCCCGGATGGCGATGGCCGCCTCGACCGCATTGGCGTGGCCGGGCGCGACCGACCGGGTATCCACCACCCGGATGTCGAGATCGGGGAGGGAGCGACGCGCCTGCAGTGCCAAGCTGACCGTCCCGCTCAGGTCGCCCGAGATGGTGGTGCAGATGATGGTGCCGCCCTGAGCCCCCAGCCGGGAGAAGACTGCGGCGAAGTCGCTGGGGGGCGGTTGGGACGTCCGGGGAGCAGGGCCGCCGGCGCGCATGCGCTGGTAGAACTCAGCGGTCGACATCTCCACCTGATCGAGGAACTCCTCGTCCCCGAAGAAGACCCGCAGCGGCACCACCGTGACCCCGTGGGCGGCGGCATAGGCGGCGTCGAGGTCGGAAGTGCTGTCGCACACGAGGTGGATCAGGCTCACTGAGGGTTCGATCCTAACCGCCAGGCGCCCTGTTCCTGCGAAAAGTGCATCGATCCAACCAGTCGCGTCACAGACGGATCACGTCTGCACCGCCGAGGCCGGATGGTAGAAGAGGCCGAAGGCGCCTGGCCCCACGTGGCAGCCGAGCACTGCGCCGACCTCGACGATCTGCGGGGGCTCCCCGGTGACAGCCGCCACCTTGAGGGCGAGCGCCTCGGCGCCCTCGCGGTTGTCGGCGTGGGCCAAGGTGGTCACGATCCGGCCCCACATCCGGACCGCGGACGCCAGCTCCTGGACGACGCGATCCAGGGCCCGGGGATAGGTGCGCACCTGGTCGAGGACCTGCACCTTGCCGTCGATGAAGGCAAGGATCGGCTTGATGCTGAGGACGGTGCCGAGCAGCGCCCGGGCGGCACCGATGCGCCCGCCGCGCCGGAGGTACTCGAGGTTCTCGACGGTGAACACGAGGTGCTGTGCCGCCTTCAGCCGGTCGATGGCGGCCACGATCGCGTCAGCGCTGCCGCCCCGGTCGCGGATGGCCGCGGCCATGGCCAGCGCGGCGCCGTGGGCCGGCCCGCAGGACTTGGTTTCGACGATCCGGATGTCGAGGTCGGGCAGGGCCTGGCGCGCCTGCATGGCCGAGCCGGCGGTACCGCTCAAATCGGAGCTGATGGTGGTGCAGATCACCGGGCCGCCGTCACTCCCCAGCCGCTCGAAGACCTCCGCGAACACGCCCGGCGACGGCTGGGAGGTTTGTGGGTGGGGCCCGCCGGCGCGCATCCGCCGGTAGAACTCCCGGGTCGGCATCTCCACCTGGTCGAGGTACTGCTCCTCTCCGAAGATGATGCTGAGCGGGACCATCTCCACGTCGTGGGCGGGGTAGTAGGCGAGGCCGAGGTCGGCGGTGCTGTCACACACCAGGTGCACGCGTTTCACTGCGGCAGTGATCCTACCCGTCCGGCCCGTGGTCGCCGTCGTCGCGCGCCCGCGGCGCTGCGCGTCACAATCGGCCACGATGCTGCTCGCCATCGACGTCGGCAACACCGACACCGTCGTCGGGGTCTTCGACGGGAGCCGGCTGGTCACCGATTTCCGATATCACACGGAGCCTCGGGCGACCGGCGCCGAGCTCGGGCTGGTGGTCGTCTCCCTGCTTCGCTCCGCCGGGCTGGAACCTGAGGCCATATCGGCCGTCGCGGTCAGCAATGTGGTCCCCGACCTCTCCCGGAGCATCGAAGAGCTGGCCCGCCAGCGCTTCGGCCATCCCCCGCTGGTCGTCGGGCCGGGGGTTCGGACCGGCATCCGCATCAACTACGACGACCCGTCGCTGGTCGGAGCCGATCGGATCGCCAACGCCATCGCCGCCCAGCACCTCTACGGCGGTCCGGCCATCATCTGCGACTTCGGGACCGCCACTACCGTCGACGCCATCGACGCCGCCGGCGACTACCTGGGCGGGGCCGTGGCTCCGGGGCTGATGGTCAGCCACGACGCGCTGGTTGCGCGGGCCGCCCGGCTCTCCCCCGTCGACCTGGCCGCACCCGAGACCGTCCTGGGGCGCAACCCCCGAGCCTCGATGCAGGCCGGCCTCGTCCTCGGCTACGCCGGCCTGGTGGAGGGGCTGGTCCTCCGGATGCGCCGCGAGATGGAGGGTGACCCCAAGCTGATCCTCACCGGGGGCCTCGCTCCGCTGATGGCCGGCCTCATCTCCGGGGTCTACGTCGTCGACGAGCGCCTGACCCTTGTGGGTCTCCGCCTCATCTACGCGTTGAACGAGAGCTGAGGGTGGAGCATCCACGGCGGGGTGAGGCGAGCCCCTCCTAAAGGATTGGGGTCCCCGCGCCGCCTGCGGCGTGGGGAGCGCGGCTCGCCCCCTACCATGACTGCATGACTGTCGCGGAGCCGGCACCGGCGGCGCCATCCCGTCCCCTTCCCGCCCCCGCCCCGCTGCGGATCGGGCGGCTGGAGGTGGACTCCCCGGTGCTGATCGCCCCCATGGTCGGGATCACCGACGACCCCTTCCGGCGGCTCGCCCGGGAGTTCGGAGCCGGCCTGGTCTCCGCCGAGATGACCGCCGCCGAGCCGGTGGTGCGCCGCATCCCCCGGACCCTGGAGCTGCTCACGTTCGATCCCGGGGTGCGCCCGGCCGCCGCCCAGCTGGTCGGCTGTGACCCGGCGATGATGGCCGAGGCCGCCGCGATCTGCGTCGAGCGGGGGGCGTCGGTGGTCGACGTCAACCTCGGCTGTCCCGTGCCGCGGGTCACCACGCGGGGCTCGGGCGCGGCCCTGGCGAGGGATGTGGCCGGCGCGGCGCGGGTGATCCGGGCCATGGTCGAGGCGGTCGACGTTCCCGTCACCGCCAAGATGCGGCTCGGCTGGGACCACTCCTCGATCAACGCCTCGGATCTCGCGCGCGCCCTGGAGGACTCCGGGTGCGCGATGGTCACCGTCCATGGGCGCACCCGGGCGCAGCGCTACACAGGGCAGGCGGATTGGGCGGAGATCGCCCGGGTCAAGCACGCGGTCCGCATCCCCGTCGTGGGGAGCGGCGATGTCACCGACGTCAGCGAGATCCGGCGCCGGCTGCTCGCCGGCGACGTGGACGGCGTGGTGGTTGCTCGGGGCGCCCTGGGCAACCTCTGGTTCATACGCCAGGCCGTCCACCATGTCGCGACCGGCGAGCTCCTACCCGACCTCGGCTTCGCCGACCGGATCGAGCTCACCCGGAGGCACCTGGAGCTGCTCATCGAGCATTACGGGGAGACCCATGCCCTGGTGATCGGTCGCAAGTACGTGGCCTGGACCATCAAGGGGTGCAACGGCGCGGCCAAGCTCCGAGCGATGGTGCAGACCCTGGTCACGCGAGCTGACCTCGATGCCATCCTGGGCCAGGCACTCGACGCCGGCCTCGGCCCGGGTGGCTGGTTCCAGCCGATCTTCGCGAGCGGCGAGGGCTGAGCGCCACACTCGCGCTGGCGAAGATCCACTCGTCACGGATGGGAAAATCTGAGTCCCCGAGTATCCGAAGATCTGAGCCCGCGCCACCCAAAAAAAGAGGGCGCCCCTGGAAGTCCAGAGACGCCCCGAGAGGGGGGGCTTATGAGGTGCGGTCCTCGACCGCTGTGACGATGATAGTTAGGTTATCAGATCGGGGTCAACCAGGTGGGGCCAGCTTGTTACGTGAACGTCGCCATCATCGTTTCACGTGCAGCACCTATACTCCCCTGCCTCCCCACTGATGCGCCAAGCGGCGCACGGCAGGTCCCACCCACGTTCACGAAGGTCATCCAGCACCATGGACAAGCCGGTCTTGCTCACCAAAGAGGGCCTCGACAAGCTCGCAGCCGAGCTCGAGGAACTGCGGACGGTCCGGCGCGCCGAGGTCGCCGAGCGGATCAAGTACGCCAAGGATTTCGGTGACATCAGCGAGAACGCCGAATACGAGGCCGCCAAGAACGAGCAGGGGATGCTCGAGGGGCGGATCCTTACCCTGGAGATGATGGTCCGCAACGCCGTGATCATCGAGCCGACGGAGGTCGGCGGGGTTGTCCAGGTCGGCTCGACCGTCGAGGTCAAGGACGAGTACGGAACCCAGGCCTTGACCATCGTGGGACCGGCCGAGGTCGACGTCGCCTCGGGCCGCATCTCGATGGAGTCGCCGGTCGGCAAGGCCCTGCTCGGCCGGCGGATCGGCGACAAGGTCGCGGTCCAGAGCCCCGGCGGAGTGCGCGAGGTCAAGATCACCGCCCTCCGCTGAGGGGCAAACCCGCCAGATCGCGTCGGACTGGCCCCAACCAGCGCGGAACGGGCCGTCGCTCCGGCACCATGTACGGGCGCATGCCTGACGATCCCCTCATGGTTGAACGGAGGCGAAAGGCCGAAGCCCTCGCCGCCCTTGGCCTTCCCGTCTACAACGTCGACTTCCGGCCCGACCACAGCCTGGAGGAGGCGCGCCGCGCGCTGGCGGGCTGGGAGGCGACCGGCCCGCCCGCGGACACCCCCGGTCCCCCGGTCGCGGTCGCCGGGCGGCTGATGCTCCACCGCGTCCAGGGCAAGAGCGTCTTTTCCCACCTGGAGGACGAGGGCGGCCGGATGCAGGTGTGGTTCCGGCAGGACCAGCTCGGCGAGGCCGCCTTCGAGGCGGTGCGGCTGCTCGACCTCGGTGACATCGTGGGCGTCTCCGGGACGCTGATGCGCACGCGCCGCGGGGAGCCGACGGTGCTCGTTAGCACCCTGACCCCGCTGGTCAAGGCGCTGCGCCAGCCGCCCGAGAAGTTCCACGGGCTCCACGACCAGGAGACCCGCTACCGCAAGCGCTACTACGACCTGATGTCGAGCGCCGGCCAGAGGCGCCATTTCCAGCACCGGGCCGAGCTGCTGCGCAGCGTTCGGCGCACCCTGGAGGGGCGGGACTTCCTCGAGGTCGAGACCCCCATCCTCCAGCTCATCCCGGGGGGCGGACACGCCGTGCCGTTCCGGACGCATTGGAACGCCCTGCACACCGAGGTCTACCTCCGGATCGCGATCGAGCTGCACCTCAAGCGCCTGCTGGTCGGTGGCTACCGCCGGGTGTACGAGATCGGCCGCGTCTTCCGCAACGAGGGCCTCTCGCCGCGGCACAATCCTGAGTTCACGATGCTCGAGGCCTACCAGGCTTACGCCGACTACGTCGACATGCGCGAGTTGACCGAGGCGATCGTCGTCGATGCCGCCCGGGCGGTACCACCCGGGATGGAGGAGGACGGCGCCGCCGCCCCCCACCCCGACCCGCTGCACCGCCACTACGGCGGTCGCGATCTCGATCTCACCCCTCCCTTCCGAGCCGAGACGATGGCCCGCCTGATCGAGCAGGTCTGCGGCTTCGACCCGGTCCGGGCCTGGGACGACGGCAGCCTGGAGGCGCAGGCCCGGCGGGCGGGGGTGGAGCTCCAGCCCGGCCAGGGCCCCGGCACGGTGTTCAACGAGATCTACGAGCAGAAAGTCGAGCGCACCCTTTTCGACCCCACCTTCGTCCTCGACTACCCGGCCGAGGTCAGCCCGCTGGCGCGGCGGCGCAAGGACGACCCCCGGTTCGTGGAGCGCTTTGAGCTGGTGGTCGTCGGCCGGGAGCTGGCCAACGCCTTCAGCGAGCTCAACGACCCCATCGACCAGCGCTCCCGCTTCGAG
>Ga0187851_10003060_pt1 | contig 14309 bp, 8 predicted proteins | sample June2016WEW_6_10_FD_132997 | JGI IMG/M metagenome (GOLD analysis project Ga0187851, IMG submission 132997) | Peatland microbial communities from SPRUCE experiment site at the Marcell Experimental Forest, Minnesota, USA - June2016WEW_6_10 | ecosystem: Environmental > Terrestrial > Soil > Wetlands...
CGCGCGCTTTCGCGTATTTCAACAGGCCCATCTCCAAAAGTGACGATTTGCTCGGCTGCACCATTGATCTCGTCGAGTATTCGCTCGATGACGACTCGCTTTGCATCTTTTGCGACCTGACCAATCGAACCGTAGATTCTACCTTCAAAGAAATCTGCATAGCCCAATCGTTCAGCTTCCCTTCTCACGTCTTCCACATCCGTTCCACTCGCGAGATAGAGATGCACGCCTGAATGTCTCAGTGCCCGAAGAAATGGCACCACGCCTCTTAATACGAAGTCACTGGTGCTCAATTCTCCACAATCTAGCTTGGCTATACGTAGATCAACAACCTGGATGAGTTCCTTGTTGAATATTTCCTTATATTTCGCTGCTGAGAGAATCTGGTCCTCCGGCACAAATCCAAACTCTCTGACCAATTGCACTAGCCCATGCATTTGAACGATTGTCTGGATGCCCGTAGTGCGCTCGATAAACTCCCGCACACGGCCCCGGATTCGATCGAGAAGCGCTTTATCAGCCATCTGGTGTTGAGTTCCAAGAATGGACTTCATCATCATCGGTTCCATGATCTTCTCCCACCCTTCGCGGAGAGTGGAGATAGTGCCATCATGGTCGAATATGGCATGCCGGATATTGAGAGTCGGGACGGGCTCATTGATGATCTCAATTTCAGATCCCTTAAGATATCGTGCGCGATCGAGACATTCGGCGAGCTCTGAGTCGCGAACGTAATCCGCACGTGTCGCCAATTCCAAAATTTCCTGGCGAGTTGCTGTACCAGTCTGGAAAAGCTTCTGAACTGTAACTGCAGCCGCTATGTTAGCCATGAAGGTAGCAGAGGCCAAATCTGTGCCGGTCGAGATACACGCCATAAGTGTTGAGCAAAAGGTGTCGCCTGCTCCCACTGGATCTGTAGGGCCGGACAATTGTAGGCCGCACACCTGAGATATTTCACCACCAGAGACGACAATACATCCTCGCTCTCCACGAGTAACGATGAGCGGCGACTTCCAGCGTTCGAAAAGCTGCCGGGCCTCCTGAACAAGATCTTCAAGAGAAATGACCTCCTCTATATCGGTGGGCTTTCCACTCGCTCTCATGAGTTCTTGGTCGTTGAGCTTGTGAATCGCCCTCGGATAAGAGTCATGGTATCTGCGAGAATCGACGATGAAGGTCAGTTGGGGATGTCGCTCCATCACCTCCGCCAGCCGTTGCCGAAAGGTTATGGAGTCATGAATGCTCCCGGTGACTTGATGATTTATCAACACTGCGGAGACGCCCTGCAGAACTTCCTCAAGTCGTGAGAAGAGATCTGCCTCGGCTAAATCCGATAGGCGATTGAAATTCCCAAAGTCAATACGGCTCAATTCCTGACTTTCCACACACGGCTTGATGTAGGTTGGCGTCGCCCAATCCGTATCTTGAACTATCAAACCGATGCAGTTTACATGTGAGGCTTCAAATAGGCGCCGCAGTTCACGCCCAAAAGGATCGCACCCCAGCACGCCCAGGGGATAGACCGTTTCAACTCCAAGGGCAAGTAGATTCATAACGACGTTCCCCGCACCGCCTGGCGAGTAACGCTGCTGCGTGACTGGTTCAGTTGTCAGTCCGGTCTCAACTGAGAGTTCCGACGCCGATCGATCAAGTTCCCAGTAAATATCTAAACAAAAATCCCCTAATACGGCTACTGAGGCGCTGGAAAGTTTATCTAGACTCGAGGATATTTCTTGCCGACCGAGAGTGTAGTAGGTCTGGAAAATATCTGTTTGGCCTTGAGTCGTTCGGGTGCTCATTCTGTCTGCCCTTCCAGATCCTTCAGCCATACATTCGTTCCTGGGGAAAAGCTATTCAGCCATGACGAGCTAGACCAGCATCATGGGTGCAAAGAAATGCGAAGAGAATGTCTGCATCACGCTGCCCTTCTCAATAATCGGTCCCCGGTCGAATGTGGCGCTTGTCGACCTCGTTGCAGCAGTCACGTCGGTTTTTTCGTCGAATCCGTGGATGTCCCGTCTTGACTGTCGTGTGGAGGTGGACCACGTCTGTGAAACAGGTGGTTCTTGCAGTGATTGATTACGAAGAGGTCCGGCCGGCTGTCATTGTCGAAATTGAGGAGACAGACCTTTGAGCCGCTTGCCTCCAGAATGAGCCGCTTTGCCGGAGTTCTCGCAATGGGGTGCCTGTCCGCGAGGCTCGCTTCCTCTTCAGGGGGGCTCAGGAGGATCGTCAGCCCGCCCTTCACGAGGCCTCCAGCCGAAATGGAATAGTACCAGGCTCGCACAGCGCAAACCCTTCACTCGACGACAACGACATATATACATCCTGAGTTTACTAGTGTCAATATCAGATAGGCAGACACGTATATGATATGTTGAGCTCGTTGTGGTATTGACAGGGACAGCGTTCCTGGCTCGGCAGGCCATCGAAGGGAACATTATCCCTTTCCTGTTCTGGATATAGCGCCACTCGATCGTCGCATGGGAGCTGCAGGATGTCTAATATTCGCAAGGTACTCAATAAACACTTGTTAGCGACTTGTTTGATCGCTTCCCTCGGGGGCCTCCTTTTTGGATTCGATACTGCGGTCATCGCAGGAACAACGAGCTCCCTTACGAGTGCCTTTCATCTATCTCCCCTGGCCCTTGGTTTTACGGTTTCAAGTGCCCTTTGGGGCACCGTCTTGGGTGCCGCCTTCGCCGGCAAGATGGGAGATATTGCTGGTCGTCGCACCTGTCTACGCGACCTGGGCTTGCTCTACGTGCTCACGGCGCTGGGATGCGCATTGGCATGGGGATGGTATCCCCTCCTGTGCTTTCGTGTACTCGCAGGCCTAGCAGTAGGCGGCTCCTCCGTGATTAGCCCAACCTACATTGCAGAGATCGCTCCACCCAAGCTCCGTGGTCGCCTCGTGATGGCGTTTCAATTCAATGTTGTTCTTGGAATGTTGTTCGCGTACTTCTCTAACTTCTGCATAGGCCTATTGCACCTTGGAGCCGCAGATTGGCGCTGGAAATTCAGCATTGCGGCCGTCCCGGCTTTGGGTTTCTACCTTGCATTGTTTCTCATTCCCGAGAGCCCACGATGGCTCGTGAGTAAAGGCAAGAGACAGGAGGCCTTGGAGGTGCTCCAGCGAAATGGCGATCCAGAGCCGGAACTTGAACTATGTGAAATTACGAAATCTTTGGAAGATGCAGCTGGATCGAAGGGTAGAAACGTTTTCCAGTGGCGCTATCGCTTCCCCATATTCCTAGCCATTTCCATTGGAATGTTCAACCAACTGTCGGGCATCAACGCCATCATGTACTACCTAAACGACATCTTTGAAAAGGCTGGCTTTGACAAGGGGTCGAGTGACTTTCAAGCTGTGCTGATCGGCATTACCAACCTAATCGGCGTGACCTTGGCAATGTTGGTCATCGATCGGATTGGCCGCAGGATGCTTCTACTTATAGGATCTGTAGGGACAACCCTGTGCCTTTTTGGGGTCGGTACAATATTTCGGCTGGAACAATATCAAGGAGCCCTTGTCTGGCTCCTGATGGGCTTCATCGGTTTCTTCACTTTTTCGCAGGGGGCTGTAATCTGGGTCTATATCAGTGAAATCTTCCCGAACCGGGTGCGGGCCAAGGGGCAGAGCATCGGCAGCTTCACACATTGGCTGATGAATGCCCTGGTATCGACCGTCTTTCCGATTGCCGCCGCCAAGTGGCATTCAGGACCGTTCTATTTCTTTTCGGGATTTATGGCGCTCCAATTCATCGTCGTAATCCTCTTCTTCCCGGAGACACGTGGGATCAGCCTTGAAGCAATGGAGGAGCAACTACATCGTTAACGCCATCCAAGTTCGCCGGATTTTTGTGATAGATATGTTCGGTAGCTAAGGCCAACGCCCCCCAAAGAACGCTCTCTCCGACGAGAGCAGCTGGAACCACCTCTACTTTCGCTCTCCACCAAGATGTCATCTGGCGATCGAGTTCCTTTCTCAAGGGAACGAAGAGCAGATCCGCCGCCTGGCTGATTCCTCCCCCGATGATTACGCGGGCGGGATTGAGGAACATAAGGCAGCTCTTGATCCCTTGGGCAAGGTGAATCACATAACGAGAAACAAACTCCGGTTCCATGAATAGTTCCCGTGCCGAGCGTCCGTAATCGCGTTCAAGCCACAGCCCGGAACACATCCGCTCTAGACAGCCATTCGATCCGCAGAGGCAGACAGGTCCATCCGGGACGATCGTATGGTGGCCTAGTTCACAGGCAAATGAGTCAGCCCCGCGATACAGACCGCGCGCGGTAAGCAGCCCACCACCGATCCCCGTCGACAGCGTGATATAAAAAAGCGGCCGGAAGCCTCGACCCGCCCCGAAATACCCTTCGCCGAGAACGCCCAGCATACTGTCGCGATCTATAACGACTGGGGTGCAGAATCTGGTTTCAACCTCCCTGACCAAGTCAAAACCCTCCCAACCTTCCACATGCGTAGATGCGACAACCTTCTGAGTGGCGAAGTCAACAGGCCCACCGAATCCAATTCCGCATCCGTCAATGGTCCCATCGCGCCATAAGGCTTTGATCATTTTTTCGATCTGATTCAGCATTCCAGTCGGGCCTGCCTTACGATCGGTTGGGTGCGTGAGCTTTCCGAATAACAATGCCCCCTCGAAGATGGCGATACTGAAGTTGGTCCCCCCAATATCGATTGCGAGAGTAATTTTCATGGCTAGACAATAGCACAAGAATTTGTCATATCTGCATACGTGTATAAGATTACTTTTGATGAGAGGAACTCGCTGGAGCCGAGATATCTAGTAGAAGATCGCTCGATAACCCGTCCGTAAGCGCCTGATTCTGTTGTGATCAAGATTTAGCAAGGGCGAACGGCACCCCCGGCACGTTTGGTGATCGCAACATCCAGCGGATCGCTGTTGAGGCTCGCCGCCCTCATTCATATTTCTTGCGTCGCAAGTCACCACAGCGAGCGGGTCATCCTTGCTGCGCGCGGCCATCAGGGCCTGAACCATCGTCTCCACCTCCCTGGGTCGCTCTCGCTGCCGATTTACTCGATGCGCAGTCTTGAGAATATATTCAGCGTTCCTTCCCATAGGCGAAGGCGCGACATCGCAATAGTGCTTGAAATCAATCACATAGTTCTTCACTATGGCTCCAGCATATCATATACGTGTATATATTTTTAACGTTGACAGGAGAGAATCAATTGTGTATATATGTTGGCGTCCTGAAGAAGGCAAGAAAAAAGGGTCCGAAGTCGTGCGAGAAACCTCGGGGACAACAACCGAGGATTCACAAGGCGCGCACAAAGCAGCTTAACCAGTGTCAATCGGAGGAACCGGCATGGAACATTCCAGGAGACAACACAGTGAACCAGGAGGCAGCACAATGAAGAATTTGAGCAGGACAATCACAGTACTGATTGGCATCTTCGCGATCCTGACGTTGGCAGGTACGCACTTTCCGCCTGGTGTAGCTGTTGCACAAACGACGCGCGGATCTCTTTCAGGAAATGTTCTGGACCAATCGGGCGCGGCCATTTCGGGAGCCAAGATCAGCGTCCGCGACCCCAATACAGGAGTGACGCGGACCACGGTTTCGAGCGCGGAAGGTTCCTATAACTTTCCGGAGTTGAATCTCGGTTCCTACGATGTCACGGCATTAGCCCCCGGCTTTTCGACGCTCGTCCAGCATGGGGTGCTGGTTACGGTCGGGAATGTGTCCGCTCTGAACCTGACGCTGAAAGCCGGCAGCGCCGAGACGACGATCAGTGTGGATGCTTCCGCGCCGACCGTGGAGACGCAATCATCTGACATTGGTGGAACAATTGAGAACCGGCAGGTCGAAGAGCTGCCGCTTGCACTTGGCGGTGTCGGCGCTCTTCGTTCACCGGAATCTTTTGAATTCTTGTTGCCCGGGACAACGGGCCCAGGCTCGGAGTCCAGCTTGACCGGCGACATTTATAACTTGAGAATCTCGGGCTCAGAGATGCAGGCCAATAGCGACATTCTCGACGGCGCGGACCAGATTAGAAGTGAAAACGGCTCCGAGTTCGATGAGGAGGCGCCATCCGTCGAGGCGCTTCAGGAATTCAAGATTACGACGGGGATTCCCGAGGCGGAGTACGGGCGGACAGAAGGTGGCACCGAGAGCTTTGTGACAAAAAGCGGCACGAACCGCTATCACGGCACAGCCTTCGACATCGTCAAGAATGCAGCGCTCGACGGAAACACCTGGTTCAATAATGGAGATCTAGCTACGATCTGTGTGGGCGCGAACAATACTCCTCTGTGCAGGAGTAATTATGTGAAACCCGCCGATACGCAGAACGATTTTGGAGTCACGCTGGGTGGGCCCGTAACGATTCCGCACGTTATCAACGGGGTCGATAAGCTCCAGTTTTTCTTTGCCTGGGAGCAAATCCGCCATCAGGTTGGCGGGACCATGATCAGCACTTTGCCGACCACTGCTGAGCGGGGCGGGGATTTTACGGATCTCTACGATCCGGCCGCGCCTCCGGCGACCCCCAGCACCGCCATCAATCCTTGCGATGGCCAGCCTGTTTATCCCGGTGAGGTATTCGATCCTTCAACGCAACAAGTTGTCAACGGAACACCATGCCGGTTGCCCTTTCCCGGCAACAAGATTACGACGCCTATCAGTACGGTGGCGACCAACCTTCTCGCTTACATTCCCACCCCGACGCAGGATGGCCTTATCAATAACTTCTATTATCCGTTTACTCAGCCAATCAACAACACCACCGAGACGATCCGGATTGATGCCAGTCCTTCGACGCGGCAGAAATTATTCGCATCTTACTCGTCACGCGACAATCTCCGCACCTGCTGCTCAACTCCAAATCTTCCATATCCTGAAGCTTCTATTGGCTGGAGCCAGAACTTCACGACGCATTTTGCCCGAGCCGGTTGGGACTCCATTATTACGCCAGCCATGTTGAACCACGTCAACTTCGGATATAACCGCACGAACAGCGCCTGTTTTGCCTTTCCGGCCTTAGGGAACATCGATTACGCGCAGAAGGTTGGAATCTCCAATGCACCTCCTTCCAAGAACTTCCCCAATATCGGGTTCGACAGCAGGGACCAGTACGTCGCCTTGGGCAGTGGGTTGAACAACGATTGGATCGACAACGGGTGGCGTCTTAATGACAGCATCAGCATAGAGAAGGGGCGCAACAGTTTCAAGTTCGGGGCGGACTACCGCATTCAGCAGTTTTCACCGATCTACCATCCAACACCTACCCTGGGCTTCGATCGCGCGCAGACGGCATCGGACCCAGCCAATTCGGAGCTCGACGGTAACAGCCTGGCAAGCCTTCTCCTCGGCCAGGTCTCAACCGGGGGCTTCTCAGGCTGCTGCGGGGCGGGGTTGACTGCATCACTGTCGCGATGGACGTCGTCCTACTATGCGTTGTTTGCCCAGGACGACCTGAAGGTGAGCGACAAGTTGACCCTCAACCTGGGTTTCCGCTGGGATGTGGATGTTCCCCGCACGGAAGCACACAACAACACGTCTAATTTCAGCCCTACCGCGAACGATCCCGAGTACAACATTCCCGGAGCTCTGGTCTTCGGTACGACCTACAAAGGTAATACGCGTTGGGCTAATACCTACTACAAAGATTTTCAACCGCGATTTGGATTCGCGTTCACTCCGTTCCCAAATGGAAAGACCGTGCTTCGCGGCGGCGCGGGCATGATCTCTGGTCCGCTACTCTATGCCGACGACGGCGGCGGAATGAATATTGGTTACAAGATTCAACCTGCGTTCACAAGCAGCGATGGCTTTTCGCCGTCGTTCTTGGCCGACAGCGGCTACCCCGCCTACGGTCAACCGCCAGATTTGGACCCAGGTATCTTCAACGGTCAGCCCCTGGGCGACTCCTGGATCCGCTCTTCGCAAGGCAAACCGGACATGCTCTTTGAGTGGGGCCTCCAGGTTCAGCAGCAGCTTGCTCAGGACCTTATCCTCGAAGTCGGCTATACGGGCAACAAGGCCCAGAATCTTCGTTCGTCTCTGGAGAACCCCAATAACATTCCCTTGAGTGCGCTCAGCCTGGGCAATGAACTGAATGCCAGCGTGGCTGGGAACACCGTGGGAGTGGTTGCCCCCTTCGCGGGGTTCTACTCTTTGTGGGGCGCGGGCGCGCCAATCAACCACGCTCTGCGGCCTTTCCCGCAGTACTCCCAAATCGATGCAGGCTGCTGTCTTCAGAACGACGGCATGTCGACGTACAACGCGCTCCTCGTGTCTCTGAATCGGCGCTACCGGAACGGATTATCTTTGCAGATCTCCTACACCTTTGAGAAGAATCTGACGAATGCCGAATCGGAGCAGCCGGAGCCTACTACCATACAGAATCCCACCGATCTTCACGAAGAAAAGGCCATCTCGATACAAGAGCTGCCGCATACTCTTGTGCTGGCGCCGCTGTATCAATTGCCCTTTGGGAGAGGAAAGAAGTATCTGAACAATGGAGTGTCGAGCTACGTTGCTGGGGGTTGGGAGGTCGGCACGGTTCTGCGCTACGAGTCAGGGATACCGATCGCATTCTGTTGCGCAACCGGGATTCCCGGCTGGGATAATCCCATCCGCTACAACCGGGTTCCGGGGCAGTCCCTAAAGAGCGCGAGCTATAGATCGGGCAAGATAGACCCCTTTGTCACTGGAGAGAGCACCTTCTTCAATGCTGCGGCCTTTAGTGATCCCAACAGCACTGCCAATCGGGGAACCGGAGCCTATACCTTTGGCGACACACCTCGCGTCACAGGAGAGGTGAGGATGCAGCCCTACGACGATGAAGACATCAGCGTAATGAAGACCACTCCGGTCCGCGAAGGGGTGAATGTTGTGATCAAGGCGGAAGCGCTGAATGTGTTCAACCGCCACATGTTCAATGTGCCGGACACGAATCCGACGGACTCCTCTTTTGGCATTCCAAACTCAACGATTACAAGCCCCAAAAACGTACAGTTCACAATTCGCGTAAGCTTCTGATCACTCCGGGGAGCCGTGCCCGGCAGTTTATGGCCGCCTGGCACGGCCCTTCGGGCCCCACAAGAGGCTGATGGCTCGGTGTTGCCCCGATGGAGCCGCATCGGTTCTCGCTTTCTCCATCCCATTCCCTTGTGCGAAAGAAGAAATCATTGAACATAAAGGCCCTCGACAGATTGGTACTCGAGCTCATTAAGCTTTTTGCCTTGCCCTGTTTAGCGATACTGGCGGTCCCGGTCGCTTGGTCTCAGATGTCGGAGTCTTCACCGGGGATACAGGACCGAGCCATTGAGATTCGAGTCAGTCGGCCCGACACACTGCAAGAGATACCGTCAACTCTTTTTGGAAGTTTTCTCGAGCCAATCGGTCACTCCACTTACGGGGGGCTGTGGGCCAACGTGGTGGAGAACCCCTCCTTCGAAGAAGGACTCTGGTCTGCGGAGAATCTCGAGGCAGAATGGAATTCCCGTCCTGAACTTCGCGCCGCGTCATCGCTCGGTTTGCCAACTCCGTGGGAGCCGCTCTATCCGGTCGAAGGGAGCCGTTATGCTCCAGTGCGTGGAGACGCGGTGAATTCAGCACAATCAATGCTGCTGATGTCCCTTCCAGGCAAAGAGGTGGGCATACTGGAACAGGTCTACCTGCCTGTCCATCGCGAGCTTAAGTACACCGGCGACATTTGGTTGAAGCATGTCGATGGGAACGATATGGTAAAGCTCTCCCTGCGCCGCCGCGCCCACCCCGCGGAAGTGCTGGCATCGAGTGTCGTGCAAGCGCGATCTGACGCTTGGGCGAAGTACCCCTTTCATTTCGAGTTGAATCCCGGCCAAGTGGCGACGCTTGAACCGGTCGACTTTGCAATCTCTCTCGAAGGCGATGCTCGAGTGCTGGTGGACAACGTCGTCTTGAACCCTGACGACGCGGTGGATGGAATGGACCCGGAAGTCCTGTCGTTGGCAAGGGAACTCCACTCCCCAGTGGTTCGCTTTGGGGGAAACTTCACCTCTGCGTATAACTGGCATCACGGCGTGGGTCCGCTGGACACACGCGTCAGTGAACTAAACCTCGCGTGGGGCATACCGGAGTACAACACTTTCGGCACCCTTGAGTTCCTCCGCTTTTGCGAGCTCATCCAGGCAAAGCCGCAGATCGCCCTGAACCTTGGTACCGGGACCCCGCGCGAAGCGGCCGAGTGGGTTAGCTTCGTCAACGCGCACTGGGCGGATCATCGTGGGGGCCTCACCTGGGAACTGGGGAATGAACTTTGGGGAGACTACCAGGTAGGCTATCCTGCAGCGACGCTTGCCGCGGCTCTTACCCTGGCAAACAGTAACGCCGTCCGCAAAGTTGACCCGAGTGCACGCCTCATTGCGGCCGGAGGCGATGCGGGCCTGTTTCATGACTGGAACGCGCACCAGCTTGCCGACCCCGCCGATACCTTCGATTACCTCTCCAGTCACTTCATCTTCAATGAAGACGTGCTTCTTCCCGGGGCTACCAACGAATTTCGAACGATGGCGATGCTCGCTCTTCCGTGGGGCCTCTCGGAACGGATCCGTGCGATGAAGCAGCAGGCTGTGGAAGCCCACCGACCCAAGGTGCAATTTGCCTTTACCGAGTGGCTAATGGGCGCCAACAACCCACATACAGTGCCGAATTACAGCAATATGGGAGGCGCCATATTTGCCGGCGGCTTCCTGAATGCCATGATGCGCAACTCGGATGTAGTGTCGATCGCCAACATGACGGGGATCCTTGAGTTTGGCGGAATATGGAAGAAGCGGGAACAAGTGTATGCGTCACCTGCCTACTGGGTGTTGCGGACCTACTCAAATGCCAGGCCCCGCACTTTGCTCAAAGTGGAGTCCACTTCACCAACCTTCAGCATCTCGAATGGCGTCACCCAACTGCCAGAGATCGCGGACGTACCTTATCTCGATGTCGTCGCCGCGCAATCCGAAGACGGAAGAAAGCTGTTGCTGCTGTGTGTCAATCGCCATGCCACGCGTCCTGAGTCTGCTGTTATAGATCTTAGTTCCTTTGCGATAGACAGTGGACATGCTCAAGTGACGACGATCGCAGGCGATGGAGTGCTCGCCGCGAACGACGAATACGACCCGGACCGTGTGGTCGCTGTGACACATACCGAGACATTCACGGCCAAACAGTCCTACACCTTTCCGAACGCCAGCGTTACGGTGATAGAGATTCCACTAAGCAAGTAACACCACGCCGTGCCCGCGAAGAAGTGCGCACGGTAGGAAAAGCAAGAAGAAATGAAGATCTCAGTTCTTGCTGGCTTTGTGTTGATCTGTCTGCTACGGATCGTGCCCTTGCGCGCCACGACGCCGGCGGACGCGGAACGTTCATGAGCCCCCGCCGCTTTTCCGAAGGAAGTCCCGTGACTCTGTTCGGGATGAGATTTTGAACGACCTCACGCCGTGAGTTCTCGATCGATTCCCAATCAGCCCCGGAGTAACTTGCAGGACCTTTCTCACTTCGGAGTCTTTGAAAAGAAAGGCCAGTTTTGGTAGAGTTCAACAGCTATTCGAGGAGCCGCGATAGACGACGGAAACGTGCGAGGACAAATTGCAGCGCGAGGAGATGAATCACGGGACAATTTGATTCCCCAGCCAACTCCTCCACGCCTCACGTCGGCAAGTACGGCACCGCTCGAAGCGACGGCCGTTGCGGTTCTCGACGACCACGTTCTCCGGCGTGAGCGGGTGTCCCCTGCTTGCAGATGATGTCAGTCCCAGGTAGTTGTCTGCGCCCGTTATGTTGGATCTTTAATGGTCTCTCACTGGGCATCCTTCACGCAGCGGAAGCCAACCGTGCCGGAGCGATCGTAGCTCGGGGCCATGAGCAACAGTTTGCCGTGCTGCGTGTTTTTGTATGCCTCGGGGAAATACCAGATGGAGCCGGAAGGGCGATAGTGGCTGCCGCCGCGCAGAATAGCGGCGCGCGTGTGATCGTCAACATACTCGTCGGTCCATTGCCATACGTTCCCCACCATGTCCATCACGCCAAACGGGCTTGCACCATTGGGATGTGCGTTAACGTCACTGGCCGGACTCAGCACGCGGCCGTGGTCGGAGATCGGGGCGGGGGCATTTTGGGGATCCGATCCCCAATTGCATGGCGGAGCCGATGAGGGCGGGGCTGGGAGAAGACTCCTGGATGTATTGGGGCCGGGAGGAGGCGCAGGCTGCGGGCCAGGCAGAGGCGCCGCAGCGCTGGCCATGCGATCGATAGCCGCTTGCCACTCGCAGTTGCCCCAAGGGTAGAGCCGGTTGTCGTTGCCCTGGGCGGCGAATTGCCATTCCCACTCGTGCGGCAGCCGCTTGCCTGCCCACTTTGCATATTCACGAGCATCTTCGAGCGACACCCAGGTTACCGGCTTGTTTGCTCCGCCATCGGGGAATGTGCCGTTCTTCCAATCTTTCAAAAAGTTGAAATCGTCCTGGGGATGGTAGTGTGAGGAGTCGAGAAACTTCTTGAACTCAGCATTGGTAACTGGATACTTGTCGATGTAAAAGGGCTTGATCTCCAGTGGATGCTCGTGAAAGCGCCGCGCGCTGTTTTCCCATGGATACTGGACGTCGACGCCGATGTCATCCGTGCCTTCGATTTCGATGCCTTCGACTTTGAAATCGAAGTTACCACCCTGAACGCGAATCATTCCTTCGGGCGTGGAAGTGGCCGGTTGCGTAGGAGCGATTTCCACGAGTTTCTGTGGAAGCGCAGTCCACTCGTGGGAGAAGTCCGCAAGCGGCTTGGCCGTCATCCGCTCCATTCTGGCCATCAGTTCCTTAATTGGGGCGCTGGGTTCTCCGGAAGAGGCGAGGACAGCGCCGTAGCCCTGGGCCTCAGTGGCAAACTGCAGAACGTCTTCGTCCCCTTCCGACGACGGCTTCAGTTCCACGCCGTGATAGAGATCGAAATAGCGCATGCCATCCCGGTGAGGCACGGTCATCTGCATGCCATTGACGTCGTATTCATTTCGATTGACGATTGTCCAAACCGTCTGATCACCCAGTGGCCAGCGGCTTGCATAGACGCCGTACCGGCGCATTGGATAAAGCGGCTCCCAATCCTGACTGGCGAGGAAGGGCGCAACGGCTCTTTCGATGGTGGCAACCCGCCGTGTTGCTTCCCCGTCGCGCGGTGTTACGCCGTTCCAGATGCCCCACACATTTTCCCAACTCTCCCATCCCTCGCCATTGAAGAAGGCGAATTGCAGATCGTCGGTCTTATCGCGAACCCAGCGGCCCTGAATATTGACTTGGTGGCGCGGCTCGAGCCAACGGTACTTGTCAACGGTGGGTACAAATTGAAATGTGTATTGTCCCCAGGTCAACACATCCCATGCAAGCGCTTCGTCATGCGGGCCGCCTTCCGGCTCAAACGCCAGCGGATGGCCGATCTTTTCGGCAGCCAGGGAAAAGGCCAGCGGGACACCGTCCTGCGTATCGCCGTTGATGCCGTCCGCATCGATCTCTTTCATTAGCTCCGCAATGGCATCAGGCCAGGGTTTGCCTGAATCGTGTGTCCCCTGATCCCACATCATCATGGGAAACAAAACGCGCACGCCGCGACGATGGAAGTCCTCCACCATTTTTCGAACACCTTCGACGCCTCCCGGCATCGATCGGACCATTTCGAGCTGATTGCGATCGTCGATTCCCATGTTGGGGTAGGTCGACCAGATGAGGACTGCATCGATCCCGCCATAGCGCTGGGTGAGGTCGTCGAGATAGCGGTCAACAGTATAGGCATGCGAAACCGGATCATAAAAATATCGGTCATGCACCATCATCTGGGGCTGCATAAACGAGGACTGCGCCCATTTGAGCGCAGGCAACTCGTAGCGCTCAGGGTCGAAGCCGATACGGATGCGTCGCTCCATCCTCCAGTGAGTAATGTCTGCGAGCCACTCCGCGTAGCTTGCGGGGGTGCAGGGGTTGTATCCGCCTTCCCAAGCTCCGCGAATGGTGAAACAGGCAGGAGGGGGAATCTGCTGGCCTCGTGGCGCGTTAAAAGTATCCTGCGCAAACGCCGATCCAATTGAAAGCGCCGCCATCGCTGCGAATGCAAATAGCCCATCCATACTGCGAATTCTCGATTTCATCCTGTCTCCTCTGTTCGCATTCCCGCTGCCTTCTAATCATCCCCTTCATAAGCCCAACTGCAAAACAGTCCCAACCTCGGCAAAACTCCGTGAACTTCGCCTGATTTCTCGCTTGGCGAGGTTTTCCGATCGACTTAGCTTGCATTGA
>Ga0187851_10003061_pt1 | contig 14301 bp, 10 predicted proteins | sample June2016WEW_6_10_FD_132997 | JGI IMG/M metagenome (GOLD analysis project Ga0187851, IMG submission 132997) | Peatland microbial communities from SPRUCE experiment site at the Marcell Experimental Forest, Minnesota, USA - June2016WEW_6_10 | ecosystem: Environmental > Terrestrial > Soil >...
CAGCATCAGCAGCAGCGGGTTGAGGACGGTCCACAGGACATCGGCCATGGAACCGCGATAGCGCGTGAGGATGTCGCGCCGCACCATGGAGCGGAGGAGCGCGCGGTTTCGCCAGAGGCTCTCCAGCGGCACGGTGAAGATCTTCGGCAAGGCTCGCCGAAAGGACCGCCAGCGCAGGCGTCGCAGCGTGCAGATCTCATGGCTGAGAACGCAGACCAGCGCGCCATCCACAACCGCATCCACCACGACAAACGGATCGCCCCGCATGTATGCCCAGCCCGTGTCCGCGCTGACGGTGGATAAGTAGATGCGATAGCCGCCCGGCTCGGGAGGAAAGTCGATGGTGAGGGAGGTGTCGTCGCCGGTTGCGTCGGCCCACTCGCCTTCCTGAATGAAGCGGTTGGTATCGGGATCGTAGAATTGCCAACCGATGAAGCCGGCCGGTTTCGCGAGAGCTACGTCGACTGTAAGCGTCAGGCCGCGGGCGGTGACGCGGACGTCGCCCCAGGAGCTGTTCATTCGCCTCCGCTATAGAGCCACGCCGGATAGCGGTCTTTCACGGGACCTGTCTTTCGGCCCAGCGCATAGATGTCATCGCCGCGCAGATCAGTGAAAAGTTGATAGCGTTCCAGGATGTGCTTCACCCAACCGAACTCGGGCTTCGGCTCGTCGAGAAATGGCCCGGTGGTGATGGACTCAGTTTCGAAACCGGCGTCGCGCAAAAGGAAGCCGACTTCCATGGGCGCGTATTCGCGATTGTGGCGGGCTTCGCCGTTGGTAGTGGCGCCGGGGCGAATGTATGCGGGGAAAAAGCCCGGATGGTAACCCTGCAGAATGCCTGCGATGGCGCGGAATGAGATGACGTTGGGCGTGGTAAGCAACAGGTGGCCTCCGGGCTTGAGAACACGGTTGATCTCGGCCATGGTGTGCATGGGGTCGGCATTGAGATGCTCGATCAGCTCACAGCACAGAACAGTGGAGAAGTATTCGGCGGGATACGGGAACGCGTCCGTTTCAGCGTTGAAAAGATCCACTTCGCACTCGAACTCTTCGCCATCCGACGAGCGCACGCGCTTATGAGATTTGGCGCCGGGCGGACCGAAATAGCAGGCGCGCACCTCGCCATAGCCGAGCCGCGTTTTGAGCGCGGGCGTGATCTGGAGGTAAGCGCCCATCTCGAGGATGCGGTCATTCACGGTACCGGGCGGCGTGAGATCAAGAGTGCGGGTGAGCCGGTCGATGTGCGATGCGGCGTAGTGCTTCGGCGCCTCTTCGGTGGCGGCCCAGCCCAGGATGTAGCTCTTGTCGACGGGATCGGGCGCTGACGGGGAGGCGGTCTGAGAGGCCCGGCCCAGAGGGCACCCAGGCTGCGAGCCTGCCCCAATGGGATCTTCGAGGAAGTTGAGATAGTGGCGGGCGGCCAGCGGCCAGGAGCATTCCCTGGTGACCCACTCATGCGCTTTCTCGCCGATTTGACGGGCGACAGCTGGCCGCGACGTGAGCAGGTTTAGATACTCGAAAAGGAAATCCTCTTCCGTGGCGTCGATGGGGACTTTCAGACACACGCTGTCGGGAAGTTCCCGGAACGATCCGGTGTCGGAGACGAGCACTGGTTTGCCCATGCCCATGGCGCGCATCAGCGTGCCGGAGTTTTCACCGACCGTGGGATGGCGCAGGTTGAGCACAACGTCGCATGCGGCGAGGTAGCCGTTGAAGTCGTCGATGCTGGTGTGGCCAAGAGCGCGGACGCAGGGCTGAAGACGCAGAGAATCGATGACCGATGACAGCGGCAGCTCGGGATGCGGCTCGCCGACGAGGATCATCTTCGCCGACGGGACCACCTGCACCAGACGCTGCAGCGCCCGCAACGATTCGGCGATTCGCTTGTACGGCTTCAGGTATCCGAAGATGCCGATGAGCGGCGTGGTTTCATCGATGCCCAGTCGATGGCGATATTCCAGACGATCCTGCCGCTCGGGCAGCCATGCGCCGTGCGGGATCACGGCGACGGGTCCCGTAAAACCGGCCTTGCGCACCTCGCATTCGACAAAACTGCTATGCGCGATCACGCCGCGGGCATGATCAAGCAGCGTGCACAGCATGGGGATGCCTTCATAATCGGGGCCGCGCTCGAGCGTCTGAACATGCCGCTTCGCCCAGGCAAGCTCCGAAGGACCGGCGTTGTGCTCCACTTCATGCAGGTAGCCGTCCCAGTCGTTACGGCGGATGGTGAGTTCGGCGATCAGGTGGTGCAGGTTTGCTTCGTGGAGGACCACGACGCCCGGCCAGCGCAACGCCGCTTCATAGCAGAAGGCGTGGTCGGCGTTGTTGCCGATCTGATAGAGAAGGACGTCGTAGCGCACGGGGTCGAAATCCGGCGGAATGGCCGGAATACGGGTGATGTCCGCGAGCGGTTCGAGTTCGTTCAGCAGGGCCGCCGAATAATCGGCGATGCCGCTTCTTGCCGGAGGCAGCGGTGAGAAGAACGCGATCCGCATGGGATCAGCATCGCGCTTCCGCGCGGTTCACTGCTGCTTCGCCAGCTCCATGGAAAACGTTCCACCCGAGAGCGGAACGCGGAACAGCACCGGCGTGCGCGCCTCATCCTGCGCGAAGTAAGCGGTCAGACTCAGCTCGGAAGCAGGTCCATGCAGCAAAACGTCTACGCGATCGGCATTTACCGGTGCGCCGCCCACCTGAACCGATTCGGCTCCGCGGTATTGCACGCTTATATCGTAGGCATGGCCGAAATAAACGGACTGCTGCTGCGGCAAGCGACCGGCCGCCAGCTCATTGCGCAGGTACGAAACCCAGGTGAGCGCATCCTTCGCGCAGGCGGCCGTCGGCGCCGCGGATCTGCCGAGATCCACTCCCACCGGCGCCGGCTGATGCGCCAGGGTCAGCGTTTCGCGGACTTCGGTATTGCGCGCCTGGTCGAACGTCAACAGCTCATCCTTCTGATGAGTTCCATGCCGCATGGTCTTGTCGAAACTGACCGAGCAATAGTCGGACGTGGCGTTCGAACTGTATTTATCGGCAACCTGATAGCCGGGAACCGAAGCGTTGATGGTCAGCTCGCTTCGGATGGCGCCCGCCTGTCCGGCGGCACCCGAGGTCCTGGTGACATTGAGCGACGCTTCGCCGAGGCTGAGCCCGCTGGGCCAGATTACGTTGTAATGCAATTGCTCGGAGGCGGGGTAGCGCACCACCGGCTGAGGAGACGGCACCGCGGGAGAAGCGCCATACACCGGCGCCAGCACCGCGAGAAGAACGGGAACAGAACAGAGAAGATTTGTCATCGTCATCGAGTTATTACCGGAGCCGGTTTGGCGGCGACGCTCACCGGTTGCTCCGTCTCCATCACACCACGATACACCCGCAGCGTCCGTTCCGCTGCTTTCTCCCAACTGAATTGCGCCGCGCGCTGCAGGCCGAGCCGTTCCATGCGCGCACGCAGTTCGCCGTCGATGAGCAGGTCTCTCATCGCGCGAACCATCTGCCCGCGGGTATACGGATCGAACAGCAGGCAGGCTGAATCGGCCACTTCCGGCATGGCCGAGGTTTCCGAACAGGCCACGGCGCGCCCGCACGCCATCGCTTCGAGAATGGGCAATCCGAAGCCCTCATAGAAGGACGGGAACACAAACAGATCGCAGCCTCCGTAGAGCTGCACCAGGTCGTCGTCGTCGACAAAATCGGTGAAATGAATCCGATTGGACACCGCCGAATCGCGCGCCGCCTGATGGACCCGGCCACCGTACCAGGTTTTCTTTCCGGTTACTACCAGATGGTGCGGCAGAGACGGATGCTCGCGCAGGAGATCCTCGAACGCCTGGAAAAACCCGGCGTGATTCTTGCGGGGCTGCAGGTCGCCGACGGTAAGAACGTAGGGCGCGCCGATACCGTACTTCTCCGAAACTCTGCTGTGGGCGAGCTCGCGCAGGATCGGACGGAACGTGGAAGAAACGCCGTTCGGAATCACGTGCACTATATCTTCGGACAGGCCGTATGCGCCGATGATCCCACGTCTTGAAAACTCGCTCGGCGTCAGTACCGCGGAGGCCCGCTTCACGGTATTGCGTACAGTGAGATTCAACTGCACAGCCCGGGCGCGGGTGAAGTAGTGAGGATGCGTAAGAAAGCTGATGTCGTGCACGCTCACCACCACGGGCACGCCGGGAACCAGAGGGGCGGTGTATTGGACGTGCAGCAGGTCGGGACGGTCCCGCAGAAGCCAGCGGGGCAGATCGAATCCGAGCCGCGCGAACGGATTCGCCGACACCAGGCGCGTGGCGAAACCGGAGGGAATCTCGGCGCGAGCGCTCGGCCGCGAGATGTAGGCGACGAACTGATCATCCTCCCGGTACAACGCAAAGCTCTTCAGAAGATTGCGAATGTACGTTTCATTGCCGGTGAGATGCTGTCCAATCGCGTGGGCGTCAACTGAAAAACGCATACAACAATCAACCAGTATAACGTTCGTTATCCAACATTACTATCCAGTACGCCAGACCGCTCCAAACTCCGCCAGGCCGCCTGCCAGGTGAAACGTTCATCATACATCCGCCGGCCTTCCGCGCTCAGCTCGGCCCGGAGTTCAGGCGAGTTAAGCAGCGCGGCAATGTTGTCTTTCATGTCCCGAGCCGAATCCGCGATCACGATATTACGGCGGTTTTCCGCGCCGAGCCCTTCCGCGCCAATTGTAGTCGATACAACCGGCGTGCCCGCCGCCCATGCTTCGATGATCTTGAATCGGGTCCCACTCCCGGCGAAAACCGGAACTACGGCCACTTGCGCCCTGGCAATTTCAGTAATGGCGTTCTCCACCGGACCGATCAATTCGATACCGCGATCCCACTTGATACAGTGCCGGATTCCGTGTGGGTTCTTCCCCACTATACGCCAGACCAAGCCTGGCCGCCAGCGGCTCAGCCAGGGCCACACATGCCGTGAGAACCAGCATATGGCGGTGACGTTCGGCGCGTACTCCAGGTTCCCTGTGAAGATGATCGCCTCCTCCCCGGAACGTTCCGGCGTGCCAATCCAGGGAAGCGCGTTCGGATAGACCGTCACCGGCACTGGGCCTGCCGCCGTTCCCAGCTCCTGGAGGTCTGTTTCGGAGGGAACCAGAATCCTGGAGAACCGCGGCAGGAGTTCACACTCCAGTTTGCGACAAACCGATCCAAAACCCGTCAGTGCGGGGCGGAGAAAGAAGTTCTCCGTCTTTGCAAGGCGCGCGTGCCAGACCGACTCGATGTTGTGAAGATCCAGCCAGACATCGGCGCAGTGCCGGCGCAGCAGGGAGACGTACGGAGCGCACCAGAAGTGCTCGACGATTCCGAGATCGTAACGGCGGCCGGCGAGCAACGTGGATAACGGCTGATCGAAGCCCGAGAAGCGGTCCATCAGGGGCGGGCGGGCTTGCAGGTAGCGAGCGAGATTGCGCCCGGTTCGCGCCAGCCGGGTTTTGTTGTGCCGGGGAAGGCGAAGGGTGGAGACGCGGCGAACCAGGTGGCGAGGGATCGCGGCAGCCGGGTCGGGCGCGCCTTCCTCCGCAAAGAGGATCAGATCGATTGCGAACCGTGGCGCGAAGAACTCCAGCAAGGATGCGGTTCGGGTGGCGCCACCGCCGATCATCGGATACGGTGGCTCGGGAGAGAGAAACAGAAGTTCAGGTTTTCCGCTTGAAGCGGGCGATGGCTTCTGCATACACTTCTCTGGTCAGGCGAGCCGTGGCCTCCCAGGAGAAGCAACGCGCGCGGGTGAAGCCGCGCTGCCGCAGGTTTGCACGCCACTCCTCGTCGGAAAGGACCGTCTTCATGGTCTCACTCCAGGCGCGAGTGTCGGTGGCGTCGATCAGCACGGCGGCGCTTCCGGCTACTTCCATTACGGCGGGATCGCGCGAGGCGATCACCGGAGCACCGCACTGCATGGCTTCAAGGACGGGTAGACCGAAGCCCTCGTAATGCGACGGGAAGAGGAAGGCTGTAGCGTTCGAGTAGAGGTGGGCGAGCTCGCTGTCGGAGACGTTCTCGAGAACGGTGAGACCGGGTTCGTCTTCGATTTTCGCCGTGCGGTGGCGACCGGCGAGAATCAGATCGACCTCGCAATCCCGGCGGATTTCGCGCCATGCGGCGACGATGGTGTCGATGTTCTTACGAGTGTCCAGGGTTCCCGCGAAGAGAAAGTATGGACGTTTCGGCGGGTCGGCGGCCATGGGCTGGAAGCACGCGGCGGCGGCAAGCGGTGTCGCGACGATGCAGTCCGGGCTGATGTTGAAATGCTCCATCACTTCGCGGCGCACCGCTTCGCTGGGCGTGACGATCATTCGGGCGAGGCCTAGCCGAAGCAGCCATGGAGCTCGACGGCGTACGCGGGAGCTGGCGGCGCGGACGGGCGGGTCGGCCCATGGAGAAAGATCGTGAACGGTCATCACCGTGGGGCAGACGGTCATGTAGGGGACCGCGAAATCGGTCCCATGGAAAATCTTCGCACCGAGTCTTACGAGTTCCATGGAAGCTCCGAACAGCCACCAGCGGCGGGAGAGTTTGCGGCGCTTACCGGCGCTGACGTGAAGATTTGGCGGCGCACCCGCTGGGACCTCCACTGGTTGATCTGAGATCAGGCACCACTGGTCCTCTTCGAAGCAATTGGCGAGCGCGAGGCTCAATTCGGCGGTGTAGCGAGCGATCCCGCCGGTGGGTTCGACGAGAGGCGTGCCATCGAGCGCTGCGATCACGTTTCGATGATAGTGCTTTGTGACAAGCGCGTCTCTCACCGCGCGTTCAGTTCGCGCCAAATTGCTACTCTGAATCTTTGGCACGGCGTCCAGCCTGGGCAAGGCATCCGGCTTGGGCACGGCATCCGGAAGATGAGGACTGAATGAAACTGACAGTCGACAGAGATCTCGAGAATCTGTGCATTAATACGATCCGCATCCTTTCGGCGGACGCGGTGCAGAACGCCAACTCCGGACATCCGGGCTTGCCCATGGGCGCGGCCGCGATGGCTTTCACACTATGGATGCGATTCCTGAGGTTCAATCCGAAGAATCCCGCATGGGTTGACCGCGACCGGTTCGTGCTTTCCGCCGGCCACGGCTCAATGCTGCTTTACAGCCTGTTGCACCTGACCGGTTTCGATCTTTCTCTCGACGAGATCAAGCGCTTTCGTCAATGGGGCAGCAAGACGCCGGGGCATCCGGAGCGCGGCCACACGGCTGGCGTGGAAGTCTCCACTGGTCCCCTGGGGCAGGGTTTCGGAAACGCGGTGGGCATGGCCATCGCGGAGGCCTGGCTCTCGGCGCGGTACAACAAGCCGGGACACAGCATTGTCGATCACTACACATACGCGCTGGCGGGCGACGGCGATCTGATGGAGGGTGTCTGCCAGGAGGCGGCATCGCTGGCGGGACACCTGCGGCTGGGCAAACTGATCTGCCTTTACGATCAGAACCACATCTCGCTTGCAGGCGCCGTCGGTCTGGATTTCACCGAAGACGTCGCCAAACGATTTGACGGCTATGATTGGCACACGCGCACCGTGTTCGATGGGAACGACACGGAAGAGATCTCGAAAGCGATTGAAGAGGCTCAGGCGGAGACCCGCAGGCCCTCACTGCTGCTGGTGCGGACGCATATAGGCTACGGGAGTCCCAAGAAACAAGACACGTTCGGGGCGCATGGGAGTCCGCTGGGGGAAGACGAGCTGCAGGCCACCAAGAAAGCTCTGGGTTGGCCGACCATGGACAAGTTTTTCCTGCCTGAAGCCGCCGTCAAGGTATTTCGTCAGGCAATTCCACAAGGCGCGGAGGCGGAAGACGAGTGGAAGAAGAAGTTTGCCGCGTATAGGAAGGAGTTCCCGAAAGAAGCGGCCGAGTTCGAGATGATCATCGACGGGAAGCTTCCCGAGGGATGGGACGCCGATCTGCCGAAATGGAAGCCCACCGATAAACCGATCGCCACTCGCTCAGCAGGCGGGGCGGCTCTCAATGCGCTGGCGAAACGCATCCCTAATATAATGGGCGGTTCGGCGGACCTGAACCCCTCAACGGATACCGCGCTGAAAGGTCTGGGCGATTTTCAACCCTCGGAGAGCGGCGGGCCGGGAACGCAGGGTGCGGTGGGCGGCGAATGGAGCTATGCAGGGCGAAACCTCGCGTTCGGCGTTCGCGAGCACGCCATGGGCGCGGCGGTGAACGGACTCGCCGCTCATGGCGGCATCCTGCCGTTCAGCGCCACGTTCTTCGTGTTCTCCGATTACATGAAGCCGGCCATTCGCCTTGGCGCGCTGAGCCACCTCAAAGCAGTTTACGTGTTCACGCACGACAGCGTGGGCGTGGGCGAGGACGGGCCGACGCATGAACCGGTGGAGCAACTGGCCGGAGTCCGCGCCATCCCCAACCTGACTGTGATTCGTCCCGCCGACGCCAACGAAACAGCGGAAGCATGGTCCTTCGCGGTGCAGAATGACGGGCCGACTCTGCTGGTGCTCACGCGCCAGGTGCTGGCGCATCAGGATCGCAGCGGGGCGAAGGAACCCGGCGTCGCGCGGGGCGCCTACATTCTCGCCGATGCAGACGGAACGCCCGACGTGATTCTGATCGGCACCGGTTCGGAAGTCGATTTGTGCACGAAGGCGCGGGAGAAACTGAAAGGCATGGGCGTGAAGGCGCGCGTGGTCAGCATGCCTGGCTGCGAGCTTTTCGAGAAACAGGACGACGCGTATCGTGAGAGCGTGCTGCCGAAAGCGATCCGCAAACGAGTGACGGTGGAAGCTGCGTCGCCCCTCGGCTGGCGGCGCTTTGCCGGTGACGAAGGAACGATTATCGGCCTGAATCGCTATGGCGCGTCCGCGCCCGGTGAAGTGATCTTCAAGCACCTCGGCTTCACGCCGGAGCACGTAACCGCCGCCGCTCTGCGCCTGCTGGGCAGGAATCAGGACGCCGACGCGGTTCTGGGGAGCCAAAACTGAGCTGGAGTTCCGAAGAAGGCACACCGACGCCGCTGGGCGTCACCTGGGTTGCGACCGAGAAAGCGTTCAATTTCGCGGTGTTCTCCGAGCATGCCGAAAGCATGACACTGTTGCTGTTCGCTCCGGCGGATCTGGTGAACCCGTCGTTCACGTTTCAGTTCGACTATCTGCGAAATAAATCGGGCAGGATGTGGCACTGTCGCGTGTCCAGGGAGACCGTGGGTGAGGCCCGCTACTACGCATATTCGGCCAACGGCGCCGGTCTGGGCTTCGATCCGCAGAAGCACCTGCTCGATCCGTACGCACACTGCATCTTCTTTCCCAGCACGTTCGACCGCACGATGGCCATGCTGCCCGGGTCCAACGCCGGCCGCGCGGCGCTGGGCGTGATTCCAGCGGCACGGCCTGAAAATGGCGGCAGTCCACTCTTGCGCGATGCCGCTCGTCACGAATCCGACGCGATCATCTACGAGCTGCATGTTCGCGGCTTCACGAAACACCCGAGCTCCGGCGTCAACCCGGCGCTCGCCGGCACATTCGATGGTCTGGTGAAGAAGATTCCGTATCTGAAGGAGCTCGGCATAACCATCGTGGAGCTGATGCCCGTGTATCAGCGCGATCCGCAGGATGACGACTACTGGGGCTACATGCCCCTCAACTTCTTTTCCGCGCACGACACTTATGCCAGCCGCCGTCAGCCCTGCCAGGAGCACGAAGAGTTTCGGGACATGGTAAACGCGCTGCATGAGGCGGGCATCGAAGTGATTCTCGACGTGGTCTACAATCACACCGCCGAGGGCGATCACCGCGGGCCCGTCTACAGCTACAAAGGCCTCGACAACACCGAATACTACATGCTGTCGCATGACCTCGCGCGGCCCTACGCGAACTACTCGGGAACGGGCAACACGCTAAACGTCCACAGCCCGTACGTGCGGCAGATGATCCTGGAGAGCCTGCGCTACTGGCGTCTGGAAATGGGCGTGGACGGTTTTCGCTTCGATCTGGCTTCTGTCTTCAGCCGGAATGAAGACGGCTCGCTCAACTGGGACAATCCACCGATTATCGGCGAGATCGCGGCCGACCCGGATCTGCACAATGTCCGGCTGATCGCCGAGCCCTGGGACGCCGGCGGGGCTTATCAACTGGGCCACAGCTTCCCGGGCATTACCTGGCTGCAGTGGAATGGAAGATTTCGCGACGACATCCGCCGCTTCGTGAAAAGCGACGGCGGCATGATCCCGGACCTGATTCATCGTCTCTACGGCAGCGAAGATTTTTTTCCAGACGACCGCGCCAATGCCTATCACGCCTTCCAGAGCGTCAACTACGTCACGTGCCACGACGGCTTCACGCTGTACGATCTGGTGGCCTACAACCAGAAACACAACGAGGCGAACGGCGAGAACAATCTCGATGGCATGGACGAGAACCACAGTTGGAACTGCGGCGCCGAGGGAGACGAAAACGTCCCACCCGAGGTGATGGCTCTGCGGCGGAAGCAGATCCGCAATTTCTGCTGTCTGCTGATGCTCTCAAACGGCACGCCCATGTTTCGCGCCGGCGATGAGTTCATGCAGACGCAGCGCGGCAACAACAACCCGTTCAACCAGGACAACGAAATAAGCTGGCTGGATTGGGGACGGTTGCGGGATAATCAGGACATTTTCCGATTTTTCCAGAAAATGATTGCATTTCGCAAAAAGCATCCGTCCCTGTGCCGCAGCCGCTATTGGCGGGAGGATGTGCGCTGGTACGGGCCGGCGGGGCCGGTGGACGGGTCGGAGGAATCGCGCAGCCTGGCGTTCTTTCTGAGCGGTGCTTCGCAGAATGACGACGACCTCTACGTGATGATCAACGCGTGGTGGCAGGAACTGGCGTTTACCGTCCAGGAAAGCGCGGAAGGCGAATGGTCGCGTGTGGTGGATACGAATCTGGCGGATAGTTTTGCGGATGCGGGCGTGCCGCTGCAATCGACCGAGTATGCGGTGGCGCCGCGGTCAGTAGTGGTACTGGTACGGGGGAAGAAGGGCTGAGGGTAGGCGATAGCTCCGGCTCGCGAAAATCCGGCCTGATCACCCGGACCTCCGCCATAGCAGAGGGCAGGCAGTTACCGGCCGCTGGGTGCGTTTTGCCTGGTGGCCAGAGCCTTCCATCGCGCTACGAGGTAATCATAAATCGCGTCGATCTCGTCATCGCTGAAGTTGGATAAGCTTCCCGGCGCGATCCTCAACATGGATACCGTCTGGCGGCCTCCGGTGGCTTTGCCTGTGCGCATCAGTGTACGAAAGGCGCCACGGTCATAGCCGGCGACGACCAGCAGGTCGGGGCTCGGCCGCACCGGACGTTTCGGCTCACCACTCAGATTGGTCCCGTGGCACTGCCCACAAACTATCTGGGCCAAGTGTCTGCCTTTCTCGTAGCGCACCCCGAGATCGATTGGCGACGTGTTGGTGAACTCGGCGGCTTCGGTCCTGACTATCCCCGCCACGTAGACCACGCGCATGGCGAGCCCAAGGCTACGTTCGGGCGAAGCAGCCCCCTCCGGGCTGAGGGAGCGCAAATAGGCGATGATCGAGGCAACCTCGTCGTCGGTGAAGCTCGCGTAGCCATGTGACGGCATCAACAACACACTCTTTCCGTCAGGGCGGAGACCCTGGCGGATCGACCGGTCGATGTCCGCGTCGGAAGGACTCCTGGTCATGATCGTCAGATTGGGCGCATAGAGCGTGGAGCCCGGCACGGGGAGTTGTGTCCCGGTCACGTCTTCGCCGTGGCAGTCGGTACAGGTCGAAACGACAGTGAGGTGTGCGCCCAGCGCGATCGCGTCGGGGGTGAGGGACGCATGAACCGCGCTGGGTCTTCGAGGATAGCTCCTGTCGAGAATCCGCTGCGAAACGACGAGCACATAGACGATGGCAAGAACGAGCAGTCCGGCCAGCGAGGCGATGACAATCGCCGCCTATTTCAGTATTCGCTTCATCGCGACACCACACCTGACCCGCGCGTTCGGACCGCTCGACCCAACCGGTTAGGGCCCGACAGCAGAGCACCTTACGCGCCTACCCTTCCGGCGCGAAGGTCAATGTTCGACTGACGATCATAACAGCATTGTCCGTCGTTCTCACGGCTGCGGAAGAAGCCGCGCAGGCTGCGTCCGTCGCTGGCTCTGGAAGAGCTCTCCATACTGGATCTTGTAGAATTGAGGGCTGTGGAACAGAAGAAAAGCGTCCTGCTGGTGGGTATCGATCCGGTTATGATCGATTTCTCCAGCCCCGATTTCGCCCCGCATAACCTTAGCGCTGATCGAGTGATGTCGGCGCTGCTGGCCGACAACGAGCGACTGCGCGGCCTCGGCTACGACGCGGATTTGTGTCTGACCGATCTAGGAGCAACGGCGGAGCTGGTGGTGGAGGACAAACTGAGGGCGAAGGCTTATGATTGCGTGATGATCGGAGCCGGCATTCGGGTCATTCCCGGCAGTTTTCAGCTTTTCGAAAAACTGATCAATGTCGTGCATGCGAATGCGCCGCGGGCGAAACTTTGCTTCAACACCAAGCCCAGCGACACCGCTGAAGCGGTCATGCGCTGGGTCTGAAGCAGGTCCGAACCAGCCTTTAGCCATTCGCTGACCCGCCCACCGCGAACACCCGCAAAACCAGGCAGGTGATATCGTCGTGCTGGCGCGTGGCCCCCACAAACGCGTTCACCGACGCCGTGAGCGCGCCCAGCGCCTCGGCCGCGCTTCCCTGCCCCAGACCGGCGATCACGCCGAGCATCCGCCGTTCCCCGTACTCCTCCTGCTTGTCGTTTTCGGCCTCCGCCAGGCCGTCGGTGAAGATCACCAGCAGGTCGCCCGCGGCCAGCCTGCCGGCGCCGGATTCATACATCGCGTTCGGCCGAATCCCCAGCGGCAGCCCTCCCGTCTCCAGCCGCTCTTCCGCGCCCGAAGCGTGCCGCAGCACCGGCCAGTTGTGCCCCGCATTGACATATGCGAAGGCGCCGGTGGCCGGGTCGATCTCCATCAGAAACGCGGTGGTGAAGCGCCGGCCCTCCGGATTCTGAGAGCACAGGTACCGATTGAGCAGTCCGATCACATCGAGCAGCGAACCGGGACCCGAGGCCAGAGTGCGCAAACTTGCCTGTAACGCGGCCATCATGAGCGCGGCCGGAACGCTCTTGCCCGCGACGTCGCCCACCACCACCAGCAAACGGTCCGGGATGCCCGGCCGGAAGAAAGCGTCGTAATAGTCGCCGGCCACGGTATTCGCGGGCCGCGTGGAGAAAGCGATGTCCATGCCGGGAACCGCGGGAGGGGCGGCGGGCATGAGCCAGCCCTGGATCTCGCGCGCAATTTCCAGGTCGCGCTTCATGGTGACGCGGTCGGCAAGTTCGAGCGCCAGCAGGATCAGCAGCCCCACGCCGCCAAAAAAGGTGAGGCCACCGATGTCGATTTCCCCATTGTCGTTGTGGAATTGCAAGTGCGGGAAGACCAGCAGCACCAGCGCAATCAGGAAGAGCAGGCGGCGGGCGGGCGAGAGCTTTTCCATCATCGCCCAGAACAGCGCGCGGGCCGTCCGCAGGATTCGGCCCTTGTACCAATGCCTTTCGCCGATTGCCGAGTCGACTTCCTTCGAATACAGGTCGTAGCCGGCGCGCGCCTCGGCGTGAAACTGGACCCACAGTTCCTGGAGCGCCAGGCCGTCCGTGATGCGCCGCCAGAAGTTTCTTAGACGAGCCGCCATGTGCCGGGTTCAGTATATCCCCGAGACAGGCAGGAGCGGTTCTCTCTCAGGCAACCTCGGTGGGCACGGGGTCGGGCATGGCCAGGCACTGCAGCCGCTTTGCGGTGCGGCCGGCGCGCAGGCGCACGCTCAGGATGGAATCGCGCTCGAGCAACCGCAGGGCGGGCAGGAGATCGGGACTGCTGATCTCGCCGATGGCCCAGGCAATGGCCGCGCGGAACAGCGGGTCCTCATGCGCGACAAGTTCGTCGATCTTTTCGCGGCCGAGAGGATCGCCGGCGCGATAAAGTTCCACCAGAGCGTTGGCCACAACGCGGTGATTCGGGTCGCCCACGGCGGTGTGAAGCAGCGCCCGGGTCGTTTCGATGTTGCCGCCCCACAACCCCTCCACCGCGTTGGCGCGAACGCGAGCGTCGGCATTGCGCAGAAACTTTGACACTACCATGGGGTTCTTGGTGAGCCGGGAGAGAATCATCGCCGCTTTCGAGGCAACGCGTGAGTTCTCCGCGCCCACCAGTTCGCGAAGCCACGGGACCAGGGTCATGGCCTGATCGTCCTCGCTGATCAGTTGCAGGACGCGCGC
>Ga0187851_10003062_pt1 | contig 14300 bp, 9 predicted proteins | sample June2016WEW_6_10_FD_132997 | JGI IMG/M metagenome (GOLD analysis project Ga0187851, IMG submission 132997) | Peatland microbial communities from SPRUCE experiment site at the Marcell Experimental Forest, Minnesota, USA - June2016WEW_6_10 | ecosystem: Environmental > Terrestrial > Soil > Wetlands...
CAGCCCGTCCCAGTCGAAACGCCCGGCCAGCCCCTCCAGGCCCGCACCCACGGCGCGCTCGCATTCGGGATCGGCCAGATTCATCAACTGGCGCCAGTCGAGTTGCGCGTCCTGTCCGGAAGCGGTCTTCTCGCGCCACTCGGGATGGTCGTTCCAGAAGGCTTCGCTGACGTGCGGGAACTCGACCCAGGCGTAGACCAGGATGCCGTGGTGGTGGCAGGCCGCGATCAGGCCTTCCAGCCACTCATCGCGAGCGCGGTCGCGCTCCCAGAAGTGCCAGGCGGCCACCTGCAGCGCTGCCACGCCGCCGCGCCGCCACCGCGCGGCCAAGTAATTCAGGTCGGCTCGCAGGCGGTACGAGGAGTCGAAAAAGGCCCACAACGAGCGCGTCTCCAGCTTCGGTTTCAGCCCCAGATCCACCAGCGCCTGGGGCAGATAGGGGAACCGCTCGAAGCCCCGTGCGCCGGGCGCCACGGCAGTCCACAAAACCGGTTTCCGCGACCCGTTACCGGAGCTCGCCAGGCCCGCCACCAGCGGCGCGCCGGTCCAGCGCTCGCGGGTAAAAACGCGCGCTCCCGCCGGCATGGCAAAGACCGTCACATCGACCGACTGCTCCCACACGATCTGGAGTTGCGGCTGGCGATCGTCGATCAGGCTCCGCACGTTCACCCGGCGGCTGGTCGGATGAAAGCCGTGGGCCTGGGCCGCGGGAGAATCGCCTACTACCAGCACGGCCTGCGCCGGATCCAGGTTCAGCGGCGCGAGGATGGAGCCGAGATCTTGTCCATGGCACAGCCAGCTTGCAGTGAAGAGGATTGAAAGCAGCAGCTTGGCGGCTTGTCGCGAAGAAAACGTTACCGAGCCGCGACTATAAGGAGCTCCTCGCCGCGCCGCACCACAACCGCTGCGAGCCGTGGCCGAGAGAGGGCATAGTAGAGTATTCACGGCGACACGCCAGCCGTCGACACGAGTGTCGACGCGGCAGGCACGAGTGCCTGCGCCACAGCGAATGGCGTGTGATTGTCAAAGAATCTGCGAGACATGACGCTAGCGGGTGATCGCATACCACAGGCTCGCGCGCGCGTCCCAGTACGTCCGTGGATGCGGGTTGTCCTGACGATCCGCCAGGTAGGCCCCGCGCAGGAAATCGGTGCGGAACGACAGGCTCGGCGGCAGCGCGGCCCAACGGAAGCGCACGCCCGGCCCCGTCTCGGCGAAATTGCCCCACCATTGGCGCCGCGCATCGACCGTGTAGTTGAGGTTCCACAGCGGCTGCAGGCGCAGGCCGCCAGGCATCTCCGGCAGTGTGTAGCCACGTCGCAATTGTGAGTAAAGAAGGGAGTTATGGTCGTACCGGGAAACGTAGACGGCATCCGCCCCAGCCTCCGTGAACCAGCCGCTCTCGCCATTGTTCGCCGCCGTGCCCCAGCCGCGCAGGTACGATGCCCCGCCGCGGTAGTCCGCCTGGCCCGATCCGTAGGCCGGATTCGTGTTCATGTAGTTGTCGTAGCGCACGTAACTGAACGCCCGCCCGGCCTCGCCCCAGAGGAACAGATGCGGTGTGAGGAAGCGGTTGACGCCGGCGGCGGCGATGACCGCGGAATCGGAGAGCATCGGGCCCGGGCTCGCGCCCTGACAGCTCACTAGCAATGGGCAGGTCTTGGTATCGCCCACCCAACGCAGCGACAGGTAGGGCTGGAAGCCCCACTTCTTCAACCGCACGCCTTCCAGTTTGGCCTGTGAATACATGAACATGGATCCCCAGTGCGACGAATAAATGGGCAACGCCCAGACCGTCACCCGCACGGCGCGCTTGCTGGCGCGCAGATTGTGGTACGCCCGGTCGGCCTCCTTGGAGGTCTCGGGCGATCCGCTCCGCCGCGCACGGTCGAACCACACCAGCGCCTGATCGTCACGCTGCAGCAGGTTCAGCGTCCAGCCCAGCTGCAAAGCCACCTCGGCGTCACCCGGTTTCTGCTCCCAGGCGGCCTGCAGGTAGCGCAAGGCGTCCTGCAAGTAGCCGCGATGGTAGCTCTTTATGCCCATTTCCTTGGCCGAAATGGTGTCCGGCGGCGGACCCGCCGGGCGCGTGGCCACCAGAGCCGCAGAGGGCTGGTCAGGCGGCTTGGCCGGTTCCTTCAACAGGCGCAGTTGATCGCTGCTCACCCGATCGTCGGGATGCTCCCGGACCTGGATCTCCAACTGCCGCCGCGCCTCGGCATTGCGGGCCATAGCCAGCAGCAGAAAGGCGTACTCGCGGCGCAGATTCGGGTTGTCCGGGTCCACCCGCAAGGCCTCCTCGAATTCGTAGGGATACGGGTAGCGCGCCGGCAGCAGCTCGCGCGCCATTTCGGCCACGCGCGCTTGCGGTGAGCGCGAAGCCGCCAGCAGTACGGCCAGGGATTCCCGCAACTTACCCTGCTCTTTGAGAATCCGCGCCAGGTCGATCATCAGCCGCCGCTCGGTCGGATGAAGCTGCCACGCCTTCTGATAATGCTCCGCCGCCAGCGCCAGCTCATCGCGCTGCTCGGCCAGCCGGGCCAGCTCTTCGTGGGCCGACCATTGGTCCGGCGCCGCCGCCACAGCAGCCTTCCAGCGGTCGATTCCTTCCCGCAGCGGGCGGTCGATATTCTCGAACGCCGCGGCCGCTTTGGCGCGCGTCTGCCCGGTGCCCAACTCCTTCCAACGCAGGAAGATACGGCGGGCCTGGACCGGCTGCTTCGTTTCGTAGCACAGGAAACCGTACTCCAGCGCGCTTTGCTCGTCGTTGGGATCGATGCGCAGCGCCTCCGCAAACTGGCCGCGCGCCTGCTCCCGCTCGCCGGTCTTCAGCAATGCGTAGGCCAAGTCTTTCCGCAGATGGGCTGCGTCCGGCCGGGCGGCGATCACCTGCTGGAACAGCGCCACCGCGCGGTCGAGTTCTCCGGCGCGCAACGCACGGTAGGCCGCATCCCCAGGATCATCCCCGGACTTGGAGCCCGTTTGGGCGGCGGCCGGTACGACCGACAGGCTCGCGAGTAGCAGCAACGGCAGCCAGGTGCGCATAGACGTCCTTGCATTACAGTGCCGAAACGGGACCGGGGCTCTCACCCGCCCTTTGCCTCCCATCATGGAAATACGATGATGTGGTTATGGCTGCGTATCGAGGCACCGACTACCTGCTGCTCGACACGCTCCTCGGCGACGAAGAGAAACTGGTCCGCCAGACTGCCCGCCAGTTCGTCGAGGACCGCGTCCTGCCGCTGATCAAGGACTGCTACAACCAGGGCCGTTTCCCCGCCGAATTGATACCCGAAATGGGCGAACTGGGCTTCTTCGGCGCCAATCTCGAAGGCTATGGCTGCGCCGGCATGGGCAACGTGGAGTACGGCCTGCTGATGCAGGAACTCGAGCGCGGCGACTCCGGCCTGCGCAGCTTCGTCAGCGTCCAGGGCTCGCTGGTCATGAAGCCCATCCACAGCTGGGGTACTGCGGAACAAAAGGACCGCTGGCTGCCGCTGCTCCAGAGCGGCCGCGCGATCGGCTGTTTCGCGCTCACTGAGCCCGGTTTCGGTTCCAACCCGGCCGCCATGACCACCCGCGCGCGGCGCGACGGCGACGATTGGATCCTAAACGGCGAGAAGACCTGGATCACCAGCGGCAGCGTCGCCGACGTGGCTCTGGTGTGGGCGCGCAGCGAGGAGGGCATCCGCGGCTTTCTCGTCGAGCGCGGGACGCCCGGATTCACTGCTTCCGATATCCACGGTAAGCTCTCGATGCGCGCCTCGGTCACCTCGTCGCTGTCGTTGTCCGATTGCCGCGTGCCGGAATCCAGCCGCCTGCCCGGCGCGGTCGGCCTCAAGGCCGCGCTGGGCTGCCTGTCGCAGGCGCGCTATGGCATCGGATGGGGCGTGCTGGGCGCGGCCAGCGACTGCTACGAAACCGCCCGCAACTATGCCAAACTGCGCAAGCAGTTCGACGACCGGCCCATCGCCTCGCACCAGCTCGTGCAGGAGAAGCTGGCCTGGATGATCACCGAGATCAGCAAAGGCCAACTGCTGGCGCTGCACTGCGGGCGTCTGAAGGACCAGGGCCGCATCGCGCCCGCCCACATCTCCATGCTCAAGCGCAACAACGTCGCCATCGCCCTCGAATGCGCCCGCATCAGCCGCGATCTGCTGGGCGCCAACGGCATCATCGACGACTATCCGATCATGCGCCACATGTGCAACCTCGAATCCGTGAAAACCTATGAGGGCACGGACCACATCCACGCCCTGGTCATCGGCGAAGCCGTGACCGGCATTCCGGCTTACAAATGATGAGCGGCGGGAGGGGCCATTCAATGCAGCAACAAAATGGAATGAGCCCGCGCGCCGGTTTGGCCGGGACACGCCGATCGTGGCTGGCCGGTCTGCTATTCTTCGCCGGCGCCTGCTCGCGGCGCGAAGTCTCCTACGACTACGGCGAGCCCAAGAATCGCTATCGGATCCACGGCGAAATTCTGCGCCTGCGCCCCGAAAACCGTATCGCCGTCGTGAAGCACGAAAAGATCGAAGGCTGGATGGAAGCCATGACCATGGAATTCCCGGTCCCCGACGCCGCCGAGTTCGCCAAGCTCAAAGAAGGCTCCTGGATCCGCGCCACGGTCTGCGTCAACGATTCGTACTTCTGGCTGACCGGCATCGTCGTCGAGAAGTAAATCGCTCCCCGCTACGCGCCCCTCGCGAAAGACAAAGCGGACTAGCGGCGCCGCGACGCGCTACGGCCGCAGCGTGATCTTTTTCACCGCGACGTTGTCATTTTCGTCCTGAACTTTGACCGCCACGGTCCACTCGCTGCCCTTGGGCAGCTCCGCCTCGACGACATAATCGTGCGCCTGCGAGTCGGTCATGCCCGTCGTCGGCCGCGCCGCCTTCCACTCGCTGCCGTTGACGCTGTATTCCGCCGAATCCAGTTCGCTCAACGCGTCCGCCGCCCGGAACCGGATCACCAGCTTCCCGCCCTCCGCTTTGGCCGTGAGCCCCTCAATCTGCGGCGGCGTGTTGTCGATCAGGAACGGCTCGCTTTCACTCGTGGCCGTGAGCGCGACGGAATCATAGTTGTCCGGCGCGTCCGAGACCGTGACCCGCAACCGGTAGCGGCCATCGGCGAACGAAGTCGCATCCCAACTGTAGCGGTTCTCCTTCACATGATCCTTCAATAATTTCCACTCGCGCTCCTCCACGCCGCGGTACTCGAGCTTGTACTCCAGCGTGTCGCCGTTCAGGTCGGAGGCTTTCCAGCGCGCGCCGATCCAGCCCTTGTCGTAGTTCATGCTGGCCGCGCCGGACGGTTCCGACGATGCGGTCGACGGACTGCTGCGCCGCACCTGCCCGATGGGCGGCAGCGACAGCGTGCCCGAGGCTGAACTGCCCAGCGAGGATGAACCCGGGAACTTGTGATTAAACGGCGTGATCTCGATCTTCTCGATCACTGGCGCAACGTTTTTCTGTTGATACGCCGTCTCCACCAGCGCCAGTTCCGGCGAAGCGCCGCTATCCGCCGCGGTCAGCGTGGCGCGCCATTGCAGGAACCGCGCCGGCGGCGAGGCGACCCTCGCTCCTTTGCCCGGATCCACCGCCGCCCACGCGCTCCAGTTCTTCTCTGGCGCGTCCAGGTTGCCGCTGCGCGTTTCGAACTTCAGCGCGCCGCCGTTCAATTCGGCTTCCCACCGCAGCCGCCCCCAGTAGGTGAACGACGCCGCGTCCAGAACGTCGCTTTCCAGCGTGCCCGTGCGCTCCGTCTCCGGCCCGAGTTGGTACAACTTCCCCGGATTGGCCGATGCGGCCGCGATGCCGCCGCCGGGCAACTGCGCCAGCGCCGTGATCTGCCCCGCTTCGGCGTGCGCAATCCGCGTGTAGCTCTGCGCCGTGTCGACGCGATAAATGCGTCCCTGGTTCCCCGTCGCGACCAGCAGCCGTCCCGCCGTGTCGAACGTCAGCGCGTAAACCACCGCTTGCGAGCTGTTCCAGTAGAGCGTGGGCTCCCCGTCCGTCCCGATCCGCCAGATCTCGCTCCCGCCTGACGGGCCGCTCATCTGCCCCAGCGTCGGAGGCATCGCCGCCGGTCGCGGCGCCGCCGGAGTTGCCGGTTGCGGCTGCTGCGCGCCCGCTGCCGCCGGCTGGACCGGCACGGGCAGCGGCACGGGCGTGGGCATCGGCATAGGCGCCGGTGTGGCCGTGCGATTGCCTGTCGCCGCCGCGAAAATCGTTCCATCCTGCGCCACCGCAATCGCGGTCACTTCCCGTTTTCCTGTTTCATGCAGGACGAACCCCTCGCCCTTCGCATTCACCCGCAGCACTTCGCCCGACGCGTCCGTGCCCGCGATCAGATTCCCACGACCGTCGCTGGCCAGCGAGCGCACGTGCGTCTCGCCGGCGTCGAACAGCACCGTGGCCTGCCCACCCGGTTGGATCTTGAGAATCTGGCCTGGATCGCCGGTCGCCGCGTACAGCACGCCCGCTTCGCCCGGCACCAGCGCCCACACGTAGTGCGCTTTCGCCGCGTGCACCAGCGCCGCTTTGCCGTCCTCGCCCACGCGCCAGATCTTTCCGTCGGGCGACGTCGCCGCGTACACTCCGCCTGGCGCCGCGGCCAGCGCGTACACCGTGCCTCCGCCTTCCAGCGTGGCCAGCGGCTTCGATTTGCCACTGCCGTCGGCAACGAAAATCTTGCCCTCGTTGCCGCCTGCAAACACGCGCCCGCCCGGGCCCGCCACCGCGCTCCACAACTGGCCGGCGCCGGCATCCAGGCGTTCTGCCAGCTTCGGCGCCAGGCTGATGTGCCCGGTGTTCGCAATCGCCAGGCCTTTCAGCGTGCCCTTTTCGAATTCCTGGGATTCGGAGTGAATCCACGTCTTTGTTTCGACGGCCAGGGCCGCCGTGGCCGCGAAGGCGGCCGTGTACAGCAGAATGCGGGAAACGTGCATGGTTGTTTATGTTCCGACTACTTCACCGTGATATGCAGGCTTACGCTGCCGGTCACGACGGCGTCCAGAGCAATCGATTCGCTGGCCCGCACCGTGTCCGGCGTCTCCACCATCGGTTTCGACGCCCGCCCCGAGGTGATCACGTTCAGCACCGACGACGGCACCGCGGCCAGCCTGCGGTCCTCTTCGTAAACCGTCGGGCGCGACTCCATCAAGGCGATGTTCACCTGCGAGTTCGGCCGCTCCTGCCGCAGCAGGCTCACTGCCTCCTCGGCCGACAGGTGCCGGTTGATGTACGCCGCGGCGTTCTGCGCGCGGTTCATCACCTCGCTGTCCGCGATCACGATCCGCTGCTCGCCCCGGGCAATGGAAAGCGGCGCCCGCAGCTTGAATTCGCGCATCTCGGCCTCGCCGCTCCAGGCCCGCAGCATCACCCGCCCTCGAATCTCGCCGCCCGGCGCCACCTCGTTCGAGTCCAGCAGCGCGTTCTCGATCGTGACAATCCGTCTCTGCGGCTGCATTTCGATGCTGCACTCGATCCTGCGAATCTTCGGCGGACCCGCGGGCAGCGAGTAAAGCCGGTTGAATCGCTCGCCCCACCACAGCGCCAGTTGCAGCGGCGCGGGCATCGGCGCCTCCATCGTGGTCACGGTATTCAACACTTCCACCGGCGCCAGGCCGTCGAATTCGATCTTCCCTCGCAGCGTGTACGTGGCTTCGTCGCTGCTGCCGTCGTTCAGGTCCTGCAGGCTTTCGAACACCGTCAGCATCGCCATCGTCGGCGTCCATTTGGGATGCACGAACACGTTGAAGTGCAGCTTCTTTTCGCGCGCCGTCCCGCTGGCCCACGAGCGTACCGTCAGCGTCAGCGGAATCGTCTCCGCCGCTTCGCCCAGCACGCCCAGAATGCCCGAATGGCGATCCTGCCGCAGCGCGCCCGCGATTTCGGTCGCGTTGGCAAACTTGTTGGGCTGGTACGCCGAGCTCAGCACGTGGATCACTTCCCCGCCGCTCATCGGCATCGAAACCGGGCCGAGGTTCAGAAACCCGTGTCCGAAGGCCAGCACGCGCCGCCCGTCGTTGTACGTCACCGTGCCCAGCCCGGTGACCGCCAGGTCCCCATTCACCAGCACCCCTGCCACCGCCTGGCCCGGTTGCAGCGCCTGCTGCCAGCCCGGGCCCGGCTGCGACGATTGCGTGTTGCCCGCCGCCCCGCCCAGCACCGGCTCGACGCCCATCTGTTCGAACAGCGGCGTGAATTGTTCGAGCGTCGACTGGTGAAACCCGGAGAACGCCAGCGGCATGCCGATCGGCACCAGCGACGCGTTCATCCCGCCCAGACGCGGCGCGGCCGCCGCCAGCACTTCGCCCGGCACGCTCAGCGCCGTCATCGCCGGCGCGCGCGCGTCCGACGGGCGCGTCCCGTCGATTTCTTTGATCTCCAGCATGCTCTCAATCGGTGTAATCCCGCAGATCGCGTCCGGCGAAAAAATGCTCAGCCGCAGCGCGATCGCCCCCACCAGCTTGCCGTCGATATACACCGGGCTTCCGCTCATCCCGCCCGCCACGTTCGTCCGCGCCGCCTTGCCGCCCAGTTTCGCCAGGATCACGTCCTGCCCCGGTCCCCACGCGTTCTTCCAGCGCCCCAGGATCTCCACCGGAATCGCTTCCGGCTTCGTTCCCAGAAACACGCTCCACGCCGTGCCCTTCAGCCCGGGCTGGATCGCGGACAACGGAAAGATCTCGACCGGACCGGCCTTGGGCGGCTCGAGCGCGGGTTCCTGCGCCTGCGCGATGCAGACGAAAATCGGGAATAAAAGCGCGGCCCCAGCGGCCCAGCGCGCCAGTTTCATGTGTTTCAAATTCCTCGCCGGGGATCGAGCCCCATTGACATCATTATCAGTGAGACGCGCGAACACCGCTGAATGGCTGCATCTTGTTGCTCCCGAACCACTGCATCGAACCACGTCGGACGCGCCGCCGCGAGCGACTTTGGGTGCTCGGTCCCGGCCCGGCTCCGGCGCCGCCCAGGTATTGCACGCGTACGCGGCGGCCGGTGCTGTATCCGATTAACCTACTCGCATGGGACTTCGATCTGCATCTCTCTCCGGATTGCGATGCGTATATGTCAGACATATACTGATGTGGTGACGGACCGGACCGACCCGCTCGGTGCTTGTACTGGGTTTGAATGGGATGAAGCGAACGCAGTCAAGAATTGCGAGCGGCATCAGGTCAGCACGGATGAAGCCGAATCGGTGTTCTTCCATGAGCCCCTGGTCGTCCGCGGCGATGTCCGTCATTCGCGGCGGGAGAAAAGGTACTATGCGCTGGGACAGACCAGCGCCGGCCGGCGACTGTTCGTTGCGTTCACGCTCCGACGTGCCCTATTGCGTGTGATCTCGGTTCGAGACATGAACCGAAGAAATGGGATGCCTATGCCAAGCACGAAACAGAAGCCGGTGCCTGAGTTTCGATCAGAGGACGAAGAACGCGAGTTCTGGGCCAAGCACGATTCGACGGATTTCATCGATTGGCACTCCGCCCAGCGCCGCAAACTCCCGAACCTGAAGCCCACCCTGCGGACCATCTCTTTGCGCCTGCCGGTCGCGATGATCGAAGACCTGAAAGTCCTGGCCAACAAAAAGGACGTACCGTATCAGTCTCTGCTGAAGGTGTTCCTGGCCGAAAGACTGGAGCGAGAGCGTCGGCGCGCCTAGTGGGTCGCTTCCATCCTCCCGCTCCTCCGCCGCGCTGCCTCCACCGCCCAACGGAGCGAGCGGCCCGCCTGCTCTCCACGCGCGGGTGGCGCTTTGATTCAATCCCTGATTGGCAGGGATCCTGCTACTCAGCCAGCGCCAGGATGAGCTTTCTGGCGGGGATGTCGATCGTGACTATGAAGCTGGACAGAACGTCGCTGCCGAGCGCGAGTGCCACGGGCAGGTCAAAGCCGGCTCCGCGGCGGACCGGGGATTCGCGCAGGTCATCGAGAATGATTGTCCGGCCGCCGAGTTCGATCGGGACCGCGCGACGGAAAACCTTGAATTTCCCGGGGCGTTCGACGCGAACGAGGCCCTCGGCAAAGCCCGGATCGATGAACGACACGTTGTAGCCGGTATCGAGATAGACGATCGCATCACGGTGGTTCACTCGGGCTCGCGCATAGAGGATGCGGCCCTGCGACATGGGAGGCTCGACCAGATCGACGGAGAGATAGCGCTTGCGGTCGAGTTTCGCCGGAACTGGTGATGCGGTTGCGCCGGCTCGCCCAGAACGGTAATCCAACGTCACGCGCCGATCCAAGAAGAAGTCGAGCCCTACCGTCCCATTGAACGGTTCGGACGAGTACATCCGCCAATCGGCGAGGGTTCCCCCGGCATTCGTGAAGATCTTCCCGAGGACGGAGACCCTTTCGACACGAATGCCCAGAGATTCGCCGCGGTGGCTGCCATCGGCATTGGTCTCCTCACTGCGCTCCTCAACCCGATGGGGAATCGAAGGCGCATAGTTCGTAATCAGAAAGCCTCTGGACGTCCCAGTGTCGAGCATCAGGGAAACTTTGACCCCGGCTACATCCACGTCTACGAAGGGACAGCCTGCGGCGGCCAGAGTCAGCGGGTAGAGTTCGGTTTTCCGGTAGCCGAGATCCCGCGACCAGCGCGAGGACGAGGTGGGCTTCAGCGGCGTCGAGACCACTGACGCTTTGATCGTCTGGCCTGCCGCGGATGACGCGCAACTCAACGCTGTGGCGGCGAATACCAGAGAGCATGCGGCCGCGGACGCAGCGCGTCGTAGCCGGGCCGCAAGAAAGCCCTCTTCCGATTTCCTGAACCTGATGGATTGCTCCATTTGGGCAACACCCTCCCGCTCGATCTGCGAAGACAGCAGCGGCGCAGCACCCAGATTCTAGCAGGACCGTCCTCAACTCTAGCCGGAACGAGCGTCCCGGGAATCGTCCGGCCAAGCCGCAATTCAAGGGGGTCCCCGTTGGGAGGGTCTTCACTGCTTTCAAACCAGCACGAATCAAGGCGTAGGAGGCCATCCAAAAGCTAGCAACAACGGCTGAAACCTGGTATGCGCCCTTCAGAACCCCGCGAAGTGCACCGCTTGGACCTGTGCCTCGGCCATCGCCCGCCCGACTTCGGCCAGCGCGCCGATGTGCGGCACCGCATCCATCCTGCGAATCGAAGCGGCGCGTAAACGGCCCAGCCCCAGTCCGCCTAGCGTCGCGTCGTCCAGCTCCGCGTTGTACCGGACATAGCTGAATAGCTTCCGCCCCGGCCCGCGCGAGCGCCTCAGGTCGCCCACTTCGCGGTCGATCGGAAGCCCGAACCGGCATTCTCCGAACACGCGGCACAACAGGTCCTGCTGCACCTGCGACCCGCCGATCAGTACCCCCGGCAGCGTGGTCGCGAGTTTCAGGATATTCAGGCCGAACGCCGTCGCCTCGGGGTTGGTCTCCGTCGTCAGGCCCGTGCCCACGCTCACCACCAACAGATCCTTGCGCGTGGCTTTCCAGTTCACCCGGTACGGCGACGCCGTGGCCATCACGAACATCTGAAACGCCGGGTTGTTCGAGGGCGTCACGCCGCCGTCCTGAAACAGAAACCGGCTGCCGCCGATGCGCATCCTCTCCGCTGGAAAATACACCGGCGCCGCCGTCGACGCCCGCACCAGTTGCCACAGCGGCAGCCGCAGATTGCAGTTGGCCCGCCGCGGATCGTTGTACACCGCCCGCGGATTGTTCGAAACCGGCCACGCCGAATCCGTCGTGGCATTGCGCATCATGATCATCAGCAGCGTCTGGATGCGCTCCGATCCGAGCGTCGTTTCCGCGCCCAGAATCTCACGCAGCTTCGCGGCCAGCGGGTCCTGGTCGTAGAGGTACCACAACCGCTCCACCAGCTCCGACCGGTGGAACATCGCCGGCCCGGCATCCTGGTAAAACCGCAGCACCTCACGCGTCTCCAGCCCCAGCGCCAGGCACGCGGCGATGGCTGCGCCGGTGCTCGTCCCGCCGATGAAATCGAACCAATCCGCGAGTCTCAGTGCCCCATTGCCCGTGCTCGCGCGCAGCAGTTCCTCGATGCGCGCCAGAATCTGCAGGCTGATCACGCCCCGCACGCCGCCCCCATCCAGCGCGAGAATGCGCTTCGGTCCGTGCGCGGCAATGCGTTCTTCGAGGTTCATGTGGCAGGTCTCTCCTGCCTACTGTTCCCACCGCCGCTTCGCGCCGGACCGCCCGGTCCTCGTAAATGCTTGAAAATCCGGCGCAAATTTCATCGCGAGACTTGTCATCGGGCTGTCAGGAGCGAATGCGCATTTCAAACACAGTGGAAGCGAGTGCTTTCACTCCGATCTCGCGCCTGGTTGCCCAACAATGGGTGCACGATCCGAGCACATCGGTAACAGTTGAGTAGCGGCGCTCTGGGCCGTCCTCCAGTCCTCGATCGCGCAGCGGGCATCCTACAATAGAAAATCATGAGTGTTGCCGCGCCGCCCGTTGCCACGCCGGAGATGATCGCCCGCTACGAGCCGGTGATCGGCCTCGAGGTGCACTGCCAACTGGCGACCCGGACGAAGATCTTCTGCGCGTGCCCGACGGGCTTCGGCGCGGCGCCCAATACGAACGTGTGCCCTGTCTGCCTGGGGCTGCCGGGCGCGCTGCCCGTGTTGAACATTCAGGCCGTCGAACTGGCGATTCAGGCCGGGCTGGCGCTGAACTGCCAGGTCCCGGAGAAGTCGATTTTCGCGCGCAAGAACTACTTTTACCCCGACCTGCCGAAGGGCTACCAGATCTCGCAGTACGACCGGCCGCTGGCCGAGCACGGCTGGCTCGACGTTATGGCCGAGGGCCAGCAAAGGCGCATCGGCATCACGCGCGTCCACATGGAGGACGACGCCGGCAAGAGCATCCACGATGGTATGCGCGACAGCGACGAATACACCTACGTCGACCTGAACCGCTGCGGCACGCCGCTGATCGAAATCGTCTCCGACCCCGACATGCACGGTCCGGAAGAGGCGTTCCAATACCTGACCGAGATGAAGCAGGTGCTGCAATACGTGGGCGTGTCGACGTGCGACATGGAGAAGGGGCACCTGCGCTGCGACGCCAACGTCAGCGTGCGGCCGCGCGGCCAGGAGCAACTGGGCACGAAGGCGGAGGTCAAGAACCTGAACTCGTTCCGCTTCCTGAAACAGGCGTTGGAGTTCGAGATTGGCCGCCAGGTGGCGCTCATCGAATCGGGCGGGCGGGTGCGGCAGGAGACGCGGTTGTACAACGTCGAACTCGGCGAAACCCTGGCCATGCGCAGCAAGGAGGAGGCGCACGATTACCGCTACTTCCCCGAACCGGACCTGCTGCCGCTGGAGATTTCGCGAGAGTGGCTGGCGGGCGTTCGCGCTGCCATGCCCGAACTGCCGGCGGTGAAGCGCAAGCGCTTCGTCGAAGGTTACGGGCTGAGCGAATACGACGCGCAGGTGCTGACGTCGACGCGCGCGCTGGCGGATTACTACGAGCAAGTCGCAGAGGCGTCGGGCGATCCGAAGCTGGCCGCCAACTGGACCACGGGCGACCTGGCCGCGCTCTTGAAAGCCGACCACAAAGAAATCGAGGATTCGCCGGTTTCCGCCGCGAACCTGGCCGAACTCGTGGCCCTGGTCGTCAAGGGCGAGTTGACGGGCAAGCTGGCCAAGGAAGTTCTCGCGAAGATGTATCGGACGGGCGAGGCGGCGCGGGCGATCGTCGAGCGCGAGGGCCTGAAATCGATATCCGATGCGGGCGAACTGGAACGGATCGTTGACGGCGTCGTCGCCGCCAACCCGAAACAGGTCGAGCAGTACCGCGCCGGCAAGACCACGGTGATGGCCTTCTTCATCGGCCAGGTGATGAAGGCCACGCGCGGCCAGGCCGACCCGCACACGGCCACTGAGATCGTTCGGCGGAAACTCGGGTAACCCTTTCGTGAGGCCCCGCCGCATGCTGCCCTGGATGATGCTGCTGATGCTGGCCGCCGCCGGCGCCGCGCCGATCCCGGAGATCCACTGGCAGTTCGGCCCGCGCACCCTGACGCTGGCCGGGGTAGGCGCGCTGAGCCTGCCGCGCGGGATGATCTCCATCGATCGCGGCGAAACGCGCCGCTTCCTTGAAGCCACCGGCAATCCGCCTGCCGGCGACGAACTGGCCGTGGTCGCGCCGACGAACCTGGACTGGTTTCTGGTCTTCAGCTACGAACCATATCAGAAGCTCGGTGTGAGCAAGCCCGAGCCGACCGTCGAGGAAATCGTCGCGGCGCTGAAGCGCGGCAACTGGGAGGCCAATGAAGCACGCCGCAAAGCAGGACGCGAG
>Ga0187851_10003069_pt1 | contig 14276 bp, 10 predicted proteins | sample June2016WEW_6_10_FD_132997 | JGI IMG/M metagenome (GOLD analysis project Ga0187851, IMG submission 132997) | Peatland microbial communities from SPRUCE experiment site at the Marcell Experimental Forest, Minnesota, USA - June2016WEW_6_10 | ecosystem: Environmental > Terrestrial > Soil >...
CTGACGGTGCTGGCCAGGAAGGGCGTGCCGGTTGCCTACGCCCACCTGGCCCTGGTAAAGACCGGCCTGACGGTCATGGGCTTCGGCATAAGCGAGGCGCTTAAGACCGCGCAGATGCTCACGCCGGCGTTCCGCGAGAAAGGAATTTCGCTCGGCGACCGGGCATGTGTGGCGCTGGCGCTCGCCTAGGGCTTGCCGGCGGTCACCGGTGAGCGCTCTGGGGCGGCGCTCGGAGTCCCGGGACTTGAGATCGAGTTGATTCGGGAGTATGGATCATCCGCGTCCCGCCTACCGGATCAAGGAAATCCGGACGTTCCAGTCCGGCCTTCCCGCTGCCAGCGTGGCCCACACCCGATCGGCGGAGACGATCGTCATCCCCAACAGGTTTGCTGCCGAGAGACAAATCCGGTCCCCGAGTGACATCCCTTTCACGCAATAGACGCGGGTGTCATAGGCCTGCGCGGAAGAGAACTCCTCGATCACCGGCAGGGCCAGGCGCTGTACTGATTCCTCGCAGAACCCTGGATCAATTCCGGGACGGTTCAACTTCTTGACCACCTCGGCCAACTGAACGGCGTGAATGGAAGCCCGGTCGAGGACCGCGACCACCCGGTCCGCGCCGGATTCGTTCTGCAACAAGGCCAGGAGCGCCGAGGCGTCCAGAAGGTACTCTTCCGCCATGAATTAGACCTCCTCGGCCGAAGCTTCCGCGCGGCGCTCCGCGATCAACTCTTCCGCCAAGGAGCAGTCCAGCTTGAAAGAGCGCATCCGTTCCTGAAGATCCCGGACGGCGGCGGCACGGTTCCCAACCACCGTGACTCCCCGCTCGTCTGCGCCGATCAACACGTCCTGGCCGGGCTCGAGCCCAAACCGACGTCGTATCTCGGCAGGGATCAACACTCTGCCGGATTTCTCCATTCTTACGGCATATACTTCCATACCTCCATATTATCAAAAACTGCCGTAACCCTAATCCCTGCCTTGCAGGAGGTCTCCAAGGTCGCGGATGCGACGGAATTGTAGCGCCGCCCAACTGGCATAATGGACTCGGGAGGCTTTGAATCGTGGCTACCTTCGTGCCAACCGTGCCCATTTCTCACGATAACGAGAAGAATCCGTGGCTTGCCGCGGCCGCGCGTTTCGATGAGGCCGCCATGCGGCTGGGCCTCGACGAAGGCATGCAGAAAGTGCTGCGCGCGCCCGCCCGGGAGCTTACCGTCAACATCCCGGTGCAGCTCGACGACGGGCGTCTCGAAGTCTTCACCGGCTACCGCGTGCAGCATTCCCTCGCCCGTGGTCCGGCCAAGGGCGGCATCCGCTTCTCCCCCGACGTCACCCTCGACGAGGTGCGCGCCCTGGCTTCCTGGATGACATGGAAGTGCGCGGTGGTGAACATCCCGTTCGGCGGCGGGAAGGGCGGCGTCATCTGTGACCCCCACGTTCTTTCGGACGCGGAACTGGAGAAGCTGACCCGCCGCTACACCTACGAGATTATCGATTTCATCGGGCCCGAGCGCGACGTGCCGGCCCCCGACGTGAACACCAATGAGAAAGTGATGGCGTGGATCATGGATACCTATTCCATGCACGCGCGCCATACCGTCACCGCGGTGGTCACCGGCAAACCGATGGCCCTGGGCGGCTCGCGCGGCCGCCCCGAAGCCACCGGCCGCGGTTGCATGATGGTGACGCTTCAGGCGCTGGCGCGGTTCGGGCTGAAACCGGCGGACTCCCGCGTGGTCATCCAGGGCTTCGGCAACGTGGGCGGCATGGCGGCCCGTCTCATGACCGCCATGGGTTTTCCGATCGTCGCCATTATCGAATGGGACGGCGCCGTCTACAACCCCCACGGCCTGGATATCGCGGCGCTCCAGAAACACCGCACGGAGACCGGCTCGATCCTGGGCTTCGCCGGCGGAGAGGATATGGACCGCCATGACGCCATGTTCCTGGAGTGCGAGGTTCTGTTGCCCGCCGCCACCGAGAACGTGATCGCATCGCACAACGCCGCCAGGCTCCGCTGCAAGATCCTGTGCGAGGGCGCCAACGGGCCCACCACCCCGCTGGCCGACGCCATTTTGGAAGAGAACCGCGTGTTCGTCATCCCGGACATTCTGGCCAACGCCGGCGGCGTGACCGTCTCCTACTTCGAATGGGTGCAGGATCGCCAGGGGTTCTTCTGGAACGAGCAGTTGGTGAACCAGCGCTTGGAGGAAATCATGGTGGAGAGCTTCTCCGCTGTGGTGGAATACGCGGAAAAGCACGGGGTCCACAACCGCACCGCCGCCTACATGCTGGCGCTCGACCGCGTGGCGGACGCCATCAAGCTGAGAGGCATTTACGCGTAGGGGCCTGGTACGAATCGTGACTCTCATTGACATCAGCCCCGGAGGGGCGCCAGAGAATGGCCCATGGCGCAAGCCATGGGACAAGCGGGTCCAGCAAAGAGCCCCGGAGGGGCGAAAGAGCCACTTCACGGGCCCGAAAAGCCTTCTTACGCCCCTGCGGGGCTGGCGCGTTCTGAAGCGGATTCCCCAGGGCTTGCGCCCTGGGCGATTCTCTAGCGCCCCTGACGGGGCTTCGGATTGTGTAAGTACGAAGCCGACACGACGCGAAGAAATCGGTATCGAAGCGCGGACGCCATTTGAAAATGTAGGGGCCGGGCACGCCCGGCCCGCGGGATGCCGGCCCGTTTAACCCATGTCCACAGACCCCTCCACGCCGCTGATGCGGCAGTATAACAGCATCAAACAACAGGCGCCCAACGCGCTGCTGATGTTCCGCCTGGGGGATTTCTACGAGTTGTTTTACGAAGACGCCGTGACCGCCGCGCGCGAGCTCGAAATCACTCTCACCTCGCGCAATAAAGAAAAGGGCGCTGCCATCCCCATGTGCGGCGTCCCCTATCACGCGGCCGAGGGTTACATCGCGCGCCTGGTGCGGAAGGGCTACCGCGTGGCGGTCTGCGATCAGATGGAAGATCCGCGCCTGGCCAAGAAGCTGGTGAAGCGCGAGCTTTCGCGCATCGTCACTCCCGGAACCGCCATGGACGCCCACGCGGCTTCGCGCGAGAACCTCTACCTGGCCGCGGTGGCCCGCTGCGGCGACCGTTCCGCGGTGGCGCACGCGGATCTTTCCACGGGCGAATTTCGAGTCACCGAGATGGAGACCGGCGAAGTGGCCGGCGCGCTCGAACAGCTCCATGCGCGGGAGGTGCTATTTCCCGGAGACCTGCCGCTCGCGCCCGACACGGAAACCGGCCGCGGCGCCCAGCCGCGGTTCGTGCGAACCGAGCTCGAAGACTGGGTTTTCAGCCCCGATTACGCCGGCCGCGCACTGCGCGACCACTTCAAGCTGCTCTCGCTCGATGGCTGCGGCCTGGCCAACCGCCCCGCGGCCGTGGGCGCGGCCGGGGCCCTTCTGCACTACCTGCGGGAGACGCAGCGCGCCGCGCTCGACCATCTGGACCGGCCGGCGTTTTATGATAGCGCCGCCTACATGGGTCTGGACGCGGTTACCGTGCGCAACCTGGAGCTGATGGAGCCGATCTTCGCAGCTGACGCGCCGTCCGCCGCCGGGCAGGCGCCGGCCACTGTGATCGGCGTGCTCGACCGCAGCCTTACCGGCATGGGCGGGCGCCTTCTGCGCCAGCGGCTGCTGCGCCCCTCCATGGACCGCGCCGAGATCGAGCGGCGCCTGGATGCCGTTGGGGAATTGCTCGAGCGCACTATCCTGCGCGCGGAGCTTCGCAAGCAACTCGGCGGCGTGCTCGATATCGAACGCCTGCTTTCCAAGGTGACGCTGGGATCGGCCGGTCCCCGCGACATGCTGGCGCTGGGCCGTTCGATCGAGAAAATCCCCGGCCTTAAACGCCTGCTGGGGAAGGCGTCGGACGCGCCCAGCCTCGCCGAAATAGATGGCCGCCTGGACGAGCTCGCGGATGTCGCTGGCCTGATCCTCGATGCCATCGCCGACGACCCGCCGCTCAATTTCGCGGACGGCGGCACGATCCGCGCGGGCTACCGCGCCGACCTCGATGAGCTCCGCGACCTCAGCGGCAACGGCAAGCGCTATATCGCGCGTATCGAGGAGCGCGAGCGCCAGCGTACGGGCATCGCCTCGCTCAAGGTGCGCTTCAATAACGTCTTCGGCTACTACATCGAAATCACGCGCGCCAACCAGCATCTGGCCCCCGCCGACTATGAGCGCAAGCAGACGCTGGCCAACGCCGAGCGCTTCACCACGCCCGAGCTGAAGGACTATGAGCGCAAGGTGCTGGACGCCGAAGAGAAGATCCTTACCCTCGAAAAAGAACTGTTCGCGGAACTGCGCGTGCGCGTGGCCGCCGAGGCCCAGCGCGTCAAGGCCGCCGCCGGGGCGGTGGCGGAGCTGGACGCGGCCGCCTCGCTAGCGCAGGTGGCCGCCGAGAACCGGTACGTGCGCCCCTCGTTTTCCGGGAACGGCGAGATGCGCATCCTGGCCGGCCGCCATCCTGTCATCGAGCGGCTTGCGGCCGAGGACACGGGACGCTTCATCCCCAACGACCTCTATCTCAACGACTCCACCGACCTCATCGCCATCATCACCGGCCCTAACATGGGCGGCAAGTCCACCTACTTGCGGCAGGCGGCGCTCATTTCGATTCTGGCGCAGATGGGCTCCTTCACGCCGGCCGATTCGGCCAGCCTCCCCATCGTCGATCGCATCTTTACGCGCATCGGCGCATCCGATAACCTGGCGCGCGGCCGTTCCACCTTCATGGTGGAGATGACCGAGACAGCCGTGATCCTCAATACCGCTACCCGCCGCAGCCTGATCGTGCTTGACGAAATCGGCCGCGGCACCGCCACCTTCGACGGCCTGGCGCTGGCCTGGGCGGTGGTGGAGTACATCCAGTCGCGCACCCAGGCCAAGACCTTGTTCGCCACCCATTACCATGAGCTGACCGAGCTGGCCGACTTACTCGCCGGCGTGCGCAACTTGCGGGTTTCCGTGAAGGAGGCCGGCGACCACATCATCTTCCTGCGCAAGGTCGAGCCCGGGAAGGCCGACCGCAGCTACGGCATCGAAGTGGCGCGCCTGGCGGGGCTGCCGCCCGGAGTCGTCGAGCGCGCCCGCGAGGTGCTCAAACGGCATGAGCGCAGCGAGCACGTGGTCACCGAAGAGCTGGCCTGCTCCGAAGACCGGGAGCCCGTGCAGATCCAGCTTTTCGAACCAGTGGGCTATGGCATCGCCGAACGCATCCGGGGAATTAACCTGGACGAGCTGCGGCCCATCGAAGCGTTGCAACTGCTCGCCGATTTGCAGAAGGAGCTGAAGCGTTGAGAGTGGCGGGGGTAATGAGCGGCACCTCGCTCGACGGAATCGACGTCGCTATCGTCGATATGCGCCGCCGCCCGTCGCATCCCCCGCGCATTCGCGTCATCGGTTTTCAGTCCACCCCGTACTCCCCATCCACGCGGGCCGCCATCCTGGCCGTTTCCGGCGCTTCCGGCGGACCCACGAGAGAAGTCTCCCGGCTCAACTTCCATCTCGCGGAGCTGTACGCCAGAGCCATCCTGCGCGCCGTGCGCCGCTTTGGTCCGGTGGAGTTGATCGGATGCCATGGCCAGACCATTTATCACGCAGGCGGAAAGCACAGCCTGCAAATCGGCGAAGCCGCGGTGATCGCGGAGAGCACCGGAGTTCCCGTGGTTTCCAATTTCCGCGCGCGCGACATCGCCGCCGGCGGCCAGGGCGCCCCGCTCGTGCCGTACGTCGATTACTTGCTGTTCCATCATCCGCGAAGAGCCCGCATCGCTCTCAACATCGGCGGCATCGCCAATGTCACCGTGATCCCGCCGGGCGCGGCGCCGGGAGCCGTGACGGCCTTCGATACCGGCCCGGGCAACATGGTGATCGACGCGCTGGCGCGCCACTATTCCAAGGGCAAGCTGAATTTCGACCGCGGCGGAACGATCGCGGCGTCGGGCCGAGTGAATAAGGCGCTGCTCGATGCGCTGCTGGCCGATCCCTACTATCGCCGCCAGCCGCCCAAGAGCGCCGGCCGCGAGCAGTTCGGCGCGGAGTTCGTGGCGCGAATCGAGAAGTCCGGGTTGCCGCCGCGCCATCTGGTCGCTACGGCTACTGCTTTAACCGCGGCCACCATCGCATTAGGGGTAAGGCGCGCCCTGCCGCATGGGCCCTTCGATCTGATTGTGTCCGGCGGCGGATCGCACAACCCGGCCATCATGGGGATGCTGGCCGGTTTCCTGCCGGGCGCGGCGCTTTCCACCTCCACGGATCACGGCATCGATGCCGGCGCCAAAGAGGCTATCGCGTTCGCCGTTCTCGCGCAGGCAACATGGTTCCGCGAGCCGGCCAACCTGCCCTCCGCGACCGGCGCCCGCCGTGCTGTGATTCTGGGAGACCTTACGCTTTAAAGGACAAGCGGGACTGCCTTATCGATAGCTCGGCTGAACTTCCGCGGACGGCGCGAGCGCGCCGACCGGCGCCCCTACCCGCATCTCCTGCCAGTCGTACGCGAACTCCTTGCCGCAGTCCAGGCAAACCACATAGGTTCGCGCGGCTGCGGCAGCCGGGAACGCGATGCTCTTCCTTGCAGGAGTCAGCGGAAAAGTCGTGCGTTGGTGCGAACAACCGAAAAACGTATTCAGAAAGGATTGGAACATTAGCGGCCCCCTCAAAAAATTAGATACGGGGAACAAGTGGGGAGTTTCAGTTCTTCCGCTCACAAGGCGTTCGATCTCTGTGCGAATCACGACAAGTTCTTCGGCGTTTGTCGGGAAGTATTCGGGGCAAATCTCACAGCTAGTGAGACTTGGAAGCAAGCGGCTGGGCCATCGGGCGGTTATGAAAACGCCCTCTCTTAATGGAGATCTCGTTATGGAAATCGGAATATTCAGGTTTGCCCGGTATCCAATCAAAGGAAAGACAAAGTCGTTCCGTGGCGAATTTCGCTCTCGGGCGCAGCGAATGCGGAGGAATTCCTTCTGGCTTTCCACAACGCATCGCAAACTATGCTTTTCCGAATCCAGCCGAAAAAGGCGCTTGCGCCCGATTCGAGGAAGCTATCCTGCGGGCGGGCTTTGGTAAGGTTGAATCATGAGGAACCGCTGTTTCGCGTGTATCGTTATAGCGCTTGTCGTCCTGGCCGGTTGCGGCGGGCGCAAGGCCACTCCCGAGGAGGCTCGCAAGTTCATTGACGACGCCGAGCAGAAGCTGCTCGCCTTGGGCGTCGAGGCGGGCCGCGCCGATTGGGTCCAGGCCACCTACATCACCGACGATACCGAAGCCCTGTCCGCCAAAATCGACGAACGCGCCATCGCCGCCACCGTGGATTACGCCAAGCAGGCCGCCCGCTTCGACGGCCTTGAGCTCGATCCCGTCACGGACCGCAAGCTCAAGCTCCTCAAGCTTTCCCTCACCATCGCCACCCCCTCCGATCCCCAGGAGAGCGAAGAACTCACCCGCATCGTAGCGGGCATGGAGGGTATGTACGGCAAAGGCAAGTATTGTCCCGGCGGTCCGGAAACCTGCCAGGATCTGGAGCAGCTCAGCAAGACGCTGGGCGAGAGCCGCGACCCCAAGAAGCTCCTGGACCTGTGGACCGGCTGGCACGCCATCGCGCGTCCCATGAAGAAGGATTTTACCCGCTACGTCGAACTGGCCAACAAGGGCGCCCAGCAGCTCGGTTTCAAGGACAACGGCGCCATGTGGCGTTCCAAGTACGATATGCCGCCCGACGCTTTCGCTCAGGAGTTGGATCGGCTGTGGGAGCAGGTCAAGCCGCTATATCTTTCGTTGCATGCCTATGTGCGCGCGAAGCTCCACGCTAAGTATGGCGACGTGGTTCCCCCTAGCGGCCCCATTCCGGCTTACCTGCTGGGCAATATGTGGGCCCAGGAGTGGGATAACATCTACCCGCTCGTGGCGCCCGCCAACGCCGACCCCGGATACGATCTAACCGCCCTCCTTAAAAAGCGCAACACGGATTGGAAGCAGATGGTGAAGTACGGCGAGAGTTTCTTCACCTCGCTCGGCTTCGCGCCGCTTCCGGCCACGTTCTGGGAACGATCCCTGTTCCTGCGGCCGCGCGACCGCGACGTGGTCTGCCACGCCAGCGCCTGGGATATCGACACTGTGGACGATGTCCGCCTCAAAATGTGCATCCAGATCACCGGCGAGGACTTCTTCACCATCCATCACGAACTGGGCCACAACTTCTATCAGCGCGCCTACGACAAACAGCCGCCCTCCTTCCGCGACAGCGCCAACGACGGCTTCCACGAGGCAGTCGGCGACACCATCGCGCTCTCCGTCACGCCCGAATACCTGGTCAAGATCGGCCTGCTGGACAAGGCTCCCGATACCTCCAAGGACATCGGGCTGCTGCTGCACAAGGCGCTCGAAAAAATCGCATTCCTGCCCTTCGGGCTGGTAATCGACCAGTGGCGCTGGAAGGTTTTCTCGGGCGAGATCACGCCCGACAAGTACAACGAGACGTGGTGGCAGCTTCGCCAGAAGTACCAGGGTATTGCTCCGCCTCCCGGCCGCGCGGAAACCGATTTCGACCCCGGCGCGAAGTATCACGTGGCCGCCAATGTGCCCTACATGCGCTACTTCCTGGCCGACATTCTGCAGTTCCAGTTCCACCGCGCGCTGGCCCAGGCCGCCGGTTGCACGGGCCCCCTCAACCGCTGTTCGGTTTACGGCAACAAAGAAGCGGGCGCCCGCCTGAGCGCCATGCTGGAAATGGGCGAGAGCCGTCCCTGGCAGGAAGCCCTGGAGAAGATCGCCGGCTCCCGCGAGATGGACGCCTCCGCCATACGCGACTACTTCGCCCCGCTACAGAAGTGGCTGGACGAGCAGAACCGGGGGAAACCGATAGGCTGGTAAGCGCAACGGCTGGGAGTTCGAGTCCTACCAGGGGTGCAGCCAGCCTGTCCAGACGACCAGTCGAGACGTCAGGTGGTATCATCCACTTGGCGCGTATAGTCGTCGTCTGCGCGATTCCGATCCGCGAGAACGGAGTGGTGCGCAAATCGAGCGACGGGATCGTGGGCGCGCGTGCTCCGGGCGCCGTCCCGACTCCGATGCGATCCTCGAACTCGTCCCCCCACAGAGGTGGCAATCGCACCCGCGGCGATGGTACCCTGGTCACGCTGTCCATGATTCACAATCGCAAAGCCAGGATCGCCGCTCGCCGGACAGACGCACTGGAACGGGCGCGGCAAGTAGCCGCGCCCGAGTGGTTGGCTGGCGGCCGACAGAAAGGAACCAATGCCATGATGCAACGTCCTGCGGTTCTTCTCATTGTTTCGACTTTTCTCGTGGGGTGTCAGCCGGACAGATCCCTCGAATCGAAACCGGGCCGGCCGTCGCAGAATCCAAACCCCGTTTCGGGCTACCAGGCTATTCTGAAAGGGCACGTTGCGAAGGGCGCGGTTCTGCATGCGAGCGTCGCGATTTCAGGAGGACTATCGTTCACCGGATCCTTTGACGATCCCCTGATTGTTCCTACGTGCGCTGACGCTGCGAAGGGCGGTACAAACCCGCCTGGCAGCTCGGGCGGTGCAAGGTTCGCGGCGCCCATCCCACCCGGTCCCGGTGGCGATCCCGGAGCGGTCGGCGGCGGGCACACATTTGCGACCGATGCCGCGGCGTTTCCCTATCATGGGCCAGGCACGTATACGGGCTCCGGCCTGAACGCAACAGAGATGGAAGTGGACACCCGGCCCGGTGACCAGGAGACTCATATCTTCGCGTTTCCAACCGGTATTGGGACGCTGACCGTCAATCCCGACGCTTCGGGTTCGTTCCAGTTCTCCAATTTGGAGGACCCTGGCAGCGTCAGGATCTCTGGCAAGGTCACCTGGAGCTGCTATAACCCGAGCCACTGAGCGGTGGCAGCGCCGGTCAACGCGAGCGGCCCGATATCACGCCGCAAAAGTTCGAAACGTGTCCAAGATGGGAAGCCAAATTTCAACACGTTGAGAATACTGGACTGCAAAAGAAGCGGCAAGGGTTGGACCCTTTGTTATCAGGTTCGAGACCTGACTGGGGGCATAGAACATCACGACTTCACATCCAAGTTCATGAATTCGGAGTTGCCGACAACCAACGCGGTAACGACGGTAAACAGTACGGCGTTTAGCAGGAGTCATCCGCGCCTCGTGCCGATGAACACGCAGGGATACTTGGCGATCCCGCAAGCCTGGTTCTCTACGGGCGATGCCAAGCCAGCTCGAGACCTCATGCGCGATCTCGAAAGGGTGAATCGCGGCGAACCTTAAGCAAACCGTTTTCTCATTCGAATCCAAACTTGTGTATAATCCACAAATGCAAGGAATACCCTGGAGCACAATCGCGCTCGGCTCGCTGTTGCTCATTTCGGTTTACTCAAAAGGAGGACAGGAAGTGCAAACTTCGCAACCTGAAAAGTCGAAGCCGCCCGTCAAAATGGAGCAGCGCGGGCGCATTCTTTGGAATCGGCGGTGTCTTCTTCAAATCCGCTAATCGTGATCAGATGCGCGAATGGTATTCGAAGCATCTTGGACTCGCCGACAAAGGCCAAGGCGTGATGCTTCCGTGGCGCGAACACGACGACCCGCAAAACGAACACGTTACGGTTTGGACTGTTTTTTCCACCTCCACTGACTATATCCCAGCCACGCAACCGTTAATGGTCAACTACATCGTGGACGATCTGGATGCTTTGCTCGACCGCTTAAAACAAGAGAAAGTGAAGATTGACGCCAAACGAATGGATGAATCCTACGGTTGCTTTGCCTGGATCTATGACCTGGATGGGAATAAGATTGAGATCTGGCAGCCTTCCGCAAAGCCATAAGGGCCTTCCACTGCACTTACTCAATCGGTTTTCTGTAGCTACGGTTCCGTAATCGTAAAATGGCCGGAAATGCTTCGTGCCTAGTCATCCCAATATCCGCATCTCTCGATTCCGCCCGGTTAGTCGCGCAGCATTTACTGATCTGCGTGGCGCGGCCGCAAGCAGACGCTTATTCATACATCGAATCGCGCCGCGTCGCTTCGAGAGGCAACCGTTGGCCGGCTGGCAGGTTGCGGACCCACTCCTCACGGTAAACCCCGTCTGCCCCGCGCGCCCCACCGAAGAAAGCTGCATGACCTTGGAGCCAGGGGTCTTCGCAGCCGGCTACATGCGCCGAGGGCAATCGCTGGTGGTCTGTAGCATAGCCGAAGGGCGCAAGGCGGCGCGTGGGATGGAGCGGTTTCTATCGGCGCAGGCGGGGTAGGCCTATCTAAGGTGGCGCACACTTTAGCTGCCGTAGCTTGCCCTCAACTCATACTGGCACTATGATGTCGATATGACCCGGCAAAGACGGGCACAGCTATACAAATGGACATCAATTTTGTGGTTTTTCAGCGCGGCGGTGCGGATGTTCCGGGGAGTCGCGGGGCGCTCCAGCGACCAATCCCAAGATTCCAACCATTTCGCCGGCATCGACTTCGGCGCTTTCGTGGAGTGCGCCGAGGTATACTCCGCCCATGGGGGTCCACTGAAATGAAGCGTCTGCGCACAGTCCCGGTAGTTGTGTGGATGGTGCTGATTGCCCTGCTCCTCCGACTCGCTGTGATTCCGTTCGACAGTTTTGAGGATTTGATGGATGCCAACCACATTCACTCCTGGGAGCAGGGCAATGTCGCACGGGCATTGTTGGCCGGGCAAGGGTTCGGCAGCCCGTTTCTGTCTGCCCAGCCCTCGGCGATTATGCCGCCAGTTTATCCGCTCATCGTGGCCGTGTTTTTCTATTTCTTCGGCATTCACACGGCACACTCGATCTTTGCAATTCATGCGTTTGACTGCCTCATCAACTCGCTGGCATGTATCCCGATATTTCTTCTGGCCCGGCGGAGCTTTGGTCCGCGCGTGGCGTTGTGGTCAGGCTGGGCGTGGGTGTTTTTCCCCTACGGGATTTACTTTTCAGCGGCCTGGGCCTGGTCCACGCATTTTTTGCTTCTGTGCCTTTGCGTGTTGCTTTATCTGTCACAGGAGTTGGAACACTCTCCCCGGCTTGGATTGTGGACCCGCTTCGGCCTCGTTGGTGGATTTGCAGGTCTTACCGAGCCGTCCATTCTCGTGGTTGTCGCCTTTCTAATGGCGCTGGCCGCCTGGAGGCTGGCGCGCGCCGGCTCTCGCTGGTTGCCGCCGGCATTGGTTGCCTCACTTGCGCTGGCGGCCATGATCTCGCCCTGGATGATTCGCGACGCGGCGGTTTTTCATCGCTTCATTCCCATGCGAGACAGCATGGGTCTGGAACTGTGGATGGGCAACAACGGCTATTCGGAGCGCTGGACCAGTGACCAGAAGCACCCGTTGCACGACGCCGGCGAGTTAGCCGCATACGATGCCGGCGAACTCGCCTACATGGACCGAAAATTACGGGTAGCTACCGGATATATCCATGACCACCCCCGCTGGTATGCATGGATGTGTGCACGCCGCGCGCTCTATCTTTGGACGGGCTATTGGAGCTTCGACAAGAGCTATCTGGCCATGGAGCCGACCGACCCCGAGAACGTGCCGTTCGCCACTTGCCTGACTCTTCTAGGGTTGCTCGGGTTGCTGATGGCTTGGCTGCGGCGGTCGAGCGATGCCATTCGTTACGGCGGAGTGCTATTTCTGTTTCCCCTTATCTATTATTTCACTCACCCTGAGCCCTACCATATGCGGCCGCTCGATCCTTTGCTCGTGATTCTCGCTTCCTATGCGATTCTGAAATTCAACGAGAGAGTCGGAAAGAAAGGCGGCTCTTTGGCGGATTTGCATTGCAATACAACGTGAAGCCGTCCGATTGGGCGCGCACACAAGTAATGGCGTCCCAAGAATCCGAACGGACCGCGCATTGAACAGCTTACTCCAGCGGCCTGTCTGTCCAGAGGGCCTTATCGGCCAAGGATTGGACGAAGTAGAGGCGGCCGGCCAATAGTTGTTCGGCTTTCCTCTTGTTTGTGTCCTCAGCGAAAAGCCATTTGCGCTCACCGGCGCCCCAGCTTTTGGAAAGCTGGTCCGCGCTAAGGAAAATGTCCGGTGCGTCGGGGTAGCAGGAGCCCCAGAGCAGCGTCGTACCCTCCCCATTCTGCCCGCAGCGAGGGTACGCCAGCAGGGCGGGCTTTCGCAGAAAGCCATGGGTGTAAAAGATGAGCGAGGAGGCGTCGGATTGTTCGCCCAGAATAATGAAGGAGTCGCCGGACGAGCCCTTCTGAATGACCGTGTCGGCCAGTTGTTTGGAGCTGAGCATTGGCTCGAAACGCGCGAAGGCGATGTGCGCGGCTATCAAAAAGACCGCCGAGGTGAGGGCTACCGAAATAGTGGCTGCCAGGTGCTTTCCCCGAACACGCATCAGCCACCCCGCGGACGGCCCCACGAGCAGAGTGACTCCGGCCAGCACGGCAGGCAATCGCAGCGCGGCGAACGATGGGCCTGTGAGGTCGAACAAGTGAGACATCGCGAGAGTATAACCGGCCACGTCCCGGTGTGCCAGCAGGGCGCCGATGTCGGCGACGAAGGGCAGCTTGCGGGAGGCCCATAAGCCCCAGCCCAGCACAGCCGCAGCCAGTAAGCCGGCCACGGCGAACGCCGCCTGCGCACCGGTCAGCCAGCCTGCGGAGATAAGCGACTGACCAGTGCTCGCACCGGCGTCCCGGTTCTCCTCGATGCCTGCCAGCGCACCCGCTATCAGGATGAACAGGGGCGGCCAGGCCGGGAAGGTATAGTACTCCAGGTTCGTGGAGATGGAGAAGAACAGCAGAGTGAAGGCCGTGAACAGGCTCAGCAACAGGGCGGAGCGCGCGCGAAACCTGCGCTGCGCGATGCCGCTCGCTGCACCCTCCCGTTCGAGGGGTCCTATGCGCCGTTCGGCGGAGTGGATGTGCCCGTCCGCTGTCTCGCCGTCGTTTTCGCGGATGTACCCGAGCCACTTTCGGCGGGTCTTCCAGGCTACCGCCGCCAGGGCGGGCAGAAACAGGCTCCACGGGAAGAGCCAGACGAATTGGAGGAGCCAGTAGGCGGTGAAAGGCAGTTTGTTGTAGTCGTGCGGGTAGCGCTGGCCAAAGAATCGTAGGACGTGCTCATTGATGAAGTAGAACCACCAGAAGCCATGCACGTTGCCAACCGTAGGGTGATTGCCCACGGCATGACCCTGGTCGGGATTGGCGAGGCCGGCCAGAATGTGCCAGGGCGCGGCGATAACCAAAAAAAGCAGCAGTCCGGAGACGAGCCTTAACCAGCGCCA
>Ga0187851_10003070_pt1 | contig 14274 bp, 9 predicted proteins | sample June2016WEW_6_10_FD_132997 | JGI IMG/M metagenome (GOLD analysis project Ga0187851, IMG submission 132997) | Peatland microbial communities from SPRUCE experiment site at the Marcell Experimental Forest, Minnesota, USA - June2016WEW_6_10 | ecosystem: Environmental > Terrestrial > Soil > Wetlands...
CCGGCACTCGCCGATCTTCGTGTTGCCGTTGAGCAACCGGACAATCTCGGTGGCCACAACTTGCGGCAATATTTTTGTCACTGAAGTTTTTGAAATTTCCTTCGAGCCATTGCGCCGCATGAACCAGAGTTGGAATGGCGGCTCCTTCTTGTTCTCCAATGTGAGCGGTTCGTCATTGGCGTTGCCTTTGGGCACGGCTTCCTGAAATCCGATGCGATCAAATACAAAGCTGCTGGGCGATGCGCTGAAGAGTTTATTCACCGCCGTGACCAGACCAGACTCGGAGCGCCAATTTTCCCCAAGCGTATAACGGCTGGTGGCCTGACCAGAAGCTTCGAGGTAGGTGAAGATGTCCGCCCCACGGAATCCATAGATCGCCTGCTTGGGGTCGCCAATCAGGAAGAGGAAGGTGTTTCCACCCGAGAAAGCCTGACGAAAAATTGAATACTGAACCGGGTCGGTGTCCTGAAATTCATCAATCAAGGCGGCCCGGTAGCGGGCTTGCATGTTTGAGGCTAGAGATTCACCGCCCGGCCCTGAAAGGGTGGCATCCAGCCGCGTCAGCAGGTCATCAAAATATTGAATTTTGCGTTCGGTCTTCCGGCGCGGAAGCTCTGTTTTTGCATATTCCACGAAGGCGAGTTGGATGCCGGCCAGCCAAAGTTGTTCCGCCCGGCATACAGCCTCACACAGGTCGAAAAAGGGATGCGATGGAATCGGTGGCGGGGACTTGGATCGTTTGTTTCTTTTTTCCTGCAACTGGCTGACGCAAAAATCGGTCAGAGCCGACAAGGCTTCGAAGGCCGTATCGCTCTCGGAAAAGCAGGTGTCGAGCTGGTCGAATAGATAAGCCATTGCTTCGTCATCGTTGTAAGGTTTGTTCCCCCATTTGATGGTCGAACCGAAGCAGGCCTTAATCTTGTCTGCGTCCGAGAGCCACGCTTTACGAGCGGACAGAAAGCGGCTCTCCAGTTCCGCCGAAAGCGAATCAAACGTGTGGCCTTTGGCTTGCGACAAGAATTCGATGTGCGGGTAATTGTTGCAGGTTCGCAGCAGGTTAAGAAAATGTTCCGGGCCGAATTTGTTCTTGAGCGCAAAATTTACCAGGGTCGGCCCGGCCTCGTAAAACCGTTTGCGCCAGAAGTCGTCGGCGATCTCCTGTAAAAACTCCGATGGGTCCGTGACCAACTCGGTGTCGAAGAGCAAGCCGCTCTCGAAGGCCCGATCCCGGAGCGTCCGCTGACAGAAACCATGAATCGTGTAGATCGGCGCCTCGTCGAAATCGCAAAGGGCATTTTGCAGACGCGCCACCATCTCTGCGGATTGTTCCCGGAATCTGGCAACGAGTGCCTTGAGAAATGGGACTCCGCTTTCGTCGGAAGTAAAGGCTTGCAAGGCGTTGACCAACGCCTGACGCACGCGGTGGCGCAGTTCTTCGGTCGCCGCCTCCGTGTAGGTGACTGCAAGAATCTCTCGCACCGAAAGGTTTTCCTCCACGATCAGCCGCACAAACAGGGCCGTGATGGCGTAGGTTTTGCCGGTGCCGGCACTGGCCTCGATGAGGCTGACGCCACGGGTCAAAGGTGTCTCCGTCAGAATGAATGGAGATGGCGCATTCATTCTTTGACCTCCTCAGAATTTTCCAAGAGCGGTTGAAACACGTCCCTGGCGCGGGGTTCAAAATCTCCGGCCAGCGCGTCTTCGGTTTTGAAGAACAAGGAAACATATTCGTCCAGACATTCCCCGGGCGACCCAAAGAAGTCGTTCCCGTTCCACTTTTCCAAAGCAAAGTCGATCGGGTTTTTGGATGTTTTGCCTTGTGTGCCGGTTTGTGCCTTGTAATCCGCCTCCGCAAAAGCAAACGAACTTTCCGGAAAGAATTTCAACGGCTCGGACAGACCGGCCCAATAATTTGTGAGCAATTTTTCGAGCACGGGCAGTGGTTCTGAAATGGGCGCGATTTTCCAGATGGATTCGGTGCCTACGATAACGGTTTCTGCCGTCTCGCCCTCAGCGCGAGTAGCGTGATAAACAATATGCTCAACCCAAGCCCGCAAAAGGTCTTTTGGCTTAACGTTAGCAAGGCGGTAGAAGAGCAATCCCCCATCGGGTGTTGCGTGGCTGATATTGCCACTCAACACGAAATTGTTGATGGTCAGCTCGAATGGCACCGGAGTTTGAAAACTGCCGGGATTGAATGGCAGCAACCGTTTGCTGAAAACTTCAACATCCCGGCGAACTTGCGCAAAATGGACACTGCCGGAAATACCAGCAGGCAGCCGCCCGGAAGCTCTGACCAGTTCGCATGAGTCCTTCAAGCTCATGCCTCCCAACTTCAATTCCAGCAGTTCCTGCTGGAGTTGATAGCGGTCCAATCCCGCGATATCGAACGCCTCGCGTTCATCCAATGCCGCTGCACCATCTGGCAATTTCAGACCCAAACGTTTCTCCGCCAGAAATTTTGACGGGTTGCAAAAGAACCCCGCCAGCGTCTGGATGCTCAGTCGCTGCCATTCCGATTCGGGACTGGCCAGCGGCTTGGGAATAAAATCACCGGGTGTCTTACGTTCCGGCGCGATGACCTGACTGGCCTTGAGATTCTCCCGCGAGTAGCTGAATAAACTTCCGCCTTTGAAATAGGCGGTGCTGAAAGCCTGCAAACGGTGCCGGGTCAAGATGTGATCCTCAACGATGTCTTTGCCGGGAAGCTCAAATCGTTGGGCCACATAATCGAACAGTTCGCTAACCAGCACGGATGGTGGCGCTTCGCTATTGTCTTTAATCGACTGGCCGACATAGCTGATATAAATCCGGTCGCGGGCCGAGATGAGCGTTTCGAGAAACAGGTAGCGGTCGTCCGCCCGGCTGGAGCGGTCGCCCAGTTGGGGCTTTAGGGCCATGAGATCAAAGCTCAACTGCGGGGAGGTGCGCGGGAAGGAACGATCATTCATTCCCAGCAGGCAAATCACCTTGTCCGGTATGCTCCGCATCGGCTTCAAAGCGCAGAAAGTGACGCCCCCGGTCAGATAACCCGAACCGAAGTAATCCTCCGACAAATCACGATTCAACTGTTCAAGCACGACTGCCAGTCCAACCGGTTGATTAAAGCCCGCGCGTTCCACCGCTGCTGCGAGTTTTTCAAAACAGGCGTTGAGAACCTGCAACTCCTGGGCCTCCTCTTCGCTGGTTTCAAAAAGATTTTCCAAGATGGAATGGAAAGTTGCCGCCCATTCATTCAGCGGCCGTGCCGTCTTGAGGGACCCAAGGGCGGTAAAGAGGCGTTCAATAAATTCCGCCATGCGGCCTAAAACTTCACTCGGGTTGCCCTCGATATCATCGTAGGGGAGGATTTTTTCAAAAAGTTGCTCTCCATTTCCGGACATGGCGTAGCCCAAAAGCAACCGCTCCATGCCATGTCGCCAGGTGTTTTCGGACCATGAGGGCAGGCCCAGACCGGCCCGCTGTTCTCCGTCCTGCCCCCATCGGATGCGAACCTCTTCAACCCAGTGCCGCGCCAGTTCCAAGTCGTCTTCGTCCAGCTCGAACTTCCGGCGGACGGGCTCGGATTCCAGCAACGTGAGCACTTGGCTGGCACCGAGACGCGAGTCCGAGAGGTTTAGCAAGAACAGGAAGGTGTCAATCAGGTGGCTCTGCGTCCGTGCCGTCCGGTCGGCAACACTGAAGGGGATGCGAAACGAATCCTGTTCGGGGGAACCGAATACCGCCTGGATATAGGGCGCATACAACTCGATGTCCGGGATCATCACCAAAATGTCACGCGGCGCAAGATTGGGGTCGCGCTCGAACCAGTCCAACAGATGGTCGTAGAGCACTTCCAATTCCCGCAGTGGGCTGTGGCACGAGTGGACTTGGACGGAATCGTCTTTGGCCGTAATAACTTTCTTGGCGCTTTCACCGGTCAGGCTGTCTTCCAAATTCAAAATGTCGGTTTGGATGCAGGAAAGGAGGTGTTCCTGGCCGGTGGCTTCAAACCGCGACGGCTCCGATTCGTGCCAGTCGCCGGCTTCTTGCAGAACCAAAAGGAAATCCCTGCCCAGTTGCCCCATTGAGGCAAGCAAACGATTGCCTCGCTCCAAGTGCAGTTGGTCTGCCTCGGCGGCACCTTTGCCGGCGCGTTTCAGGGTTTTCTCCTGCTCGCGCACGGAACTGATATAGCCCCAGAATTGTTCGCAGGGTTGCAGGAGGTAGAGGCTGACCTCAACGTGGCGGGACAACGCCGCAAAAATGCGAAGGTAAAACGGCGGAAGCGCCGAGACGCCGAAAATGGCGACCCGTTCCGGCAAGCCCGCAATTGGATCGCCGGTCTGTTCCAATTGCTGGATGAGTCTGGATTGCAACGCGGCCGGATGTTGATTACGAAACGGGACACTGACCTCGCGCCACAATTTCGCCTGCCAATCCTGGTCGGCTCCGGCTTCCCATTGCCGGATCATTTCGGGCCGGAAAACCAGATACTGGTCGAACGCGTTGGCGATACGGTCTGCCAGTTGATAAAGCTTCCGGTCGTCATGTTCTGTTCCCAGATAGTTTTTCACGGCTTCAAACCCGGGCTGTTCCAGAAACCCCGGCATCTGCTTCATGACCTGCCAGATCAACACCTCGGGGTTGTAGGTCTCCTCCGCCGGCAGGTCGCCCAGCACTGTCTTGAAGGCCTCGTAGCTGAAGGCGCGCGGGAACGGAAACTGGCAGTTGCTGCAAATGCCGTGGTGCCGGGCCAGTTGAAGCTTGAGCCAGCGGGCCATGCCCTGGCTTTGCACCAGAATGGTTTCCGGTTCGAGCGGAGAACGGAGCGGACGACGGACGCCCTCGGCCAGGCCTTCCGCCAAGTTCTCCAGCCGGTTGCTAGTGTATAATCTCAAGTTTGACATTGGCAATTCAATCATCTGTTGCGTCACGAGGATGCCCGGAACAAAGGCCGAACCACGGGCTTGATGATCGTTTGTTCCTTGAACTTCCAGCCGACGGACACAATTTCAGCCGCAACACATTTCCCGACTTCTTCGCCGATGGAACGATCCAGTTCCAAGCTGTCAGGAATTTTTCCGTCACGAACCGGAATTCGCTCCCCAATCTGGTGCAACGGCACGATGGAAAATGCCTCGCTAACCGCATCGACAATTGCTCGCGTGCGGTCATTCTCGACCGGCACGGTTGAATCAAACCGCAACAAATCACCGTTGGCGCTGTTTCGGAGCGCGAGCAATAAATCTTTCACTGCTTTGATCCTCTCCTGCTCACGCAATTCATCAAGGGCATTTTCCAATTCCGCCGCCCGCGCCTGAATATGATTGGTGGTGTCGAGCAGTTTGCGTATGGCCAGATGCACCCGGCGCGGACGTCTGGGACGGCTCGCCTTTGGTTGGCTCACTTTTTTCCGCCGGTTACGAATTGATTGATTTTTTTTCTTCATTTTGACGGAGACGGTCAGGCGGAGAGTTCTCCGGACCGAATGATGCCACTGTCCATGCCAGCGACAAGCTCATCCGATGAAGCGCCAAGATAGGCGGTGCGTTCAGATTCATTTCTGCGACGGCTGAAGGCCGCCGCGTCTTCATATTCACTGAGGCGACGGCAAGCGCCTTCAGCCCAACTGAGCATGTGCGTGCTATTGGGAAATGTCCGCAATTTAATTTCAAACCGTCGTTTTCCCTCTTGAAACTCTTTCAACGCTTCCTCCTCGCGCCCCAACTGGCGAAGCGCATCGCCCAAGACGACGTATGCGTATCCATCTGCCGGTTCGGCAGAGATGGCTCGTCTCAAAAACGGAATGGCATCTTCCGCTTTTCCCATTTGCGTCAGTTCATAACCACAATTGGCGGTGTAGGTGCTATTATTTGGCTCCATTTCCGACGCTTGGCGATGATGTTCAAAACTTAAATTCCGCCGCCCCAGCATCCCGTAACTCAATCCCAAAATGTTGTGACCCGACGCTGGCAGCGTTTCATTTTGTTTCTTTAGTCGCCCCTGGAGCCGTTGGAGAATTTCCAGTGCCCGTTCCGGTTCGTCGGCCAGCCGTTCCAGATTGGCAAGTCGAACCAACTCTGCAACCGATGGCCGATAGAGAGGATTTTCAAGCCGCTTGCCTGAAATCCGTTTTCGTTCCTCAAGCGCCTCCCGTTGTTCTACCGATAGGCTGCGCATTGCGAGCGGATTTTCCAGTGTCACATCCAACGCCACTTTCGGGTGTTCTGCCAGAAAGGCGCGAAAACGCATGATCTTGTTCAAGTCGATTTTCAGTTCAACTACCACCCGGTCGCCGCGCATGGCTTCCTTGGGCACTTCCAGGGACATCGTTTGAACCAGTTGCCTGTTTCCGTCCTTGCCGGAATATATTGGCAGGTGAATCTTCGCCATTTTCTCCTTGGGAACCCAAAATCGGTCGGTGAATGTCTTGAACTCATCATTGGGAGGAAACGGCAACCGGGTTCCGGCTGACACCAGCATTTCATGATTCTCGCCGTGTGTGATGACCCCAAGTTCAGCACTCACGATGGGTGTGATTGGATCGTAGTTCTGATAGTGTTTGAAGAAACAGCGCACGGCGGCACCACGAGCCACTGCGAGGTCAAGATCGCCTTTTTCGAGAATCTCCGCATTCCGAAAGACGTCCAATTCACGAAAGGCGCGGACCACGAGTGGATTTCGGCAACTCCCGCCATTGAGAAGCACCGCGTCAATCTGGTCAGGGTTTAATCTCGCTTTGTCGAGCGACTCCAGCACCGGAGCGAAAATTGAACCCATGTAGTAACCGTCCGCTAGCGTGATCTGGCTGCCGGTCAACAAGCCCAAGAACGGCGTCATCAGATTTTCAAATTCAAAATAGGCAAGCTCTCCTTTGATTTTCTTCGTGCTGACGCCAGCGTCAGACAGCCCGAACGCCTCCGCCGTCCACGTTTGCTTGGGGTTCGCGAACTTGATTTTTTCCCGCTCGCTGATGGCCTTTTCGCAAAGCCGCTCTTTCAGGCGACAGGCGGTCTCCTTTAAGTTCCATCGCAAATCGCGTTTGTCACGCTCCGAAAGACTTTCAAACACCACACCACTCTCTCGGCACACTCTCGGCAGCAGAATTTTGTGAACCAACAGCAGATCCAGATTATCACCGCCGAGCCTCGCGTAGTTGCTGATCGCCAAATTTTCGATGAGCAATGCCAACGGTGCATTTTTGTCATCGCGTTGAACCCGGAGGATCGAGATGTCGCAGGTCCCGCCGCCGAAATCGAAGACCAGAATGTTTTTGGGAGCCGATAAATCCAACCGGTCGATGGCTTGACTGTTGACCAGATCCAGAAATGCAGCATTCGGCTCGTCGAGGAGGTCGCCGTCGCCCAAATTCAACCCCGCCAATTTCGCCGCCTCCAAAGTGTCCTTGCGTTGGCCCATTTCAAAAGATGCGGGCACAGTGATGACAACCTTTGATTTGCGGGGATCTTCACCGGTGCGTTCTTTGGCGGAGGCAATCAGCCGCCGTAAAATCTCCGCCTGCACTTTGACCGGTGTGTCCAATTTCTCGTTGACCGCCTCGTCATAAAACCGATGCGCGCCCAGTTCCGATTTAGCCGACGGAAACAGGGTTTCCCACAGGCGACCCTTCTTCCACTTCGATTGGGCTTCAAAGCCTGCGGACACGATTTTACCGGTGGCGAAAAGAACGGACGGGAGGCGATGCGAATATTCACCCGCTTCGTCTCGCGGGATTTTTGCCGCTTCGACATGGACGTAGGGAAGACGGTGCCGTCCTTTGGGGTTGACGTAACAGATAGACGAATTGGACGTGCCGAGGTCAATTCCGAAACAGTAATCTGCACCATTCATAATCATTCCTTTTAATTGTTGGCATATTCCAAATCACGGATGTGCTGGATCAATTTTTTCCACCGCGCATCCCGCCGCAATAACCGGAAATCGGTATCCTTCAGCAGATACCCGACGTCCTTGAATCCGCACACCACTGCCCGCATCAGATGCTCAAAAGCCGCCTCTCGTTTCCCCTCCAGCGCGTCCAGGCAGGCTAGATCGTAATAGGACCATGCTCGCCTCGGCTCAATTTCCAGCGATTGCAGAAAACAGCAGCGCGCCTTTTCTCGGTGTTTCTGCCGGGCGTGCGCCAGTCCGAGGTCATACCATGCTGCGGCACATTCAGGGTTCAACTCGGTCGCCAGCTTCAGGATTTTCACCGCTTCTCGCAGCCGCTTTACTTCCATCAATATCGTTCCGTATTGATGAACGATGTCCTCGTTGTTGGGTTTCAGGACGTAGGCCGCGTGCGCATAAGGCAGCGCGGCATCAAACCGCTTGGCGCGAAAATGCAGAAACCCAAGGTTGAACAAAATCCCCACGGCGGTATCTAGTGCCGGCAACAATGTTTGAATGGCCTCATCGCGTAGGCCCAACTTTTCCTGGCTCAACGCCAGATTGGTCATGGCGGCCAGCATCAGACTCGACCAGGCGCATTTGAGTTTGGGATCGGTGGCCACAATCCCGGCAAATTCTTCACTGGCGGCCTCGGATTGATTCAAGTCATACAACGCCAACCCAAGATCATAATGAAACAGTGTGGTCTCCGGGGAAAGTTCAACCGCCCTCCGCAAGGCGGGGACGGCTTCCTCCGGCCGTTTCAACCCCAGCAACGCATCGCCGTATTGATACCAAGCCCATGCAGAATCGGGCTGCTCTGCCACCCTCTTTTTGTAATTCGCCAAGGCTGATTGCATGGCCATGTGGTCCGCCTCGGCCGGACTTGGTTCCAGAAGGAGATTGGGCTGTTGATTAACCGGTTTAGAGATGTCGGCTTGCTTTTGCAGACAGTCTTGGTTCGCCACGCAGCAACTATTGACACCTTGGAATAGTCCTATCTTCATGGGATTGGGGTAGATTTGCCTGAAAGTTGCGCACGAAAAACTAAATCGGATAATGAAATGGATTTTTACCCTCATCAGGACCCACCCTAGCAAACCAAGTGACGCACCCGTTTGACGAAAGCAATCAAATTACCTGCCGTCCAAGCAGGGTCATTGAGGTGTTCGTTCTCCCAAATCTTGAGGATTTCTTCTTCTTTTTGGTTGGGACGCCGCCCGCCGCCGTGCCCGCGAGTGCAGTGCGGGGTAGAAAGCGCCATATCCACGGAATGAGTTTTTAAGATGACTTGTGCGCACACTGGTTGACCTTCAGCATGCCGCTCATGGACATGATGGTGTATCCAAGATTCGCTCACATCGCAGAATTTATGTTCGTTGGTTCCAATCAGTATTTTATTCATAAATAATTTTAAGGACGTGAAGGTAACGACAAATCGCAACTTTGGGCGAAATGCGACACCATCGGATTATCGAGGGACAATTTAATATTCATTCGGGCAGATTATCGGCGGGGGTATGACAAATACGGTCACAGGTGGAAATTCTTTTTTAGAGCACCAGGCAGGAAGGGTTTGACATGTGGTGTCAGAGGGTGCAAAAAGAAATATGGCCAAAATTCAAAACAAGGCATTCAGCCGTCCGCCATGGGAGCGGATGATGCGCTTTCACAACCTTATCAAAGAGGAGTCGTTTCCCAATTGTTCCAAATTGGCCAACGAATTTGAGGTTTCCCTGCGCACCATTATGCGGGACATGGATTTTATGAGGGACCGCCTGAACCTGCCCATTGAATTCGACAGCCAGCGCAACGGCTATTATTACACGGAAATGGTGGAACAATTCCCACAACTGCCGTTCACCGAAGCGGAGATTTTCGCCCTGCTGGTGGCGCACAAAGCTGTTGCCCAATACCGGGGCACACCGTTTGAACACCCATTAGCACTGGCTTTCCGCAGATTGACCGGCCAGTTGGATTCCTCTGCAAGATATTTGATTGGTAATTTGGATGAGGCGTTATCTTTCCGACCCTTTGCGCCGGAGGATAACGATTTAGAAACTTTTGAGATACTGACCCGGGCTTTGAAGGAACGGCGGGTGTTGAAATTCCAATACAGGAACTTGGACACAGATAAGGCGCAAGGGCGGTTGGTGCATCCGTATCACCTGGGTTGCGTGGACAATCACTGGTATCTGTTCGCTTTTGACGTGAAGCGCCAGGCGATGCGCACATTTGCCCTTGTGCGATTGAAATCCCCTGAAATCACGACCGAACGTTTCACAATCCCCAAAAAATTCAACCTGAACGAATACTTGAAGGGTAGTTTTAGCGTTTTCAAGGGTGAGGACGATTATGAAATCGTGGTGGAATTTGATTCCTGGGCGGCGGACCTTGTCCGTGGGCGGAAATGGCACGCCAGCCAGGAAATTATCGAGTTGCCCAGACGCCAACTCCGCTTGCGTTTGCGATTAAATAGCATTGAGGAAGCCGAACGCTGGGTCTTAAGCTGGGGCAAACACGCCACCGTAATCCGCCCGGAGGCGCTTGCCGAACGGTTGCGCGAAACGGCTAAAAATTTGCTGAACCGCTACAAGACCTAGCCGACCTTTCCTTAGCTTCCAAAACATATTTTCGTGTTTATTCGGGAGTATGTAGATAACGCAAATTGGACGATGTCTGCAAAAAAGTTTGTTTTTTGAAAACGGGCAATCGTGTTGATGGATGCCCCCCGCAAAAGGGATAGCCAGTTAAAGCCAGTCGCCGCTTTTGACCTGATTTGCGTTAAATACATACTCCCGTGTTTATTTAGTGTGTGACAGTCTTTGTCATACCCATTGGTTTAAGTTGGGCGCAGAAGCTTTATCAACCAACAAAACCAAAGGAAAACATGAATGCTGCAACGGAGAAAATGACCGAGGTTTTCAAGGCCAGGGACTGGAATTTCGAACTGGAGGAGGAAACCCAGATGATCATCACGGGATGCCGCGGTGACAACGGCCAATGGCGCGTTCGCGCCGGTGCCGTGACGGATTTCGCGTTTGCGATTTTATCCCGGTTTCCCGTCGACTGCCCGGAGCCGAAACGGGTGGCCTGCGCCGAGCTCCTGACGCGGATCAATTTTGCGATGGCGCTTGGCTGTTTTGAGATGGATTTCGTGGACGGTCAGCTTTTTTTCAAAACCACCATCCCGTATGACGAGGAGCCGCCCAAGCAGGAGCATCTGGACAATCTCCTCTCCTTGAACATGTCGACAATGGACCGGTTTCTGCCGGCCATCATGCAGGTTATTTACGCCGGAGTCGCCCCCGCTAAGGTGCTGGCGGAATTGAAAACATCCGAAGAGAAGACAAAGAGCAAAACCAAGACCAGCAAACCCAAACTGAACGGACCGTCCCGGTTCCAGATGAACTAAGGCAGTGTCAGAACATAAACACATTGATTCGGCGCCAAACAAATGATCGCCACCTACTATTTCTGGAAATGGGCGGACAATGATCTGACGGGTAAACCTGCTGAAGTTCACGCCGCCTTGTTGCGCAACGAGGATTATTCAGAATAATTTTCTCCACCACGGAAACCATTTTGAAACCGTGCCGTCAGCTTCCAAAGGCGGCAGCGTTACCTGACGAAATCCCCGCTCGCAGTGAACCAGAACACATTCGTGATCGCGGAGATTGCGAAGTTTGTGCGGCTTGATTTTGTGCTCTTCAATCTCGTTGTAATTCACATTGCGCTTTCCGGCGCTGTAACCCCAAGAGCGTTTCACGACCCGCTTTTTGCCGATGAAATCGGCGGCTTGAACGGCATCGGCTTCATCGGCAGAGCGGAAAACCATCCGGTTGCGCAGATTCAAAGTCAGGACTTTTGATTTGTCATTGCCGAGCGGTAGAATTAACGAAGTGGTGCTTTGCGCGGCGGCGACAACGGTGGCTCCGGCCTCCCGGATTACATCCACACAATTGTAATCGCTCGTGCCGTCTTCGCTGGCCGTCATGAACCGCTGCGCCTCGTCGGCCCAAAGGATGAGCAAATTGGCTTTTGACCGGTCGGCCTTGGATTTGTCAAAGCGGCGCAAGGCATGATTGTAAAAAAGCAATTTCAAGAATGTGTTCACATAACGCCGCTCGGTCTGAAACTTTTGCGGCATCGTCGTGAGAATGATTTTGCCTGAATCAATTGCCGAAAAATGAAACGTGCTTTCGCCTGTGCAGAATACTTCGGCAACCCCCGGCGTCAGGAAATATTGCAGGTAGTTGCCAATGGTTTCACGGACGCCGCCAAATTGTTCAGCCGGTTGGGTGATAAAACGGTCGAAAAAGTGGGCATGAACGGCGACCCGGCGGGGTGTTTCATTAAGGTTTTCAAGATTTGCCATTTCTGTTTCGAGTTTTTCGGGATCGGACAACAATTCATAAGCACCCAGCAACGTCACAGGCAGGTTCAATTCATAGAGCATTTCGAGGGCGTAAGCGATATGAGTCTGGGCCTGGCTTTTGAAAAAGCCTTTGTCGCCGCCCTGTCCCAGACTGGTGGCGGTATCCACGATGAACTTGGCGTAGGTGGAAAATGGGATGCTGCGGTCGCCGGTCAAGTTGTAACGGTGCGGCGGCGGCGATTGCCCATCGGTGTCGTCGTCGCGGATTTGCAGATGTATCAAATCGTGTTCACGGTCATATTGACGTGCCATCGCAGCCAGCGTTTCCCAATAAACGCCCTTTTCATCAACGCACAGCCCGCCCCATTTCGGTTCGTTTTGGAATACTTGATGGGCGAGTTGATTGATGCCGGAACTGGTCTTGCCAGAGCCGGTGTCACCGGTGATGAGCCAGCCACGACAAAATTGGTTGCGTTTCCACGACAAGCCGCCGAGCTTTGCGACCGGGCTTTTCCCTCGTGATTTTAGCAACACCCAAATTGTCAGGATCAGCAGAAGAATTCCTGCCGCGAACTTCACGGTTTTCATCTCATTTTGAAAGTATTGGAGATGAATGTGCGCTTTTAATTGGGTAAAATTGAATATCATGGGTGATACTTTCCGATGAGATAACCGGCCAGCAGGCAGGCGAGTGCGGCGAAAATCGCGGCGGTGCGGGTTATCCTAACCAGCTTTTCACCCGCCGGCTGGTTACGCATCGCTTCCAACAGGGCCGCCGATTCAGCCTGAAAAGTTCGGGCGGTTTCGGCGAGCTTGCCGATGCCGGTCCGAAATTCGCCAAATGCGGGCATCTCCCGGCGGCGCAGTTCATCCCAATGCCGCTGGTGGATGCGGAACAACTCGACGAGGAATATCACCACGTCGTCTTCTCGCAGCCGATGTCTATCGCGCCACTCGGCAACGGCCTTGGTGAATTCCTCGTCGTAGTCGGATTGCTCTTTTTTAGGTGCTGACATTATTTTGAAGGCAAAAGGATTTCAGCGGCGGATTCGATTTCAGCGAAAAGTTTCCGCTGCCAGGTTTGGATTCGTTGCCGATCCAGCAGGCTGAACGAAGGATGTTTCATGGCTGCCGCGATGGTCAGATTTTCCGCATTGAGCGCCTCGACCAGCCAGTCCTGCATCCGGGTCATGGCGATTTCACGTCCGTCGAGTTTGTCAGCGAGGAGCGAACGGACTTCGCTGGATTCAAAAATGGCGAAGCTCTCGCTGTGCGCAGCGTTACGGACGACAACGTAATTGCACCGGGTTTTGAATTCATCGGTCATTCGTTGAATTTGATCCACGCTGTCCGATTCGTGATTCACCGGCATGACCAGGGTGAGCTTGGCGTCAAACGCTGCAAGCATGGCTGGCAAATCAATTTCGTTGAAGAAATCAATAAACAGGTCGGTGGAGGCGGCGCGGCAATCCACGACGACCAGATTTGTCTTTGCCAATGCAGTAAAAATGGCGTCAAGGTCACGCCGTTTGCTCAAATCGAGAAACCGTGTGTCGGGATGAAACCGTTTCAACGTCGAGTTTTCATTATCGCTGTCAATCGCGACATGGGCGACGCCCTTGTCTTTGAGGAATTGGATGAAATTGACGGCGAAGAAACTTTTGCCGACGCCGCCTTTGCCATTAAGGATGAGAATCAGTCTTTTCATGGGATTGTGGGGTTAGTTTGCGGATCTGTGCGATGCGCGGGCCGCGCGAACGTGTTTCACCGTTATCAGAATTGGGGGCCGGTTCTGTCGGGGTGCTGGATTCACCCGCTGGCACTAACTCCGCAGCATTTGTTCCCCCATTCGGGGACAACGAAGTTGGCGGTCGTTTCCGCGCTGGCCGCTTGCGTGGCCGGATGTTTTCGCCGAGAACTTGGTGACAGAACATGGCGATGGCCGTCTTGCTGGTCGGCAAACAATGTTGCGTCAGCAAGTCGGCGATGGAGCGATACGAAGCGCTTTTCTGCCGCAACTCAAC
>Ga0187851_10003072_pt1 | contig 14269 bp, 7 predicted proteins | sample June2016WEW_6_10_FD_132997 | JGI IMG/M metagenome (GOLD analysis project Ga0187851, IMG submission 132997) | Peatland microbial communities from SPRUCE experiment site at the Marcell Experimental Forest, Minnesota, USA - June2016WEW_6_10 | ecosystem: Environmental > Terrestrial > Soil > Wetlands...
AATGGCACAAAATCCGGCAGGGCCGGGCGCGCATCGTCATCGGCGCGCGCTCGGCGATTTTTGCGCCGGTCGAACCGCTCGGCCTCATCATCGTGGACGAGGAGCACGAACACACCTACAAGCAGGAGGAAGCGCCGCGTTACCACGCCCGCGACGTGGCCATCATGCGCGGCCAGATGGAAAATGCCGTTGTCGTGCTCGGCTCGGCCACGCCGTCGCTGGAGAGTTATTACAATTGCAAAAAGGGCAAATACACACTACTCGAACTGCCGGAGCGCGTGGACGACCAGAAAATGCCGCATGTCCGGGTCGTGGACATGCGCCAGGCCGCGTCCCAACAACGCGGGAAGGAAGGCATCCCGATTTTCTCGCCGCAACTCAAGGAAGCCATCACGCAGCGGCTTGAACGCAAGGAGCAGACGATCCTGTTTTTGAACCGGCGCGGCTATTCGACGTCGCTGCAATGCCCGAAGTGCGGTGAGGTCGTCCAGTGTCCGAATTGCAGCCTCGCGCTCACGTTTCACCGGCAGGAACAAAAGCTCGCCTGCCACATTTGCGGCCACGTCGCGCCCGTGCCGTCGGTTTGCCCGAACGTGAAATGCAAAAACCCGGCGATTCGTTTTGCCGGCACAGGCACGCAGCGGGTCGAGGAAACGCTCGCCAAACTTTTTCCGCAGGCGCGCATCAAGCGCATGGACGCCGACACGATGAAGCGCAAGGACGATTACCGGAAGGTGCTCGGTGATTTTCGCACGGGCAAAACCGATATTCTCGTAGGGACGCAGATGATTGCCAAGGGGCTGCATTTCCCGAACGTCACGCTCGTCGGCATCATTTACGCCGACCTCGCGCTGCATCAGCCGGATTTCCGCGCGGGCGAGCGCACCTTCCAACTGCTCACGCAGGTCGCCGGCCGGGCCGGGCGCGGTGACGTGGAGGGCGAGGTGTTCGTGCAGGCATTTGCGCCGTTTCATCCGGCGATTCAATACGCGCGCCGGCACGATTTCGTGGGTTTTTACGAACAGGAAATCGAGTTCCGCGAACAGCTCAAATATCCGCCGGTGAGCCGCGTGGCGTTGCTCACGCTCAAAGGCCGCAACGAGGACAAGGTGAAATTCAGCGCCGACCATTTGAAACGCGTGCTTGAGTCCAAAGTCCAAAGCCCAAAGTCCAAAGTCGCGCAGACCGGACACCCTTTGGACCTTGGACCTTGGACTTCGGACTTGGTAATTGCCGGGCCGGCGCCGGCGCCGTTGTTGCGGGCGGAAACTTTTTATCGCTACCAGATCATGCTGCGGACGCGCGCGATGAGCAAACTGAGCCAGGCCCTGGCGAAAATCATCGAAACGCTCGCCCTGCCCGAAGACGTGACCCTCATGGTGGACATTGACCCGGTGAGTTTGGGGTAGCACAGGCCTCCGGCCTGTCGTTTCGGGCGTCACAGTTAGCGCCGTAGGCGCGACATATTTGTAGAAGATTTCGCCCAAATTATTTTTAGCTCCGTCAGGTGCGACATCAGATTATGCCGCTCCTGACGGAGCTTGTTTGTGATTAGGAACGGAAGCTACAAAGATGCCGCGCCTACGGTGCTAACAGACGTGAGATTTGCTTGCACTGATTTTTTTCAATCCCCGCCGCCACAAATCGAAATGATATAGCGCGACAACGACGAGGGAGTGGCCGATTTTTTCGTCGGCGACGAGCTTCGGAATTTCCGCCACCGGAACCAGGCGTGTCACCAGATCCTCGCCGTAATCGAATTGTACGCCGTGCTTCAACCGGCAGTTTTCAATCAGCACGGTGAAGGTCCGGTTGCTCATGATGGCCGGGTTTGACCAGATTTTGCCGAGCAGACGCGCGTTTTCGCCTTCGTAGCCGGTTTCCTCGCGCAATTCGCGCACGGCGGTCGCCACCGGGCCGGTCTCATCCGCGTCCATCATGCCGCCGGGGATTTCGAGTTCCACGGTGTTCGAGCCGTGGCGGTATTGCTCGACCATGACCAGTTGCTGGTCGGGCGTGACGGCGACGACATTGACCCAGTCAACGCTGTCGAGGACGTAAAAATCGTGTTCCTTGCCGGTGCGCGGCGAAATTTCCACGTCCGAGCGCAGTTTGAAGATGCGGAAATCGCCGATGGGCGTCGAACGGACTTTTTTCCAAGGCTTAACCATATTCGATTTATGATTTACGATTTACGCGTCGTGCGTCTGGGTCGCGTCAATCGTAAATCGTCAATCGTAAATTCAAAGCCCTTTTTCCTGTGCTGACCAACCCTGGCGCATCAAGTTCAGCAGATGTTGCAGGGCTTCCTCGTAAGAACGGCCTTTTTGCGCGGCGAGCTGGCGGGCACGTTTGTCGAGTTGCGCGGCCATATCCATGGATTTTTCGGCCGGACAGCCGAGCGTGGTCAACAGTTTTGCCAGTTCAGAAATTTCCATGGTCCTCAGGCCGGGTGGTGATTGTGCCCGGCTACTTTGATTCGATCGCTTCGCGCACCTTTTTGGTCAAATCCAAAGGATTGAAAGGTTTTTGCAGAAAGAACGTGCCGGGTTTGGACATGGCGTCGCGGACGGCGTTGTTGTTGATGTAGCCGGAAATGAAAAGAACCCGGACCGCGGGATTCACCTGCCCCAGCCATTCGGCGAGCGTCTTGCCGCTCAACCCGGGCATGATCACGTCCGTGAGCAAAAGCTGGATTTTAGCGCCATTGGCCTGTGCCAAGGCGAGGGCTTGATGACCATCGGACGCTTCCAGCACGGTGTAGCCCTGGGTCCGCAACACCCGGGCCATGAGTTGCCGCAGCGACGGTTCGTCTTCGGCGAGCAGGATGGTTTCTGTGCCTTGCGGCAAACTGACCGGAACCTCGCGACTTGATGTGGGCTCCTCCATCCCCTGAACGCGGGGCAGGTACACTGTAAACTTTGCTCCTTCGTCCACCTGGCTCTCGGAGTGAATATGACCATTGCTTTGCTGAATGATGCCAAAACAGGTGGCCAGTCCCAAACCGGTGCCTTTGCCCTGTTCCTTGGTGGTAAAAAAGGGTTCAAAAATGTGCTGTTTGACTTCGTCGGTCATGCCCACGCCGGTATCGCTGACACTGACCATGACATAGTTGCCGGGTGTGATGAGATGCCGGCGCGCATAATCTTCGTCAAGGGTCACGTTGGCCGTACGGATGGTCAGCGTGCCGCCGTCGGGCATCGCATCGCGCGCGTTGACGACTAGGTTCAGCAGCACCTGCTCTATCTGGCCGGGGTCGGCTTTGATCTGGCCCAGGTCGGGCGCGGTTTGTGTCACCAGTTTGATGTCCTCGCCAATCAAGCGACGCAGCATCTTGTTGAGATTGACGATCAGTTCGTTCAGGTTGATCCGGCGGGGTTCAATGACCTGCCGGCGGGCGAAAGCCAGCAGTTGACGGGTGAGGTTCGCCGCGCGTTCGGCGCTCTCCTGGATGCACTCGAGATTGGAACGCAGGGGAGCGTCGGGTGATAATTGCGCGAGCGCCAGTTCCGTGTGGCCGCAAATGACCGCGAGGATGTTGTTGAAGTCATGGGCCACGCCACCGGCCAGCCGGCCGATGCTGTCAATCTTCTGGGTCTGGCGGTATTGAACTTCCAGTTCCAGTTCATGAGAGATGTCACGCTTGATGGCAATGTAGTTTGTGACGGTCCCTTTCTCGTCGCGAACGGGAGCAATGACCGCATCTTCAGTGAAAAGCGTGCCATCCTTCTTTTTGTTGGTGAAACGCCCGCGCCACACCTCGCCGGCGCTGATTTTGGCCCACAGTTCCCGATAAAAAGCGCTTTCCTGCCGGTTGCTCTTGAGCAGCCGCGGATTTTGGCCGATGACTTCGGCCCGGCTGTAACCCGTGACCCGCTCAAAAACGGGATTGACGTAAAGAACGCGCCCTTCGGTGTCGGTGATGACAACGCTTTCCGGGGTTTGCTCAATGGCGGTCATCAGGCGGTTGAGCTCGGCTTCCGCCTGTTTGCGCGTGTCTTCGTTGCCGATGGCAGAGGCGATAATTCCGAGAATTCGACGGTCATCGTCGGTGGGCTGGTAATCGTCGCCATAAACCACGCAGAGCGACCCTATGGCCTTGCCTTCGCGTTTGACCGCGCATCCCATGTAGGTTTGCAGGCCATGCACCCGCACATTGGGATCGGACTCAGCGTAAGCCGTCCGGGGCAGATTGGTAATGACCACCGCGTCCTCCCGGTTGTTGCGTATGACATCATAACAAATGTGTCCGGCGGCGGCATCCTCAGGCTTGAAGCCCGGCGGGGTCTGCCACTGGCCGATGGCGCAGAGCAAACCGCCTTGAAGACGGTTATACAGAGCGCAAGTCGCTCCGAGCAACTCGCCGCAGAGAGCGGTCAACCGGTTGATGTTCGAGTCATAGTTGGGGCCGAGTTCCAGGAGACAGCGATTGATCTTTTCCAGTCGCATCTCGCCTTGGTGCAGGGCCTCCTCCGCCCGTTTGCGTTCGGTAATATCGAACATGATCCCCTGCGTGCCCACAATTGTCCTGTCGGAACCGAATATCGGTGATTTCACGACGTATAAATGCTGCTCCTTGCCATCGTCCCCGATGCCATGCTCCTCCACTTCGATCTGCCGGCCGGTTTGCATGATTTGTTGATGATGGTCCGTCCCTTGGGCCGCCAACAGTTTGATTTGGGAGGGATTCATGCCCCCCGCAGCCAATTCAATTGCGGCCACTTCCTGTGGCTTTTTGCCCAAGAACAGTTCGGTTTTCACGTCTTTGAGCCGGCAAAACCAGGGATTGACGAAAACGTAGCGGCCTTCCTTGTCCTTGCGGAAGACCCCGACGGGCAGTTGCTCAACCAAGGAATAATAAAGTGCCTGCGATTCCCGCAGCGCCATTTCCGTCTGCTTGCGTTCGGTAATGTCGCGGACGATTCCAAGTTTTCCCGCCACTTTGCCATCCTTGATATACGGGGTGGAGGTGAATTCTCCCACCAGATATTTGCCCGACTTGGAGAGGATGCGCAGTTCATAGGAAGGCGGTTTGTCGCCGTGCAATACCCTTTGGAACATTTCAACGGCGAGAGACATGTCTTCCGGATGCAAAAGCGGCGCAAAGGGTTTGCCCAGCCATTCAGCACGCGTCCAACCAGTGACCGTCTCAAACGCTGAATTCAAGGAAGTAAATTCACCTTTGTCGGAAATGATGTAAACCACGTCGGGAGCGGTTTCCACCAGGACGCGATAACGCTCTTCACTCTGGCGCACCGCCTCCTCCGCTTGTTTGCGCTCGGTGGTGTCCTGAATGGCCGCCCGAATCCCGACTATGGCGCCGTCTTTCCCTCTCAGTATCCGGTCGTTGACCAGCACCGGAAAGGTGGAACCGTCTTTCCGCCGGAACGTTCGTTCAAAGCTTTGCGCTGGCGGCGGCTCGCCGCTTAACTTCGCCAGCACGCTACGGCGGGAAACATCCTCCTCCGCGGAAATTTTCCAGACAAATTGCCCCAGCAATTCTTCGGCGGAATACCCCAGCATTTCCAGTTCAGTACGGTTGATGCGAACCAGGCGTCCCTGGGTGTCAATTTCGTGAAAGCCCATGGGAGCATTGTCCAACAAGTTTTTGAATTCCTCATGACTCTGCTGCAATGCCTCCTCCGCCAGCTTGCGCTCGGTGATGTCCCGACAGAGGGCCAGAATATGGATGACCTGCCCGCTCTTGACGACCGTCGCATTAATGTCGACCGGAGTGACCTGTCCTGCTTGTTTCACGTAATCAATTTCCAGATTTCTGACGAAACCCTGCCGCAAGCACTTCCCTATCTCGGCAATATTTCGCTCCCGATCTTGGGCTGCCGTCCATTCGACCACGTTTTTGCCGATGATTTCCGCCAGCGCATGGTGACCGGAGAGCCGAACATACTCCTGATTGGCGCCCAGCACCTTGCCTTCAGCATCCAGGATCACATAGCCCGTCCCGGTCGTCTCGATGAGCGCCTTGTATTTCTCCTCGCTTTCGCGCAGTGCTGCCTCGGCCTGCTTGCGTTCGGTGATGTCCTTGTACGTTCCCAGCACACCAATCACCCGGCCGTATTTGTCACGCAAAGGCATCTTGTTGGTCACCAACCACCCCTGGCTGCCATCCGGTTTGATTTGGAGTTCTTCGTAGTTGAGCTTGGGCTGACCCGTCTCCATCACCCGCCGATCATCCGCACGAAAGAGTTCCGCCGTGGCCGCCGAGGCCGTCTCATAATCCGTTTTCCCCACGATTTCGCTGGGATCAAGGTAGCCACAGTCCTGGGCCAGGGGTTGGTTGCACCCGAGGAAAACCGAGTTTCGATCCTTCCAAAAGACCCGCTGCGGAATGTTGTCCAGGACGGTTCGAAGCATCTGCTGGGATTTGAACAACTCTTCCTCCGCCAGTTTGCGCTGGGTGACGTCATGCGAAATGCCGAACAGCACTTTTTGGCCATGCCATAGACCGGGCAAAATCTTCGTTTCCACCATGATTTGGGTCCCGTCCCTGGCCTGCAACGGGATGGGGCAAACCATGACTTTATCGGCAACCAGTCCGGCTAAAAGTTTTGCGACTTCCTGCCGCTGTTCCGGCGGGTGGAGCTCGAGGGCGACCATCCCGGCCAGTTCTGCCGGAGTGTATCCCAACTGACTTTGCGCCGCGGGATTGGTAAAGAGGACGCGCCCTTCGGGTCCAAAAACGAACACCATATCGTCCAACGAATCAAAAAAGGTTTGCAGGCTTTCTTCGTCTTCCTGCGAAGCCACCGGGGGGACGGAAGGTTGTACTTTTGTACGCCGGACCGTCTGATTTTTACGATCCGACCTAGTTCGGCCAGTTTTTTTGACCTTCATATTCGCCCTGATAAACAGTGCCTGACACCAATCATTTTTGCAAGCAGGAGAGGTTTTGTAAGCAGAAAGCCTGCCGACTGGCGGACCGAAGGGACGAATGTTATCCATCTGGTTTGTGCCAAGAATCCTAATTCCGCACCGGTTCGATAGCGTCAATTATCTTCACGCCGTTAAATTCAAAATTTGCCACTGCCGGGCAAAACTTTTAACCTCCGGCGACGCTTATGCCGCAGCCAAAAACCGCAGATGCCACCGCGCCCGCCAAACTTGGCTATTCCATGCCGGCGGAGTGGGAAAGGCACGCCGCCACCTGGCTCGCTTGGCCGCATCATGAGGCCGATTGGCCGGGCAAGATGGAAGCCGTCCGCTGGGTCTATGGCGAGATGGTGCGCAAAATTTCTCCGGGCGAAATCGTGCGGATTCTCGTCCGGCATCGGGCCGAACAAACCTTTGCCTTCAGTTGCTTAAAACGCGCGGGTTGTGATTTGAAACGGGTGGAATTTGTGAAGCACCCCACGAATCGCGGCTGGATCCGCGACAGCGGGCCGATCTTTGTCCGTCGTAAACGTGCTGCCAGCGTCCCGCTGGCAGATCAAAATACGGAAAGAAAATCAGTTCTGCCGGCAGGATGCCAGCGGCACGTTGGGGTTGAAACCGCCATCGTCCATTTTCATTTCAACGCGTGGGCCAAACATGACGATTGGCAGAAGGACCGCAAGGTGCCGGAGATGGCGGCGCGCCGGTTGCGCATGCAACTTTTCCGCGCCGGGTTTGAGGGCCGGCCTTTTGTCATCGAAGGCGGCGGCATCGAGGTCAACGGCCGCGGCACGTTGCTCACCACCGAGGAATGTTATCTGCACCCCAAAATCCAGGTCCGGAATCCCGGCCTGACCCGGGCGCAATACGATGCGACATTTGAAAAATATCTTGGCGTCACAAACGTGTTCTGGCTGCGCAAGGGACCGGACGGCGACGACACGCACGGGCACATCGACGACATTTGCCGATTTGTGAACCGGAAGACGCTCGTGCTCATCAAGGAAACGAACCGGAGCGACATCAATCACCGGCCGCTCGCGGAAAACTGGGAGCGCATCAAGGATTTGCGGCTGGAAGATGGCTCAAAGCCCGAAATCGTGCCGCTGCCCATGCCGGCACCGCTGTGTTTTAATGGCCGTCGGCTGCCTGCGAGCTACGCGAATTTTTACATCGGCAATGCCTGCGTCATCGTGCCGACGTTCAATGACCCAAACGACCGCATCGCACTGGGCATTTTGAGTGATTTATTCAAGGGCCGACCGATCGTGGGCATTCACGCCGTTGATCTGGTGCTCGGTTCCGGCTCCCTCCATTGCCTGACCCAACAACAACCGGCTTGAGACCGCCGCAGCCGGTGCTATTGCCCGGCCCGATAGAAACGCTGCGAAAAACCCGTGGCCGAAGAATCCAGAAATGGCAATGAGCCGGCCACCGGCGGGTTGGTGAAGATGGGCGTCCAATCTGTCATATTCGTCGAGGCATAAATCACCACCGGTGTAACCCCGGCCGCGCCATCCACCTGCAGTTGAAAACCGGTGGCGGTCATTTGCAGGTTCGGTGGGACCAGGTTGAAAATGAGCGGAGAAATGGCCGGCGTCGAGACCGCCAGACTGTGATAACCGCCGGCGGCAATTGCCAATACTTGAATCAGGCCCGGCGGCAGGTTCGTCTGGCCGAAGAAATTATTTCCCCAAGCGGCCAGGGCAGTATTGCTCTCCAACAACAAACTGTGCGCGCTGCCGCCGGCAATGGTTTTTGCATTCGACAAACCCGCCGGCGCGTTCGTCTGGCCGTAGGTGTTGTCACCCCATACGACCACGGTGCCGTTGCTTCTGACGGCCAGACTGTGAAACCAGCCGCAAGCAATGGCGGCCACGCCCGTCAACCCCGCCGGCACATTCGTCTGACCATAGGTGTTATCGCCCCAGGCGACCACCGTGCCGTCACTCCGGAGCGCCAGACTGTGCAATTCGCCGGCTGCAATCCCCACGACGTTCGCCAGTCCGGCTGGTACATTGGTCTGGCCCCAGCCGTTGTCGCCCCACGCCACGACGACGCCATTGCTGCGGAGCGCGAGACTGTGGAGCCACCCGGCGGCGATGGCGCTGACGTTGGTCAATGATGACGGGACGTTAGTCTGGCCGAAGGAATTGTCGCCCCAGGCGACGACGGTGCCGTTGCTTTTCAGGGCCAGATCGTGATACCAGCCCGCGGCAATGGCCGTCGCGTTCGTCAGATTGGCCGGGACATTGGTCTGACCGAAAGTGTTGTCGCCCCAGGCGACGACCGTGCCGTTGCTGGTGAGCACGAGGTTATGATAGGCGCCTGCTGCCACGGCCGCCACATTTGTCAAACCGGAAGGGGTTTCAATCTGGCCGGCGGAATCATAGCCCCAGGCAGTCACCGTGTTGCCCGATGTTCGTTGTCCAAAAATTAAAATGAACGTCAAAAGCACAATAAGCGGCACAAAGGCACAATTCCGGGAGCTGTTTTGGGGATGGTTCATTTTCTGATGATTAACCGACAATGGGTTACGGCTTGGGTTACGACTTTTGACTAAGGTGCATACCGTGATAGTATAATAGACAAATGCATTTTTTCAATCTCTTCCAAGGAATTTGTCGTTTCCGAAGCGGATTTCATCGTTAAACTGAGGGCATCATGATTTTTTTCCGGTACTCAAATAAAGTCGTCACCGCACTGACCGTCGGTTTCAGTTTGCTGATCCCGGCACGGCTGGCCGCCCAGACCAGCCCCAACGATTGGGCGCGGGTGACCAACATTCTCGCGCGCATCGTTCCGCCGACGTTTCCGGCGCAGGATTTTGTCATCACCAACTACGGCGCGGCGGGCAATGGCACCACCGATTGCACATTGGCATTTTCCAATGCGATTGAGGCCTGCAACGCGGCCGGCGGCGGACGCGTGGTCGTGCCGGCGGGAACGTTTCTGACCGGCGCAATTCATCTGCTCAGCAATGTTAATTTATACGTCGCCCAGGGCGGGACCATCTCGTTCAGCACCAATACCAACTCGTTTGTGCCGGTGGTTTTCACGCGTTATCAGGGTATTGAATTGATGAATTTCTCGCCGTTCATCTACGCGTACGGCCAGACGAACATCGCCATCACCGGGCCGGGGACAATTGACGGCCAGGGCCAGCTCGGCCCGTGGTACAATTGGACATCCCTGCTTACTGCCGACGAGCAGACGTTGTGGAACATGGGCAGCACCAATATGCCCGTGGCGAAGCGCATTTTTGGACCGGGACATTATCTGCGGCCGACGTTCGTCCAGCCCGTCCATTGCCAAAACGTCCTGATTGACGGCATCACCTTTCAGAACTCGCCGATGTGGACCATCACGCCGCTGTATTGCACCAACGTCACCATTCATGGCGTGACGGTCAACAACAGCAGTTCCAGCCCGAACACGGACTCCTGTGACCCGGACTCCTGCACCGATGTGCTCATCAAAAATTGTTCCTTCAGCGACGGCGACGATTGCATCGCCATCAAATCCGGGCGGGACCAGGATGGTGTGCGCGTCAACGTTCCCTGCCGGAACCTCGTGATTCAAAACTGCGTGTTTGCCAACGGCCACGGCGGCGTCACCCAGGGCAGCGAGGAATCCGGCGGCATCACCAATGTTTTCACGGAAAACTGCATCTTCAACAGCTCCAGCCTGGAGTACGCCTTCCGGTTCAAGAACAACACGGCGCGGGGCGGCTATATTGCCAACGTTTACTTCCGCAACTGCATGATCAAAACCGTCAGCGATACCGGGATTCACATGACGATGCAGTACACTTCCTCTTCCCCGGCCAACACGGGTGCCTACACGCCGGTCATCCACAACATCGACGTTCGCGATTGCGCCTTCGCCAATGTGAAGCAGGCAATGAGTCTCACGGGATTGAGTTCCGCGAACCAAATTACGGACGTGACCGTGGCCAATTGCCGGTTTCTGAACACTTCCACCGCCAATTCCTTCACCTACACCAACCGCATCAGCTTCATCAACAACAAAGGTGGCGGCTTTTAATGTGGCACAGGCCTCCGGCCTGTGTGGGTTTAAAAACACAGACCAGAGGTCTGTGCCACGTTTATGCCTTGAACTGTTTCATGCTTCGATGCAACGGCCGCAAAGCGCCGTAGGCGCGGCATATCTGTAGTTTTTCGTTTTGTAGAATTCCCAAGCTCCGTAGGAGCGACATCGTCTGGTGGACGGAATATGCCGCTCCTAACGGAGCTTGAAAATATTTTGGGATGCGATTCGGCAAACGTTCATAATTTTTTTGCCCGCCCTCAACCTGACGTTGACTCGCTCGCGCCCGCTCGCTCGGCCCTGCGGGTCTTCGGCTTTGAGATCGTCCCCGGTTAGTCGTATGCTTTTAAGTTTGTTGTATGCTTCCTCTGCGTCTGATGTTGGTTGACTCTTTTCCTTTGGCAGTTTGGCGGCATCGTCACCGGCCTCGCGAGTGGGTGGCTTAAATTCAGAGAACTTCTGGGCTATTTCGGACCAATCCTCAAACCACTCAAGGGCGTCGTCTTCTCGAAGCAGATTCCGACCATTGCTAATCCAGTTTTGAATGATTCGCTGGATGAGGAACAATTGCACGCCTTGAGCAAAGAGGAGTGATTCCTTGTGCTTCTCACAAAGGTCTGGGCTGTCCGCGGCGGCACGCCCTCGTAGGAGGGCGCTGTTGAGCAGACGCTTGGTTTCGCGAGGGTTGTGTCGTGCCAATTCGCGAATGCCTGTTTCCAATACTTGCTGGTGGTCTGCGGCAAGATTTTGTTTCCAATAACCGCCGGTGGTCTCATTAAGAGCGCTGACCTGTTTAACCGATGGTCTTCAGTTTAGTCATGCTGTGGCAATGTTGCCCAAGGTCGTGCTTTAGGCGAGAGAAAATTGCATGGCTGGCTCTCCGAGCCCTACCAAAGAATTCAAACGGAGGCGCGGGCAACCGTTCGCCTTTTTGCTTTATGGCAAGGCAGTTGCTAAAGGGATGTCGGAAAGGTGAATTGACGAAAAATTCGCGCAAAACCGGGCGTTTCCGGAGGCGCGGAGGAATAATTTATTAACTGACACTGACGCAAAATGACCGCGCTGGCAAAATCTGAACTGACGGGTTCGCTGCTCGCGGATTATAACGCGAATGGTTTTTTCGACGAGATGTTCGGGCGTGAAGGCGGCGTGCTGCCCCACTACGAGAAATTGCGGAGCGCTCTCTCGCGACTGGCCGCCGAGGAATTTGCCGCCAAACGCCACGCCGTTGACCTCGCGTTCTTGCGGCAAGGCGTGACGTTCAATGTGTACGGCGATTCCCGCGGCACGGAGCGCATTTTCCCGTTCGACCTCGTGCCGCGCATCATTCCCGCGAAGGAATGGGAGCTGCTCGAACGTGGCTTGGTCCAGCGCATCACGGCGCTCAACCTGTTCCTGCACGACATTTACCATCAGCAGCAAATCATCAAGGACGGCGTGATTCCGGCGCACTACATTTTGTCCGGGAAACATTTCCGGCGCGAGTTCGTGAATTTTGAAGTGCCCAAGGACATTTACATCCATGTCTGCGGCACGGATTTGATTCGCAATGAGAAAGGCGAATACATGGTGCTGGAGGACAACGGGCGTTGCCCGAGCGGCGTGAGTTATGTGCTGGAAAACCGCCGGGCGATGAAGCGGGCGTTCCATGGGATGTTCGAGAGCATCGGCGTGCAACCGGTGGATCATTACCCGCAGGAACTGCTGAGAATGCTGCAATACATCGCGCCGACGGGTGTCGCGTATCCGCGCGTGGTGCTGTTGACGCCGGGCGCCAGCAACAGCGCCTACTTCGAGCACACCTATCTCGCGCGGCAGATGGGCATCGAAATCGTCGAGGGCCGCGACCTGTTCGTGCAGGACGAACACGTGTTCATGCGCACCACCAAGGGGCTGCAACCGGTCCACGTGATTTATCGGCGGCTGGATGACGATTTCCTGGATCCGACGGTGTTCCGCCGCGACTCGATGCTCGGCGTGCCGGGGTTGGTCAGCGCCTACCGCGCCGGAAACGTGTCGCTGGCCAATTCCATCGGCACCGGCATCGCCGACGACAAGGTGATGTATTATTTCGTGCCGAAGATGATCGAGTATTACCTGGATCAGAAGCCGATCATCCCGAACGTGCCCACGTATCTGGCCAGTGAGGAGGCAGACCGGAAATACATCCTCGCCAATCTTGAAAAACTTGTGGTGAAAGCCGCCAACGAATCCGGCGGTTACGGCATGTTGATGGGGCCAAAGGCAACCAGTGCCGAGATCGGGGAATTCCGCAAGCGCATCGAGGCCGACCCGCGCAATTACATCGCGCAACCGATGATTTCGCTTTCATGCCACCCGACGTTTGTCGAAGGCGGATTCGAAGGGCGGCACATTGATCTCCGGCCGTTCATTCTTTACGGCGAGAAACCCGTGATCGTACCCGGCGGACTGACGCGCGTGGCGCTGCGCAAAGGTTCGCTCGTCGTGAATTCATCGCAAGGCGGCGGCAGCAAGGACACGTGGGTGCTTTATGGGGATGAATGAGATGAACAAACAACAACCAACATCCAACATCGAACAACCAGTTCCAGAATTCCCCGACATACGGCTCAATGGATGTTGGGCGTTGGATGTTGAATGTTGGTTGTTTTCCTTTTGATAAATGCTTTCCCGCGTCGCCAACTCGCTTTACTGGATGTCGCGTTACATCGAACGCGCGGAGAACATCGCGCGCATCCTGGACGTGAACCTCCAGCTTCTGCTTGATTACCGCAGCCTGAACGACGCGCAGATGCGCGAGCACTGGCTGCCGATTGTCCAGACCACTGGCGATCACGACGCCTTCGTGGCGCGGCATCAAAGCGCCAGCGCGGAGGCCGTGGCGGAGTTCATGGTGTTCGCGCCGGACAACCCGAACTCGCTCGTCTCATCCGTCTGCCAGGCGCGGGAAAACGCGCGGATGGTGCGCGACCAGATTGCCGTTGAAACCTGGGTGGAGCTGAACCGGCTTTACCTCTTCGTGCAGTCGCCGCAGGCACGCCAGATGTGGCACGACAGCCCCACGGATTTTTTCAACGAGATCAAGGCCAGCTCGCTGCTGCTCGTTGGACTGAGTTACGCCACGCACATTCACAACGAAGGCTGGTGGTTCAGCCAGGCGGGCAAGTTCATTGAACGCGCGGACAAAACCTCGCGCATTCTCGACATCCGCCATCACAACCTGTCGGCGCGCAGCCTGCCGCAATCCGTCAGCCAAACCGAAGCGCTGGGATGGACGGCCATTGTGCGTTCGTGCAGCGCATGGGACGCTTACAAATCCATCTACGGCGGCGAGGTGCATCCGCGG
>Ga0187851_10003073_pt1 | contig 14268 bp, 17 predicted proteins | sample June2016WEW_6_10_FD_132997 | JGI IMG/M metagenome (GOLD analysis project Ga0187851, IMG submission 132997) | Peatland microbial communities from SPRUCE experiment site at the Marcell Experimental Forest, Minnesota, USA - June2016WEW_6_10 | ecosystem: Environmental > Terrestrial > Soil >...
GGAGACAAGTGCACAGACTGCAAAGGAGATCCAAAGCCAATAATGAGGATTTCACTCCTTGATGCACCGGGTCACGAAACCCTTATGGCAACTGCAATTGCAGGATCAAACGTAATTGATGCAATTTTCTTTGTAATAGCTGCAAATGAACCTTGCCCTATGCCGCAGACAAAGGAGCATTTGATGATAATAAATATTCTAGGAATCAAGGACGTAATAATCGTGCAGACAAAAATAGATGTTGTCGGCAAGGAAGCTGCCTTGGCGCACGAGAAAAAGATAAGGGAATTCGTGAAAGGAAGCTCCATAGAAAATGCGCCGATAGTTCCTGTAATGCCTAATCTTGGAATAAACATAGATGTACTTCTAGAGCTTATAACTAAAATGAAAATACCTCAAAGAGATCTAACATCAGATCCGATAATGTATGTGGTAAGGTCATTCGACGTAAACAAGCCGGGCTCTGAAATAACGAAACTAGCAGGTGGAGTGCTTGGCTGCGCAATAACAAGGGGTAAATTCAAGGTAGGGGAGCAAATTGAAATACGTCCTGGAATAGCAATGACAAAATCAAAGAGAGAAACCTACGATCCGATAATAACAGTAATAAAACAGATGAGCAACGGCTCAGAAAAAATAGAGGAAGCAATGCCCGGAGGATTGATAGGTATTTCAACTGAAATAGACCCAACTTTCACAAAGGCAGATGGGCTTGTGGGAAATGTTGTGGGATTAGTAGGGAAGCTTCCACCAACAATAACACATCTTACTATAAAGTATCACAAGCTGAAAAGGGATGATATTCCAGAGCAGCATCTTGCTGACAATGAACCGTTAATACTTGGAATGGGAACAACAACAGTATTAGGTTACATAAAAAAAGCAAAGAAGGACAACATAGAAATAGAATTGAAGCATCCTATTACTGTAGAAAAGAATGTTAAAGTAGCGATAATGAGGAACATGGCCCACAGATGGAGGCTTACTGGTTATGGTCAGATAACATCCTAATTTTTGCAAAAATTAAGGTTTAAATATCTATTAAAACAGAGCTAATTAAGTGGTCAAATGGCAACTGAACATGTAGTTTCAAAAACAAATACCTTAGAAATAAAACTAAGAACTGTTATCGATAAAAGGGATGCTAATCTCAGAGCCGTTGCGCGTAGAGATGTCATAAGTCGTACTAAAATAGAGGAGAAACGTAGGAAAATGAGATCTGCTATTAAAAAAAGAGAGGATGGCATAAAAAATCTCATGCGTGGATGCAAAAACAAGCGCGTAAGATTAGAAAAGAAACATATGACTCGTGCTATAAAAGATATTGCCGCTATCTTATCAAAAACTGATGACGATACTACAAAAACGAGGAATGCTCTGCGAAACATGGACATATCTGTGCGTGGCGAATATGGCAGGGCAAATCCCATAGTCGAGCGATTAGAGTCATTGAGTAAATTAGGTCTGGTGTACCGTATATATCAAGCGCCAAGAGTAGCAGAATACCAAATTACTGATATGGGTAAAATGGTAGTTGATGCTATATTTAATCACCGAAGTGGAAAAAAATAAGATGGAATAACATAGGCGCATAAACAAGAACAATACGGTCATCTGAAGCTCTCATTTATTTGATTCGTCTCCATAAAATCCAGCAAAACCTATAAAAACAAACGTATATATATTTAAAAAATCAAAATATGATAGTGATAATATGGCAACAAATCAAGTTACATCTATTGGAAATAATAGGTATATTAATAATACTCCTGCTCTCCTAAGAGGTGCTGTAGACCATTACAATAAAATAGAAAGCAGCGTTAAAAACATGGCAAGAACAAGCATGGATTACTTAAAAGAGGGGCAGTTCGTTGGTACAGTAACAGCGCTTGCAGGAATTGCCATTGTAGGTGCTACTTCCTATTTTATGCAATTAGACCAAACAACTGCAACTTATGCAGATAATGGTGCTTTGGCTCTTGGTTTAGGCTTAACCTTTGGAGGAACCCTTATGGCTGCAACTGCGTTCGTAGCAGATTATGGACAGCACATACTACGTCCTTTTAAAGCGATAAATGCAAAATTTAGAGATATAAATACAAGAAGAGAAGAAGCAAAACAGCTAAAAGAAAGAATACATACAAGACTAATGGCATTAGACTATCTTGCTGGTAAGCCTATTATTATTGAAAAAACAGACTTTATTGACAGCAAGCCTATTATCTTCAGAACAAAGATAATCAGATACGAATATGTTCCAACTACTTTCGAAAAAATAAAAATGAACGTCAAAAGCCTAATTGCAGAAGGTAAAACATTTTTAAGGGATGGAACGCCTCTTCAAAAAGCAGGGGCGGCAGCTGTTGGGATAGGAACTGCGGTTCTTGTTGGAATAGGTGCATATAGTTATGTAGCTACACCTGACCCAATAGTAATAGATACCACGTTGAAAGGTTTGTCTTTTGGTGCAGTTTCGTGGTTCTCAGCTGGTATCCTGTTCACTATAGACTACATAAATAGAATCAAGGCAATGAGAGATTATGTAACTAATTTATGAAATGGAATAATTTCCATTCGAATATCAAAAATACAGTAGAAACAAGCTATAAGAATTTATACAGCGTAAATATACTATGGATTCTGAGGCCTCAATAAGTAATCTTGTCAATAGGCACCTTATTTCTATCAATTCTAATGCAAAATCAAGCGCTGCAATCAAACTTCTCACTAATTCCAATGTTGATATGCTTCCCGTACTTGAAAATGGAAAGCTTGTTGGAATATTTACCAAAGATTCATCCAACAATGACTTAGTATCTAGTTCCATGGAAAAAGCTCTTTTTGTTGAGAAAAATCAGGACATTGATTCAACTATAAAATACATGCTTAAGCATAATATCTCAAGGGTTCCTGTTGTTGACTCTGCAATAAGCATGAAATGCATAGGAACGATAAGCAGCTCAGATCTTTTGAAAATAAAGAAAAATCAAAAATAAAAAAAGAGAATTAGAATTACTTCATAAGCACAATCTGTATTGCGCTTACCTTTGATCTTGTGCCGTCCTCGTTTGTAAGCTCTTCAGAAGAGGTTTTTATGCTCTTTTCCTTCAAATCTGGCAAGAATCTATTCACAACGATTTCCTTCACATCTACTGCTCTTGAGATGGAGTTTCCCCTTGCCTTTATGGTAACTTCCTTCATTCCGTTGTTGAATTGAGTTACTACAGCAAGCACATAGTTCATTGTAGGCTTTCTGCCAATATACACAATGTTCTCCATCTTTACTTCATTTGTACCCATGTTCTGTTCAGATTCGTTTTCCATTGCAATCACTTCTTTCTTAGCGTAAATATCGTAAGTTGTTAATGTCAAGTATGAATTTGCAAATCAAAGTATAAATAGGTATCTTTAATCCGCACGTGCGTTGATTACTATCCGAAGATCATCTTCAGTAATGCGTCCAGCATCTTCTGCCGCTCTCATTAATGGTGCTAATTTTCTTTCCCACTTCTTTCTTGCTTTCTCGAATGCTGCCTTTCCATCTTTAGTTCTAAGGTCAATACGCTTGATTTTTTTGGATTTTTTCGCCGTTGTCATAGGATCAATACAATAGGGCATCAAATACTTAAAAAACTTTGTTTTAAGAAAAATAAAACAAGCAAAGCTAGATTAATCCTTTAGTGTTAAATATATTTGTGAGATTATGGGAGGTACCATAGAATTCAACGACACTCTGCAATTGACTATTCAGCAGGGATTTCCAAAGGAATTAGTATTGGCAAAGCATCTTAGAAAACCGTTCAGAGCCGAGGACTTCAAGAATAGAATATTTTCATTCAAGGGCAAGCCGAACGTAAGATTATTCCAACCTGCACCGACAAGAGTGTTCCTTGTCCAGAACATCAAGGGCAAATGGCTTTATTGGGGGCACTGCATTGTAATGGAGCAGACAATTGACTCCAATAAGAAAATTACATCAGGAAAATTCGTAATAACAAAAATCTACACTCCAGAGCATCAGAAATCTATGAGTAGGTACGAGCCGAAAGAAGGAAAAGAATATTTTGTTTGATTTATTATATAATCAAACATACTCGTTGTCTATGAAGCACCATTTCCATTTCCTTGTGGGAAATGCAGCCATTACTGCATGTCCTGTCTTCTGGAAGTGCCTTGTGGCATGTCTTCCTGATGATAAATCACAACAACCAACGTGCCCGCATTTCAGGCATATTCTCAAATCTTCCCATTTTTCATTTTCCTTTTCGCACTCTTCGCATCCACGTGTCTTGGCTATAATGAGGTCATCTGAACCTTCAAGATGTCCGCAATTTGTCATGTTTTCCACTAATATAACCTAGTCATATATAATATTTAATTATTTGGGTTTTCCAGTTAATCGCTTGCCAGCTTGGACAATCTGATTTTTACTTGTTTTACTTCCTTTTCAACGTCCAGTTCCATGCCCAATTCGGAAAGCACCTGGAACGGATAGGCGATAGATATGTCGCAAAGCAGCTTCACTTCATTTTCTAATTCCAATTCCTTTGCAAGGGACATGTTCTTCTCAATGGGAAGCATTATCCGTGGAAGAATCTCTCTTACCAATTCCAATGTGTGCTCCTTGTCTATGCTGTTGTTCCTGATTCTTCGTCTTGCCTCTTCGGAATCCCATCGCTCTGCATCGTCCACTGTCCTGAATGCCTTGCCGAACGATCTCATGAATTCCGGTGCAACAGGATAGAATACCTTATAGAATACGGTTCCAAAGGTCCTTGCGTATGAGTATCTAAGTATCAAGCCAGTTGCAACAATCCTATCATTCCAGTTTTCTATGCTTGAAATATAATCGAAAAGTTTTTTTATGGATTCATTTTGCTGGCCTACAGAATGGCCTAATCCTTCTGTTAAATTTTTTATGGCTCGTGTGTATTTGTAATCTATGTCGGACATTTCCTGGAAGTGCGTCTCGAATTCGGCATTTCTGTCCTTTGATTCAGTTGCCCAATACTTCTCAAGGCTTGCTATGCTTTCCTCACCATAATAAAACAGGTTAAGCAGTTTGAGTATCGATTCCATCTTGAATTCTTTTCCATTGGGAAGCTTCACATGCGTTTTTGTTACCTCTCCCTTTTTCCTTTTGACATCTACCAGACTTATGGCAAACTTGACCGTGCTTACCGGGTTTTCCTTAACGTATTTGTATATGTAAGGCCTAACCCAAGTTGGCACGTTGTACTTGTTGAGTGCAGAATCTATTATGCTATCTAGCGGCAACTTCAAGGTCCCACCAATTCTTTATCTGCTTCTCCATATTTATGTCTTTTTCTTTTTGCTTGATGCTATTCTTCTCATTATGAATACTGCTAGAGAGTATTTAGCAGCCATTGGATCCTTCTGTTGGTAACTGCTAAATCCCTTGAAATCTGTTCACTTCTTCTCTTCCTTCTTGTTTTTCTTCGAAGCACCTGCACTCATCCTCCTTCTGATTATCAACACAACGATTATGGCGATAACCACTATCGCTGCTGCTATTTCCAGCGTGGAATTTCCGGCACCCGCACTTGCAACTGTAACGAAGTAATTGCTTGATCCGGAAAACTGCTGGTTTATTGCACCGTTTGGTTGCTTCCACTGCTCGTAGAGGGTAACAGGATAATTGCCTGGCACTCCCGCGGTGTCAACACTGACAAGGAATGTCACGTTCGTAGATGATCCTGGCTGCAAGTTGCTTACATAGGCTGTAGTTGCAATGGGAGTTATCGGATATGTTGTCTGAAGACTCAGTTGCAGTTGCTCTGCTGCAGAGGTTCCGTTGTTAAAGACTTTGAACTGCACTGGAACATCTGTAGCGCCAACAGGAGCAGGTTGGCCTGTGGATCCTATGTTGAACTGTGCAGAAGGAGCCACAGAAAGTGCAATATTCTGGGTATTGCTGAATCGCTGCTGAAGATTGGAAGAATAGTAGGTCGTGCTGGCAACTATATTAGTCTGGCCGGTGTTTTGGGCTGAAACTAAAATTGGCTCTGTAATGGATGAACCCTGCGTTAGGTTCGATATGAAGAATGTGCTCACCGAACTTAGAATGTTGACGCCGCTTCCGCTGGTGACCACAATGCTTACATTCCTTGCAGTGCCGTAGCCGGTATTCTCTACTTCGAGATTTATTGTCTGGTTGTGTCCCGAATAAAGTGCTGAAGGCTGCTGACTTGCAACTACTACTTTTATGGCAGGCTTGTTATTCACGTAGAAACTGACCGGCATTGATGAAGAAGCAGTTTCTGTTCCTGTCGCCGCATAAACGAAATATTCAGATGTAAATGTAACAGTATAAACTCCGGAAGGTGTTGTGTTGGGTATACGAATTGTATAATTGTAATACCTGGCATTGAGCCCGGAATCCAACAATCCTATGATATTGCTGCTTAATGGAGATACATTGAACAGTGGGTAGCTTCCGCTGGGTTGTATGGTTGCGCCATAAAACCAGTTTTCATATGCGTTGTACAGCTGGAACTTTATAGTTGCATTGCCTCCTGCCACAACCGGGTTCGGAGAAACGGATAGGTTGGTCAGTGAGACAGCACCGTCATACTGTGCAGCAACTGAACTGCTCAGTATCACCAAAGCTGCAAACACCAAAAGGAAATATTTTGTTTTCATTAATTCACCAATAATCATCATACATCATAGTTCTTTGCTGGATTTATTGAATAGGAAAAATGCTAGCATTGTCATCAATCCTGTGAAGGCGAGCAGTATCGCACTAGTTGTCACTAGTGTGCCTATGGGGAGCGAGCCCTTTATCATTATGTCCCTGACTGCGTTTACTGCATAGTATAGCGGATTTACTGCTACGACAGGTTGCAAAAAGCTAGGCAGCAATGTAACTGGTACGAATGCCCCAGCTAGGAATGAAAGCGGAAGTGTCAGCGTCTGCGCAACTAGCGCATATGTTTGCAGTTGTTTCATTCGCGCAGCAAGCGCTATGGCGAGTGCGCTAAAGCCCAGTCCGACAAGGAATACAATCCAAATAAGCTCAACGAATCCTATGACACCAGCTGCAATGGTTGCACCGTACAATAAGCCTATTGCAAGACCTATATATGCAGATAGTATGGATTGTAAAGTACCATATCCTATCTTGCTAAGCAGAATTGAAAACTTGTTTATCGGAGTTGTAAGAAAAGCCTTGAGGTTACCTAATTCTCTATCGCTAAGAAGCGTGAACCCAGAAGTGAAAACTGCACCAAACGAAGCCACCATAATGAGAATACCGCCTACCACGAAGCTGAGATAGTTGCTGTTAGCACCGTATACATAGTTGGACACTACTGATACAAGGCTTCTGCTTCCTCCTGGAACTGATGATGCCATTGCAGCTGCGCCCAACTGTGCTGCAGCAGAATCTACTGCCGAAGAGGCGACTTCTGAGGACTGTGGCTGCGAGTTGTCGAGGTAAACGTATATACTCTTATCTATGCCGCTTGAGAAACCAGAGGGTATAACCACAATTGCCGCAATCTTGCCCTGAGAGAGAAGGGTCGCTGCTTCCTGCTGCGTAGTTTGACTTACTATCGTGACTGAGCTACCGCTCTGTAATAAGTTTGTGAAATTCAGCGCACCAGCACCATTGTCGTAGTTCACCACTGCTATCGGAACATTCTTAGGAGTGCTGCCGAAGCTTCCGAGCAATAGTATGAATATGATTGGAAATATCAACGACCTGATTAAGTTTGTTCTCAGGTTTTTCTTGAATATGAGTAATTCCCTGAGCAAAAGCGTTGATGTGTCTCCTAGCAAGCTCATATCATCTTCGCCTCCCCATCATATTACCTCTTGCGCTTGTGAATTCACCTTCTGTGTCTCGTACTTCTGAGCCAGTAAGCTTGAGGAAAACATCGTCTATTGTCGGCTCGTGCATGCTTATGTTGGATATATTTATCTTGTTGGCGGTTATCGCCTTGATTAGCTTCTCTATCTTCTCGATGGCTGTGCTTCCTCCGGGTGCAATAACTTTGTTGCTAAGGATCTGTGGCTCAAGTCCTACTCTTCTGAATACGGTAGCGACCTTCTGCAGGTCATCCTTATCAGCAGATACTTCGATTACGTTGCTCATACCTATCTTTTGCCTCAATTCGCTAGGCGTGCCTAGAGCTATTAATTTTCCATGATCTATTATGCCTATTCTGTTGCAGAGCTGATCCGATTCCTCAAGATATTGAGTGGTAAGCAATATGGTTATATTCTGCTCCCTGTTTATTTTTCGAAGAAGATTCCAGATCTTCGTCCTGTTCTGGATGTCTAGACCTGTTGTAGGCTCATCGAGCAGCAATACCTTTGGTGCGTGCATCAGCGACTTAGCTGTTTCAAGCCTCCTTTTCATTCCCCCAGAGAAAGTACCAGCAAATGCATTTCTGAAATTGGTCAAATCAGCAAGATCGAGCGCGAAGTCTATGCTCTTCTTGAGCTCTGATGGAGGAATATGATAAAGCTTGCCGAATATCATTAGGTTCTGCTCAGCAGTTAGTTCTGATTCGACAACGGTTTCCTGTGTAACGATGCCCATTTCATTTCTGGCCTTTGCAGGTTCTTTCTGCATATCTACTCCATTTACCAGTACTCTTCCGGATGTTGGATCAATTAGGCCTAAAATCATGTTTATCGTTGTGCTCTTGCCTGCACCGTTTGGACCGAGAAGACCGAAGATCTCTCCTTTCTTTATGTTAAGATTGAGGTCGTTAACGGCAGTTAGCTTGTCAAACTGCTTGACTAAATTCTGTATCTCAATAGCATAGTCACTCATTATCCCACCAATTGTGCCTGCTTATCTATTGCGGCAAGGTCACCTAATTTTTTCACTAGATTCTTTGTTTCTATTGTATTCTTGCCACTCATTTAATCATCACTCTATAATATGCATCAATTCCTTCATGCTTTTCAAGAAGAGCATCTTCGATTCCTTGATCGCTTTTTTGCCTCTTTCTGTTATGTAATAATATTTTTTTAATCTTCCATCGCTTACCTTTGCCCTAACCTTTATGTATCCTGATTTTTCGAGAGCCTTTACCGTATTGTATATGTCATTCTTGACGGTTGAACCATGCTTCTTCAAAAACTCGGATATTTTCGGATTGTTGAAATCCTTTATCAAAGCGTAGGAATAGACTTCCTTCTTCTCTATGTGGCGCAATACTATGAGCTTAAGGACTATCCTTGCAAGGTCTTTCGTCATATAAGGGCTCCCGAAAGCCTGTTTTTTCATTGCAACATTTGCATCTGCACACATAGGCCCACATAGTTTAAATTTAAACTATATTACTTTAAAACTAAAACTATATAAAGCTTTTGAGAGGAGGAGCTTTGCCCGTAAAGTAGGTTTTCGGGCATAGTTTACGGGCAAAATGATTAGTTTGCGGGCAAATATACTATTTCGTCAATTAACGGGATGATATAAAAGTATATATATTAAAAAATTCAAAGTATTAGTAGTGATAATATGGATGCATTAACAACGCAAATTAGACCAACAAGTCAAAGAGGTAGGGAGCGTATAAGACTTAAAAAGTTGAGTAATGATTATTTTGAAGCAGAGATACCTGAAAGATGGGGTAAAAGAGTTTTAAATATAAAAGTATATGACAGGTCATATATAACGCAGTCTGGAGGTTACAAAGAAGCTAATTTTACCATACAATATGTTAAAAATGATGGAACAGTATCTGTACCATTAGATAATATTAAAGAATGGAAATTAATGCCAAATCCAAATATGAGTATTGAAGAAAGAATTGAGGAAATAGTAAATAATTATTATAATTCTAAATGGTGGATTCTTCGTGCTTTGCGTACATAATTAGATACTAAAATCAATGTTTATACCGAGTTCATACATCTCCTGTATCAATACTGTAATATTATAGGCAATAATCTTACACAATAACTTGCTTATCTGTGTTGTTGATTTTTAGATTTTAAATGAATAAAATGATTTTATGGCAGAAGTAATAATATTTTCGAAAAAGAATGGCTCGACTCGCATAATCATCGATGGGGAAATAAAACTGAAGTTATGCAGGTGCGGAAAATCAAAAAACATGCCTCTTTGCGATAGTACTCATAAGGAAATAGGATTTGAAGCGGATGAGAGTGAAATAAGAATAAATGTATCTGATAATATTGATAAAACTGAGACTCAAAATCCTTCGGAACCATAAAAACCAGGCATTTCATAAGGCAACTAAAATATGTGTATGTACTCATTCTAAATTCTTGCATATCCTCAATCAACTACCCAAACAGATAGCTTTAATAAATTTACAGCAATAATTTTATAGTGGGTGCTTTGGGTGCTGAATGAAAAAACTAACCAGCTTTTGCTGATAAATCTTATAAACAAGGTAATCATGCCTTTGAATGATATCGTGGAATGGGACAGATACGCATTAAGGGATTACGACGGATTCATATTCGGCTGGATCAAAAGAGAGGATAATTTCTATGACTTTGTTTCCATTAATTTTGAATTGAAAAACAACCAATTCCTAATGAATTACAATACGAGCTCCAAAAAATATTCGAAAGTAATAGCCAATAAGCTTTCAAACAATAGCATTGTAATTGAAGATCATCTGGATTGCAAACCTGCAAGCGACATACCACAGGCAAGGGTTGTTGACTGGCAAAAGAAGCTCGGAATTCTCTTGATGTTTTTAATGATAGGATTGCTTTTGCTTAATGTAGTCAGCTCTTCATTGGCTGGCGGTGCAAATATCACTCCACTTACGGCAAAGCCTGCAAAAAAACGCAAATATTCTATAATTGAAGAATTAATGACGCAAAAACTTAGTTTAGATAAGGTTTATCCAATAACTAATCTGCAAATCTGAATTTCTTTTGCAGAGTATTGTCCCTTTATTTTAAACAGATAAAGAAAGCTCTGTCAGAGCTTTCCCTGTTCCTTTGTGTACAAGAGCATAGAATCAAACATTCTTGATATCTGTCCTGCGCGTATTCCGTATACTTCCCTTATGCCTCGCTTGTTTGCCAATTCTATAAGTCTTTGGGTTATTATTCCGTCGAATACTATTGCATCTATGTCATTTGCATCCTGTATTTCTTGGATTAATTCTCTTATGGGCACTTCAGAAATCAATTTTCCGTCTTTGTCGTAAAGCCTTCCTCTTAGTGTATTATGCAACTCTGTAAGTGCATCTACATATTTAGGATCTGCCTCATTTGAGGAACCTTTCTGCTTTCCTATTGTTGGAATTGCATCAACGCCTTCCGGTTCCTGTCCTGTCCAGTCCTTTATTCCCAAGCCTGGTCTGTCCTCATCTATTATCTCTATTTTGGGCTTTTCCTTGTTGAGTATTTTTCTTGAAATCTCTGCCGGGCTTAGTATTGGCATTTTCTTTTCTTCGTATTCCTTGTTGCTCAGGTTTGGTGGAACTCTTTGCTGCTGTTGCCTTTGTTGCTGTTCCATTTGCTGGTTTCTATCCTGCTGTTGAGGCGCCCTCTCCCTTTGCTGCGGCTGATCGCTGCTATAATTGTTGTTCTGTATGTGCCCGTTGCTGCTCTTTAGTCTTGGTATTACCTGTTCTATTGGTATTTTTGCCCTCAATGCCTTGATTATGTCCTTTCTTGTTAGTTCTTCAACTTCCTTTCCGTCTGGTGCTTTTACTAAGAAGTCAATATCGCATACGTTCAATAATCCTCTCAAAATCATGTCTCCCCCTCTGTCCCCATCTACAAACAATGTTGTTTCCTTTGATTTTGAAAGCTCTATTATCGTATTTGGTATCTTTCCAGTTGCACCGCCAACTGCAATGCAGTTGTCTATGTCATTCTTGAGCAGATTGATGACATCTGCACGTCCTTCTACTAGTATTATCTCGTTGTTGCCTGCTATGTCCGGTCCAGCTGGTAAATTCTCCGGTCCATAGGTAGTTACTACGCTTGATTTTACATCAGTTTCTACTAGTTCGCTGATTTCCTTGCTGTCAGGCATTTCAGTAGTAAGCAGTGTTTTCAGCAATTCCTTTGCTCTTAATACGATCTTTCTTCTCTTCTCGCTTCTCGTGTCTTCGATCTTGTTGATCTTGAACATCGTTTCGAAAGGTCCTACTCTGTCAACTGATTCTATAGTAGCTCCTAATATACAAGTCTCTACTCTTCCCAATGAAGATGGTAGAAACAATTTACCATAAGTCTTGTTTCCAGAAGTAGCTGATTCTATCTCTATTCTTCCTATTTTTCCATTTTTTTGAAGTTCCCTTAGGTCTAATCCTCCACCTAATAAGCCTTCCGTTTGGCCGAATACTGCTCCAATTATGTCTGGTTTTTCCGCAAGGCCCGATATCTCGAATCGTGCCTCTACCATGTATTTTACTATGTCAATGTAAGTTTTTGCCATTCAAACACTCTCATGTTTAGAATAGCCATAAGACTAGCGATTTAGTTTGATCTCCAATAGAGTGCCTTCCATCGGCAAAATTTCTTCACTTAAAAATAAACTTTTAAACTCTATCAAATCACTCTTCCGCTTGAATATGACTATTAACTATGTATAATAAACAAAGTATATGCTTATAAGCCTTATGTATTGGTTTGCTAGTTGTCGTTGAACTCCTTGAATCGTATATTTATGTCAATGTATTCCAAGGTCTTCGAAACAGATCTTTTTACATCATCTCTGTAATTGGCCTTTTTGCTGAAGAAAGATTCAATATCTTTTCTTGTTTTCCTGTCGTCCATTATTGATAATATGTCAACGAAATCCGTGAGCCCTCCTGCTCCTCCAGGCTCGTACATTGACATAAGCTTCTTCCAGTGCCGCTTTATCCATGGCCATACTGCTTTTTTGCCATAGTCTTCATTGGAAACGAAATTAGGTATAAGATCCGCATATTGCATTCTGACATCTTTTGAAAGGGTGAATTCCAATGCTTTTCTTATCTGCTCAGGGTTTTTTACGCTCCCTATACTCTGCAGGAGCTTTATCTTGTCTTCAGGCATCTGCTCTTTCTTGTATAGTTCTATTATCTTTTCAAAGGTTTTTGAGTCAGCTGTTCTTCCATTTAATCTGTACACAACTGCCCTTATGTTAGGCTCGATTGCAGTGCCATTTTTCAGATAGTTGTCAAAAAGCCCCTTGGCCTTGTCCAGCGTTTTTTGATCGTCAAGCATTCCCAGGCTATATAATGCAGTATTTCTAAGTATTACTGTTGTGTTGCTTTCATTTTCTTTCTTGTCCCAGCCAAGTTTATTGATTATGTTTCTATGGTACTTTAGGCTTATCTCCTTGGCTCTGGCTGAAATCCTGTTGTTGCCCCTGAGCAACAGATATATAGCATTGATGTGGTTTGATACGCTTATGTCCAGTGGAAATTCAGCATTCATGCAATATTTTTCCACAAAATCTAGATAAACACTGGCTTTTATCCTGCTTGCTCTTGCAATGCTGTAAAGGTCGCTCTCAATGCCCCAGGCATCTAATCCGCTAATGCCTTTATCCTTTACTAATTTGCCTAATTTGTCAAGAATCGCGTTGGGATATTTAACCCTATAGAATCCTTTCTGCCCATAGTTTAATTTTATATAATCAAGATCCTTCTCCCGAATTTTTAATTTCCTTTTATCGAGAAGCAGAAGTCCTTCCTTCTTTCCTGCTTTATCTTTTTTAATATAATGCATAGGCACCGGCCACAGGCTTGAATCTTCTTTATCTATAAGGAAAAAGCGCCTCTGGCTTAATTCAATCTCTTTATTGTCATATTTCACTTCAATCATTGGATATCCTGGTGTGTTTATCCAGTAACTTGCAAGGCTGTCAAACTTAGATCCATTTTTTGCTACTTTTCCGAGAGCATTCCAAAGATCGTGCTCCGTTGCATTGGTATAGGAATATTTCTTTATGTAATGTCTTATGCCGTTCCTAAACGCATCTGCACCCATGTAATCCTCAAGCATGGCAAGCACTGCTGCGCCCTTGCTGTACGTTATAGAAGAATCAAATGCCTCAGCCATGTCATTCACGCTATTTACTTTTACTCCTATGGGTTGAGTGGATCTCAACTGGTCAGCACCCAAAGCACCGGCAGTCCTTGAAAGTATTGCTTGTATGTCTATGTTCCATTCAGGGAATACCTTTTTCATTGCTTTATAGGACATAAATGTGGCAAAACTCTCGTTGAGCCAAAGATTGTCCCACCACTTCATCGTAACAAGATCGCCAAACCACTGGTGCGCCAATTCGTGCGAAGTCAA
>Ga0187851_10003074_pt1 | contig 14261 bp, 13 predicted proteins | sample June2016WEW_6_10_FD_132997 | JGI IMG/M metagenome (GOLD analysis project Ga0187851, IMG submission 132997) | Peatland microbial communities from SPRUCE experiment site at the Marcell Experimental Forest, Minnesota, USA - June2016WEW_6_10 | ecosystem: Environmental > Terrestrial > Soil >...
CAACTTTGTCGGGATTGTTTGACAACAACCGCACTTTTGACACTCCCAGCGCTCTCAGAATTCCCGACGGCATAGCGAAGGCGCGAAGATCGGCCTCGAATCCGAGGCGTTCATTCGCCTCAACCGTATCCAGGCCGGCATCCTGCAACTCATACGCCTGCAACTTAGGCATCAGTCCAATGCCGCGTCCCTCCTGCTGTTCGTAGATGAGCACGCCTGCCCCTCGCTCGGCAATCATAGCCAACGCCATCTCCAGTTGCTGACGGCAATCGCAGCGCAGCGAACCGAAAACATCTCCCGTCAGGCACTGCGAATGGATGCGAACCAGCGGCGCCGCTGAATGCACGTCGCCCATCACCAGGGCCACTGCTTCTTCCTTGCGCGAGGCGTCTCTCGGCGAATTCGTGCCTTCGCCAAACTCGCCCTGGAAGCCGAAGATGCGAAACTTACCCCAGCGGGTAGGGAACTCCGCGGACGCAACCTGCTGCACTGAGTGAGAACTCACATCAACATTATAGCGGCACGCAAACGTCGACACCGACGCCACGCCCGGACTGGCGAGCAGTTTAGAAATTACCAAGCCGCATAGCGGTACCTTTGTGGTCGTTCGGGCAAAACTTTGATCAGCACAATTCCTGCCACGAAGCCTCCCACATGCGCCCAGAACGCAATTCCTCCGGTATCGCTGGTCTCTGCAATCGAGGTCGCGGCCCCGCTTAGGAATTGCATGAAGAACCAATATCCCAGCACCAGCCATGCGGGCAGGTGAAAGAAAAAAATAGGCGGGAACCACATCAGGACGTGCGCCCGCGGATAAAGTACGAAGTACGCGCCCATCACGCCGGCGATCGCCCCACTCGCGCCCACGCTGGGCACGTTTGACCCCGCATTCAGAAGAATATGAGCCACGGCCGCCGCGAAACCGCTGACCAGATAAAAGAGGAGATACGGAAAGTGTCCGAGATAATCCTCGATATTGTCCCCGAAAATCCAAAGGAACCACATGTTGCCGATGAGGTGCAGCCACGAAGCATGCAAAAACATCGAGGTCAGAAGCGGAAGAAATGATCCCGGCAGCGAAACCGTGGAAGCTCCCGTCAACGCTCGCTCGAAGTGCAGCGGTACAACGCCGAAGTGATAGATCAGGCTGTTCAGGGCCCGATGACTCTGTCCGCCCACCGACAATTCGAAGAGAAACACCATCGTGTTCAGGGCGATAATGAAGTACGTAACGAATGGTGTGCTGAATCGGGGCGTGTCATCGCGTATGGGAATCATGCAAGGTTAATTGCGTAATCTGGTAATTTGGTAACTGAGTAATTTGAAACTTGCGTGTGTGATCAAGCGGAGCAAGGATCACATGTTTCTAACCATGTCCTCGATCTTAGTCTAAATTACTAAATTGCTCGATTTCCCAATTGCTCAATTCTTATGAACGCCGTCCTCATCCTCGACAAGCCTGCCGGAATGACTTCGCACGACGTTGTCAATCGCGTTCGTCGCATCCTGCAAGAGCGCTCGGTGGGGCATCTCGGCACTCTCGACCCGCTGGCCACCGGAGTGCTGCCGTTGGTTGTTGGCAATCTGACCCGCCTGGCACAGTTCTATACCTCGTCCGAGAAAACCTACGAGGGTACGATCCGCTTCGGCTTCGCCACCGATACTTACGACGCCGAAGGCGAACCGGCCAGTCCAGCCCAGGAGGTTGCCGTGTCGTTGGATCAACTGCGCCAACTCGCCAGCCGATTTCGAGGCATCATCGAACAGACACCGCCGCCGTTCTCAGCCAAGAAAATTCAAGGCGTGCCTGCCTACAAACTGGCTCGCAAGCACACCGAAGTCGCGCTGAAACCTGTACAAGTAGAGGTTAAAGAATTCGAAATTACAGGCATCGATGCCTACGTAAGCCCGGACGCCCCCGTCCAGGCAGGCGAGCAAAGCTTGCCAGGATGCGTGGCCAGTTTCCGCGCCCGTGTCGCTTCCGGAACCTACATGCGTTCCGTAGCCCACGATATGGGTCGACTCATTGGATGCGGCGCCCACCTGGCATCACTACGCCGAACCGCAGTCGGCGAGTTCGACTTAGCCGATGCCCACACGTTAGAGGAATTGGACGCGGCCGCGAAGGCAGGTGAGACGGACGACATCTTCATTCACCCCCGGAAACTTCTTCCGCAATTTCCGTCCGTCACCGCAAACGAAGAAATGGCAGCCCGCATCCGCTCCGGCCGCCCCGTGAATCTACCCGAACTCTCCCAATCCCGAATGGTAAAAGTCTTCACCGGACAAAGGGAACTGATCGCAATCGCGACTCGCGTAGCAGGCACGTTATTCCACGCCAAAATCGTACTGGCGTCAGAGTCCGGACGCGTAATCGCGTAGTGCCGGACGGCCTGCCGGGGCAGCCAAGCCAGGCTCGACAGAACTGGACCTATTCCCCAAAGTCAGATGTCGCCGTTGCGGCTCAAGCTGGCGGCAAATACTTCAGGGCAAATGGGAAACAAGAACGACTCGGCAAGCATTGTGAGCGCAATTAGTGCATAATGTACGGCACTGTCTGGGGCGGAACATCAAGCCTCGTCGACGAAAGTGGGGGGTAATGCTGCAACGTGAAGCTGACTGCCGCGCTTTGGCGCGTCGCGCTGTCGTGGTTCCTTTCACTCTTATGGCTGTGTTTTTGTTTGTTGCTACCGTGTCTCAACCGGCGCAGTCCCAAACCTACAAGGTCATTTACAACTTCACGGGCATAGGGACAGATGGGGCGAATCCTTACGCAGGGCCAATCCTCCTAAACGGAAATCTCTATGGCACCACGTATCTCGGTGGGAGCGAGGGTAACGGAACTGTGTATCGGCTTTCACCTAGCGGCTCCTCTTGGAAGCATACTTCGTTATACAGCTTCAATGGTCCACCCGACGGGGCCGGCCCAGGCTTTGGGTCTTTGGCCTTGGGCCCCGACGGCGCCCTCTTCGGAACCACGGAGGGAGGGGGATACTTTGGCAGTGACTTTGAGATCTGCTCCTGCAAGGGGAAGGAAGTTCAGATCCACCAGTTTGGCCGCGGAACCGACGGGGCTCAGCCCCTTGGCGGAGTGGTCCTGGATTCGGCGGGCAATTTCTATGGAACGGCCAACCTGGGAGGTACCCTTGGGGATGGCACAGTTTTTGAGGAAAAGAAGTCCGGGAACAAGTGGACTGAGATCACGCTCTACAATTTCACCGGCGGGAACGATGGCATCAATCCGGAGGCAGGCGTGACCCTCGATGCTCACGGCAACCTTTACGGTACGACCTCCACCGGCGGTGCCGATGGAGACGGCGTGGTCTACAAGCTTTCTCGCCACGGTTCCGGCTGGAAACAAACCGTCCTGCACACTTTCCACGGTAAGAATGATGGCGCAAATCCAGTGGGAGGCGTGGTCCTGGACAAAGCCGGCAATCTTTACGGCGGTACTTTCGACGGCGGAGCCAATGGCGGCGGCGTCGTGTACAAACTGTCGCCTTCCGCTAAAGGCTGGAAGTTTACCACGCTCTACAGCTTGACCGGCGGCTATGGGGGACCCTACAACAAGCTCACGCTCGCCAACGGAAACATTTACGGCTTCACCGAAGCTGAAGGCGCGAATGGCTTCGGCTCGGTATTCAAGCTGGTTCCAGGAAAGAGCGGCTGGACCTTTACCGATCTTTATGACTTCGTCGGCGGCAGCGAGGGTGCGCAGCCCTACGGCAGCCTAGCCGTGGATAAAGATGGAAATGTCTTTGGCACAACCAACACAGGCGGAAGTCAGAACCAGGGCCTCGTCTTTGAGATCACGCCGTGAACTGTGTCGAGGCGTGAGCGTGAGACCGGATTGCAGGGGAGCTTGCAATCTGGTTGACCTTTGGGCTACGTCCCGCACGCCAACGCCAAATACTCAATGTCCGATAATAGGTATTATGTAAACTTAAGAATAAGTCGTAGGTGATCAGGCATCCGGGTGCAGCAATCTATTTAAATCCTCGCGGAACCGCCTCAACTCCTCCAGCCTGTCCGGTGTAGCTTCAACGATCTCCTGCTTTGCTTGAAAAACCTTCCGGTCTCCGCTTTCAACCAGAACCCCGATGGCTTCTCCCATCAGCCAGCCTGGAGTGCCCAGCATCTGCAATCCGTCCGGCGACGGCACCAGCAGCGCGATGCAATTCTCCCGCACGACTCCAACGCACTTGGGAAAGCGATCGAAGACCTTCAACTCGAATCCGGCTACGTAGATTTGCTGGAGCTGTTCCGCCGGATCGGGCATGAGAAGAATTGAGCGATTGAATCATTGACTGATTGAGTCGTTAAGAAACCAAGCAATGCTTCAATGTCTCAATGACTCAATCACTACATCTTATATCGGCCCATATCTTCGTCATTCAGGCCTTCCAGCCACTTGCGCAGCTCTTCGCTGGTAACACGGTCGGATGCCGTGGTGGCCAACTTGGAATTCTTCAGAACTTCATCCTCGACGAAGATGGGACAATCGACCCGCAAAGCCAGCGCCAGCGCATCCGACGGCCGCGAATCAATGCTGACAATCCGCCCTTCGCGCTCCAGCCAGATCACGGCATAAAACGTGTCTTCCCGCAGCTCCGTGACCACCACTTTATGGACGTTGGCGTCGAGGCCGACCAGGACGTTTTTGATTAGATCGTGGGTCATGGGGCGCGGCGTGCTGACCTTCTCGATCTCCAGCGCGATTGCGTTGGCTTCGTAGATTCCAACCCAGATGGGCAAAACCGTGTCTGTCCCCGCGTCTTTAAGGATCACGATTGGCATATTTGTAACAGGGTCCATGAGCAGGCCGCGAATTTTCATTTCGACTTCCATCGTGATCTCCGGAAAAGCTCCTTATACCACTATTTGCCCTAAAAGGCTGTTGGGAAAAACAGCTGTTGTCACGACAGTCACATATTCTCCAACGCCCGGCTTTGCATCCTCTGGGGCGGTAAAGTTAAAGACTTTGTTTTGCGATGTCCGGCCGATCCATTGGCCACGGGCCTCATTCTTCCCTTCAACCATCACTTCAAGAGTCGACCCTAGATACCTTTGATAGCGGCGCCTTTGGATCTCGCGTTGCTTCTCGTTGACGACGGCGAGACGTCGTACCTTTTCTTCATCCGGGATGGCATCTTCCAGGCTGAGCGCCGGAGTGTTCGGCCGCGGCGAATACTTGAATCCGAAGATGGCGTCGTATTCAACTTCGTCGAGCAGCGACAAAGTTTCCTCGAACTCAACCTGAGTCTCGCCCGGAAACCCGACGATGATGTCGCTGGTAATGCTAATTTCCCGTCGCGCGGCCTTGATCCATGCGATGCGCTCCATGTATTCATCGCGCGTGTAAAGCCGCTGCATTGCATCGAGCACACGTGGAGAACCGCTTTGCACTGGCAGATGGACGTGATCGCATAGCGTAGGAACAGCGTCGATTGCATCAATAATGTCACGGCCAAAATCTCTGGGATGCGAGGTAGTAAATCGCACTCGCCGAATGCCCGGCGTTTCGCCTACCGCTGCCAGCAATTCCGCGAAGCTCTTCTTCCCTGCCGGATCCTTATAGGAATTTACGTTCTGCCCCAGCAACTGGATCTCGGTATAACCCAAGTCGGCCATCTGTCCAGCTTCGAACAACACCGACTCCGAAGTCCGGCTCCGCTCCTTGCCGCGCGTGAACGGGACGACGCAGTAGGCGCAGAACTTATCGCAGCCTTCAATGATCGTGATGTACCCGCGATGCGGATTGGTGCGGGCGGTGAATTCCGTCTCAAAGCATTCGTCGGTTTCCCGGTCGTCCAGTCCGGTGACGCGCTGCTTCCCTGCTTCAATCTGGATCAGCATCTGCGGCAGATTGCGATACGACGCCGAGCCGCACACCATGGACACATAGGGTGCGCGGTCGAAAATCCTTTCGCCTTCCTGTTGCGCCACGCAGCCCAGCACGCCAAAGCGCTTGCCCTGCTTGTAGAATTTCTTGTAATCGGAAAGTCGATTAAAGACTTTCTGCTCCGCCTTGTCGCGGATCGAGCAGGTGTTGTACAGCACCAGCCCAGCCTCTTCAACCGTCGGTACCTGGCGGTAGCCCTCGGACACCAGCGTGCCCACAACCTTTTCCGAGTCGTGAGCATTCATCTGGCAACCGAAAGTTTCGAGGTAGAAAGTCTTCTGCGAGTCGTCGGCCATCCCAGCTCAAGTATAGCGCAGCGACCAAGCGGGATTCGTCAGGCATTTCAGCCAGGAGTGCAGCCGTGGAGAGATTTTAAGACGCAGATCACGGCAAACATCACGCGGCTGCGCCGGAACAGTCGCGCCGCGACGGCAAGAAGTTCAAATATCCCTTGCGCCGCGGTTTTGACTATTTTGTCTATTTTATCTAGTATAGACGTTATGCGAACTGTCTCTGCAACGGATGCCAAGCAGCGACTCGCGGCGCTTCTGGACGCTGCCCAGCGAGAGCCGGTCGTCATCCGACGCCAAAACCGGGATGTTGCCGTGATCATGTCAGCTCAGGAATACGAGAGGATGCGCGACCTCAATGCCGCCGAATTCCAGCGCTTTTGTGATCGAGTCGCGGCTCGGGCCAAGGCCCGAGGCCTGACTGAAGCGGTGCTGAAGAAATTATTGAAGGATTGATGCGCGTTCGCGAGCGCATCGTCGCCGATACCAACTGCCTGGTTAGCCGGCTCCTGCTGCCATCGTCAGTTCCGGGAGACGCGGTTCGCAGGGCCGCCGATTCTGGACTATTGCTCGCCTCCGAAGCCACCATGAACGAGTTGGCCGATGTCCTGGCTCGGCCTAAATTCGACCGCTATATCAGTCTTGCAGACCGTCAGCAGTTCCTGCGATTGCTTGGGCGCGTAGCTGAGTTCGTGCCAATTGTCTATCCAATCCGCGAATGCCGCGATCCCAAAGACGACAAATTTCTCGAGCTCGCCTTGAATGGAAGGGCGCATCTGATCATCACTGGAGACGCCGATCTGCTGGCTCTCCATCCCTGGCGGGAGATCGCGATTGTTACGCCGGCGCGATATCTCAAGCGCTAACCGGCTGGTGGTTAGTGCCCACGTTTGCAAGGTGCGCAAATCTGGGCCAGCCACCCAAAATCAGAGTTTTTCCGCGACCTGTTAGGCCGCAAATGCTCGCTTCACATCTGGCAATAAAAGATAGACGAGAATGGCCACATCTACGGCCGCGCGCAGCAAGTGAAAAGGCGTGGGAAAGTGGACGAGCCGAACCATCGCCGAAAGCAGCCAGATCACGGCAAAGATGAGAGTGAGTATCCGCGCCCAATTCTTCATCGCCCACAGGCCGAAGCCCATCACGATGTAGAGCAGAGCAAACAGCAGGATGGCAACGCCAAAGGTCTTACCCAGCCCAGAAACGAACCGCTGGAAGAAGGTGTCCCCGGCAACGCTCGCGATCATGTGCGCGCTAAGGTGCGCGAACCCGATAAGCGCGAATCCGACCGCCACATAGGCCGCCCCACGCAACCAATGCAGGATAGCAATGAGAGTAACGCCCACTGGACGCATATCGCACCTCCCAAGCAAGAGTGGCGCGGAGCGTAACAGAGTGGCGGAGCCGGGTCAAGCGAGGTCCGATGGCTCACGCCTTCTTCTTTGCGCAAACATCCGTCTGTCCCCGGTTTATTCTTTGTTGCCTTACAATGCCGATGCGTTCACTCGAGGAAGTCCCCGCCCAAGCGGAGCTTGGACGGGCCACCTTTGGAAGCAAGTTGAGCGTCGTGGTATGGGCCGCCCGCCAAGGTGAAAATCATTTCACGTATCGCGATTCGCAAGATGAGTATAAACTTGTCGCCGTTTTTGAAAGTGCTCGAAGCTTCCGCACGAAGGAGAGTACGGATGAATCCCCAGAGCAAGGGACGCGGTCGGATGTTCGCAAGACTTCCGCAGCCTGCGAAGATACTGGCTTTCACGCTGGTGCTGGCCGCGCTGGCTTGTGTGGCGCAAACTCCCAACCCAGCGACCTTTCATTTGCTCTACCAGTTTAAATCCGGGCGTGATGGCTCCAGTCCTTATTCGAGTTTGACTCTCGATGCCAAGGGGAATCTCTATGGAACCACGGAAATTGACGGTGCTTACAGCTACGGAACGGTGTTCAAAGTAAGTCCCGAGGGCAAGGAGACTGTACTGCACAGTTTCACTGGGTCCGGCGGCGACGGAGCCAATCCGGTCGCGCCTCTGATCAGGGATGCCGCCGGCAATCTCTACGGAACCACCGAATACGGCGGCCTGTTCGGGGGCGCATGTGGCGGCAACGGCTGCGGAATCGTATTCAAGATCGATCCGTCGGGCAAAGAGACAGTATTGTATAGCTTCACCGCGGAAAACGGGGACGGGATGAATCCGTGGCAGGGCCTAGTCCGAGATTCGGCGGGCACTCTTTACGGAACCACGCTCGAGGGCGGGGCCTTCGGCGGCGGAACCGCGTTCCAGCTCAATTCCGCGGCCAAGGAGACGGTACTCCACAGCTTCAATCCTAACTCTATTTCTGGGGACGGATGCTTTCCCCTAGGCGGATCTTTGGTGCGGGATTCCCTGGGCAACCTTTACGGAACCACCGAGGCCGGCGGTTCCCAGGGGGCTGGAACAGTTTTCAGACTGGATCGCAGCGGAACAGAAACCATACTGTACAACTTCGCGTTCGACAGCAGCGATGGTTCATTCCCTTACGGAAGCCTAGTCCGAGACGCAGCGGGGAACCTTTATGGCGTAACCATGCAGGGCGGCGCTTACGGCCCCGGCGTCGTGTTTAAGTTGGATGCCAACAATACCGAGACGGTAATTCACAGCTTTGGGGGCAGTGGCGACGGCGCCTCACCAGGAGGTGGGTTGATAACGGATGGCGCCGGCAATCTTTATGGCACTACTCAGTACGGGGGCACTTCGTATTTTGGCACTGTTTTCATGCTTAGCCCAAGTGGCAATGAAACCATCCTGCATGGCTTTTCGGGCAAAGACGGAAACGAACCCGGCTGGGGTGTCGTCCGCGATTCGAAGGGCAACCTGTATGGAAGCACCCAGTATGGCGGCGCATACGGCGGGGGCGTGGTCTTCAAAATCGTTCCATAATCGGGAAATGCGCACTGCGAAAGGAATCTATTGATGAGTATCACTCGACGCGCAAACGGACTCATTGCCGTCTCGTCAGCGACTCTCACTGGTGCGCTCGCTTTCGCCGGTTTGCTTACGCTCCTGTTTATCTCTCCTTCGTCCGCGTCAGGTCAGGCTTTCAGTTTGTTGCACCAGTTCCGGTCCGGCCCAGGAGGGATTAATCCCTATGCCGGCGTGGTTCTGGATGCGAAAAGCAATCTCTACGGCACAACTTACAATGATGGAGCTTTCGCCTCTGGGACAGTATTCAGAATCAATTCATCGGGCAAAGAGAAAGTCCTTCACAGCTTCAGCCAGACTGGAGGCGACGGGACGTTCCCGTGGTATGGCAGCTTGGTGAGAGATTCCTCCGGCAATCTCTACGGCACCACGCTTACGGGCGGCACCTATGAACAGTGCTGCGGAACGATATTCAAAGTAGATGCATCGGGCAAGGAGACCGTACTGTACAGCTTCACAGGTACGGGCGAGGATGGCTATTTTCCACAGGCAGGCGTAGTCCGCGACCCATCCGGTAACCTCTACGGTATGAGTGAATCGGGGGGTACGGGTGGCGCGGGAACGGTGTTTAAACTCGACACGAGAGGCCAGGAGACGGTGCTTTATAGTTTTACCGGCTCGACCGATGGTGGATTTCCCCAGGCGGGTTTGGTCTTGGATACCAAGGGGAACCTCTACGGCACCACATCTGGGGGCGGCTCTTCTTCCTACGCCGGAACCGTCTTTAAGGTCGACTCGACGGGTACGGAAACTGTCCTGTATACCTTCACGGGTTCGTCCGACGGCGGCACTCCACAATCAGGATTGATTCGCGATTCTCGCGGTAACTTATACGGAACAACCAGTGCCGGGGGCGCTATAGGCTACGGAACTGTGTTCAAGATCAATGCTCAAGGTCAGGAAACCGTGCTACACAGCTTCGGCGGTGGTTCGGACGGCGCTGCTCCTTCTGAGAGTAGTCTGGTTCGCGACTCCGCGGGCAATCTTTACGGCACAACTCCGCAGGGTGGCTTCACGGACTTCGGCATAGTGTTCAAAATCGACCCCAAGGGCAATGAAACCGTGCTCCACACGTTCTCCGGAAGCGACGGCAAGATTCCCTACGGAACCCTCGTGATAGACAAGGCCGGAAATTTATATGGCACGACCTACGAAGGGGGAGCTTACGGCGGCGGTGTCGTGTTCAAGATCGCTCCGTGATGTTTGAATCAGGACAGTCTGAAAGAGTGGAGGCGCTTAGTACAACAAAATGCGAGGCGCTTCCCATTGTGGGAAGCCTGTAGACAGACAGCGTTCGCCCACTTTGCCTCAACGTAAGGATGAGGGTCAGTCAAGCAAATTCCAGCCCAAGCAGGGCTTGGACAGGCCACCCTCAGTGAATCCGGGTGCTGCACCGCCGCCTCTCCCGCAGGCGAACTAAAGTATTGATTCAATGGCGCTAGCGGGTCCGCACGCTGTCGACGCATCTAATGAAAACAGAGGTGCTTCCATGAAGAGATTGTTTCTTTTGACGGCCAGCTTGATCGTGGTTACGGCGCTTTCCGCGGTGGCTGCGCCTAACGTGAGTACGCCAAAATCGCCCGTATTTCCCGGCACTTTGGCGAATGCGCGTTTTGTCTACGTTGCTTCCTATGACGGAGATCAGTTCGATGGGAAGGTGCTTCCCGAAGATCGGGCTGCGATCAACGCGGTGCAGAACGCCATTCAAAATTGGGGGAAACTGACGATCGTTTACCAGCCGTCCCAAGCCGACATCTTCATCCTGGTCACGAGCCGGCCTTCTGAGGATGTGATGGCCGTGTACGATGCCCATACGCCAAGCAGTTTCCTCTGGCGGGTTATGGGACGCGACGGTCTCCAGTCCGGAGAAACTCCGCTGGTCACCCAATTCGAAAAGGGATTCGAGAGTGTGCAGCGCAACGTGAACTAGCCGTCAGCTGACGACTACGACACGTCTTGCGGCTTTGATCAGTCCCGTAAGTTCCTGTTAAGGATCCAGTGCTCGATCACCCTCGAGCACTGGATTTGTACCTCCGCCCGCCGCAACCGGTTCACAACTATTTACTTGTTTTTACCTGCATTGACACATCCACTCGCCTCTTCAAGTATGTTGCTCCCGTGCTGGTTCTCACTTGGATCAGGACACCACCCAAGCCGGAACGACCACTCGGAGGCATTGATGAACGCACTCAAACATATTCCAGTTTGTCTCTTGATATGCAGCCTTGCAGTCCTCTGGCAACCATCCGACGGGCTTGCGCAGCAGAATTCCGACGCTGCGAAAGCATCTCAACCAGCCGAGCGCGATGGCCAGCACGACTTCGACCCCCTTATTGGCAGTTGGAAAGTTCATTGGAAGCGCCGCCTGCATCCCTTGACCGGATCCACTACTTGGGTCGAGTTTGATGGCATCGATGTCTACCGAAAGATTTGGGACGGCCGCGCAAATTTCGATGAGATCGAGATTGACAGCCCTTCCGGCCACATCGAAGGGGCGACCTTGCGCTTGTACAATCCTCAAACTCATCAGTGGAGCATCTATTGGGCGAACAGCAGAGATGGCAAAGTGTCAGCACCCAATGTCGGTGAGTTTAAGGATGGGCAAGGTGAGTTTTACACCCAAGACACCCTGGACGGCAGGCTTCGCTACAACCGATATATTTGGTCAAAGCTGACTACGAACTCACCCCATTTCGAAGAATCCTGGTCCGATGACGGAGGCAAGACCTGGGAAGTGGACGGGATTGCGGACATGACGCGGGTGAGCGAGGACGCCCTTAAATCGACGACGCCACAAATCCAAGATGCGGCGAAAACAGAATCGCAATCAACCGTCCCCGACGGACAACACGATTTCGATTTCTACTTTGGCACCTGGAAACAGCATTTAAAGCGCCTCCAGAATCCCTTGACCGGTTCCACTACCTGGGCAGAATTTGACGGCACTATCGTCGTCCGAAAGGTATGGGATGGGCGCGCCAATTTAAATGAATTCGAGGGCGAAGGTCCAAGTGGCCACATCGAAGGCCTCACCCTGCGCCTGTACAATCCGAAAACTCATCAGTGGAGCCTGTATTGGGCAAACAGCAAGGCCGGCGTTTTGAGCCTGCCGCCCACAGTCGGCGAATTCAAGAATGGACGCGGCGAGTTTTTCTGCCAGGACACTTTGAATGACAGGGCGATCCTGGTTCGATACGTTTGGTCGGACATCACGCCGAACTCCGCACACTTCGAACAATCCTACTCGGACGATGGCGGCAAGACGTGGGAAGTAAATTGGATCTCCACAATGACGAGGACACAAGATGCAGCCGATCAAGGGCGTTGACCTCTAAGCTCGAGGCCATCGAGATTTCTCACCGTCGAGAACATCCAAAATCGAATCTCATACGTACTCCAGAAGGAGTCCACACAAACGCTTCGCTGCAGGAGGCTTCGATGACACTCAACTTCCGAAAATCTACAAGATGGATCCTTTGCGGCATTGCTCTGCTGTCCTTTGCCGCCGGATCACTTTTTACCGCGCGACTCGCGCGCATCGACCAAGTCCGAGCCGATAATAATCGCGTCTTTGAGCTTCGCGTTTACCACACTCTGCCCGGCAAAGTGCCGGAACTAGAGTCGCGGTTTCGCAGTACGACTTCAAAGCTGCTCACCAAACACGATCTGAACGTCGTAGGCTACTGGGTCCCCGAGGGTGCACCCGCCTGGGACAACACATTCATCTTTATGTTGGCTCATCCCAGCCGCGAGGAAGCGAAAAAAAACTGGGCCGCGTTTCTGGCCGATCCGGGATTTCAAGAGGTATTGAAAACCGAACAGGCCGACAAAACGGTAGAAAAAATCGATGTCACATACATGCGCCCGACCGATTTTTCTATGATGAAATAGTGCGGAGTGCCCAGGTCTCGCGCCTTTGGAGACCTGGGTTTCCGCGACTCTGACAATAATGGCCCCCGCGGCAAAAGGGCCGGCTAAAACGTAATGTGAAACACCGACCCGCAGCCCTGGGTAAAGCCTTCGTCGTCGCATTCCGGTTGAGCGGATCCCCCGATGGGCGTGCTGCCATAGAAATCGCCATGCGAACCTAATACCAGGCCCATCGAGGGGATAATTGGGGCTCCGCTTTGATCTTGTGTGAAGTCGTAGAGGTCGGTTATTTTCCCTTTCGCGTCGATTCTGAACAAACATCCCCCACCGAAGGCGCAGTCGTTAACCATTTCAAGGCCGTAGAGGTTGCCTTTCGAGTCTCTCGCCAGATGGCTAGCATATAGCGAATTCCGCACTTGGCCCTTAGTGCACGGGGGATCGGTGCACGGGCTGAAGGTGAAGAGCACACTATATTTGCCGCTGGTGTCCACTTTGAAAATGGTTCCCAAGCCGTACTCCCAATTTGTCTTTTTGATGGTATCGCCGCCACTATCAGCAATGCCATAGAGGTTGCCGTCGGAGTCGATGATCAGGCCCAGAGGATCCGAGCCGTCATGCGGGCCGGTGAAGCTATGGAGGACGGTGAACTTGCCACTCGGCTCCAGCTTGTAGATGGTTCCGCAACCTTCTCCGGAGGGCATGCCCCAGCCGGGATAATCGCACTTGAGATTGCCGCCATAAGCTGCGGTGCCGTAGACGTTGCCCTTGGCGTCAAGCACCAAGCCTCCCTCCGGCTGGATTCCATCCGTTCCTTTAAAAACATGAATCACGCTAAATTTGCCAGAGGGGGTGATTTTAAACAGCGTTCCACAGCCCAAATCATTCCTGACCAAATTGCAATTGGGTTTGCCCCCATATGGCGACATGCCGTAAAGGTTGCCTTCCGCGTCCACGGCAACCGGAGAATCGAGACAGCAGGCCTGCGCTGTTTCTCCGGCAACAAACAACACCTTTTCCTGCCCCTGCGGGTCGACTTTGAAGACCACCGATGCGCCGCCAGCAAAGCCGTTCCCTTGCGTCGTGCCATAGAGATTACCCTTCGCGTCTCGGGCCAACCCTGCATAAGGACCGTATCCATTGTCTCCGCCCTCGAAGCGGTAGAGCACAGTCTCGTTGCCGGCGCTGTCGATCTTGAACACCGTCCCGCAAGTGTCTAAGCTGCAGGTGGGGATGCCACCAAAC
>Ga0187851_10003075_pt1 | contig 14261 bp, 14 predicted proteins | sample June2016WEW_6_10_FD_132997 | JGI IMG/M metagenome (GOLD analysis project Ga0187851, IMG submission 132997) | Peatland microbial communities from SPRUCE experiment site at the Marcell Experimental Forest, Minnesota, USA - June2016WEW_6_10 | ecosystem: Environmental > Terrestrial > Soil >...
AATATTATTCGTAAGGGCATACTGGCGCCATCGAGAATGCCCTTACGAATAATATTGTCCCGAGCGGCCCGGGCAGCTTTGCGGGCTCTAGCAGCCAGTAGTGCTTTACCAACTACTTTACGAGCTATAGCTGGATGTTCTTCAAGATAATAGTTGAGATATTCAGTTAGGATTTGCTCTACATAACCACGAACTTCCGGATTACCAAGTTTGTTTTTAGTCTGTCCTTCAAATTGTGGATCAGCTAATTTAACTAGAATTACTGCTGTCAAGCCTTCCCGGCAATCTTCGCCGGACAGGTTTTCTTCTTTTTCTTTAAGAATACCGTTCTTTCGAGCATAGTCATTTATAACTCTAGTTAAACCGGAGCGGAATCCGGTTAGATGTGATCCGCCTTCGGTATTTAAGACATTATTAGCGAAAGACTTGATGGTTTCTGAAAAAGCATCAGTATATTGAAGGGCAATTTCAACTTGAACCCCCTCAATTTGTTTATCAACATAAAAAATGTCATCATCAACAGCATCTTTACCTATATTTAAATGATGTACATACGATCGTATACCACCTTCAAAATAGAAACTGTATTTAGTATTAGAACGATTATCAATTAATGACGTTCGCACACCTTTTGTGAGGTATGCTTGGTGTCTTAATCTGTCAAGGATAGTTTCATAGTCAAATTCAATTACTTCAAAAACTTTAGGATCTGGATAAAAAATAATTTCTGTGCCGGTCTGATCTGAGTTACCTATTTCGTTAAGTTTGGTTAATGGTACACCGTAAGAATACTCCTGGCGAAAAACTTTACCGTTTTGGTACACCGTAACAATTAATCGTTCCGACAGTGCATTGACTACGCTAACACCCACTCCGTGCAGTCCACCAGATACTTTATACCCACCACCACCGAATTTACTACCAGCATGTAGAATAGTTAAGGCGGTTTCAACGCCGCTTTTCTTAGTCTTGGGATGGATTCCTGTCGGTATCCCACGACCGTTATCAAAGACGCTTACTGCACCGTCTTCAAGCAATTTAACAACAATCTCATTAGCATACCCGGCTAGTGCTTCATCGATACCATTATCAATAATCTCCCATACTAAATGATGGAGACCTTCCAAACCGGTACTACCAATAAACATTCCTGGACGCTTACGTACCGGCTCCAAACCCTCAAGAACTTGGATTTGTTCAGCATTATAAATTTTTTGTTTCTCCACTCCTAAACCATCCTCATACTATTTGAGTTCACTAATTCCCACTTATCTAATATTATAACGCATATGGTGTTTAACAGCAATCTTGATTTGAACATTTTAACATCATTAAATATTAGTTTTGTGGAGTAGCTTTAGGTGCTGAGTTTTGAACTATATTTCCCTCTTTATCAATGAATATTTCTTCGTTATTGGCTGATTGATCTGATTGGTCTGACTTAGCCTTATCTTCATTAGAAGTTTGCTCAGAGCTACTTTCTGATTTGGTTTGAGATAGATTAGTTGCATCTTGCTTAATGTCTTTCGCAAGGGCTGCAATTTCTTGTTTTTCGAGTTCATTGCTCGATATATTCAATGACCCTTTAGATTGGTCTGTTGTTTGCGATGACCCATTATCGTCATGAACTATATGATGCATGGTTGTTATCGTCTCGTCCGGTGTTTTTGGTTGAACAGATTGGCTATGATATGGAGATACTAAATTATTACTAGATGGACTAGAACTGTTGAACGGAGATTGCGGCGGTAAACTTGGTGTTTTTGGCGCAGCCATAGTGCGTCGTTTACTTAACCATTCATCAAGAAAAGAAGAACCAGAAGAAGTGCCTCTTGTTGGAAGCGTACTTGATAATGCCGCATTCTCGCTGCCATAAGCCGCAGGCTCAGATGGCCATTTTAATGAATTCTCAAATGGCGAAGGTCCGCCAAAAGACGAACGTGCATCAACTTTTGTGGTTAATCTATCGTTAACTTCTTTTTCGACTACATCCCTAGGACGACCGTATTTGGCAGACGAAAGATCTTTTAGTGCTTCAGCTAACTTCGGGTTTGGCGTACCGAGAGAAGGTAATGTAGCCATACTAAATGGTTGGGTTGGCACACCGTTGATTAGTGTTCTGGTAATCGTATTGTAATTAGGTAACCTTAAAATATCTTCACCGCTAAATTGTGGTTGGAAATATTTTGATAATATCTCGACGTCATTCTGGCCAACACGGAAAGAAACAATTGTACCCATATTCCCGAAAACTGAATCACGAATTTCTTCGGTTAATTGTGTTGTAAACTGGTTAGCGACGATTAGGTTAAGATGATACTTGCGAGCTTCGGACATGATAACGGCAAAAGATTCGGTTGAAAAATTTTGAAACTCATCTACATAAAGTGAAAAATCAACCCTCTCGTTTTCTGGTATGTTAGCGCGACTCATTGCTGCGGCTTGGAATTTCATGACAAACACTATGCCTAGAAGTTTAGAGTTAAGTTCTCCGCTTCTCCCTTTACTAAGATTCACTAGTAAGATTTTTTTATCATCCATTACTTGTCTGAAATCAAATGCACTTTTCGGTTGACCAATAATTCGGCGCATCATTTCATTAGACAAGAATGCCCCAAACTTACTAACAAACCAGCTAACCACATCACCAAATTCATTGGAACGTTGTGACTGGGGCATTTCTTTCTGCCAGAACTCTATTACATTCTGGTCGGTTACGTATTGTAATTTCTGCTGTACGAATTTAGGGTCTCGAAAAAGTTTCGGAATATCTATAAACGTACCGCCGGCTGGATCGGCCATAACTGTTAAGGCGGCATTGCGAAATAAATGTTCATATCGTGGCCCCATAATACCTTGATGTTGGGGGTCATAGAGTTTATATAACATGTTTAATGTTTCTTGAATCAAGAAATCTTTTTGATCTGGTGTACGGAATTCAAATAAATTAAGCCCCATTGGATAATCCATGTCGGCTGGGCAAAAATAAATAACATCTTCTGTCCGTTCTCTTGGTACCATAGCTAATAATTTTTCAGCGATATCACCGTGCGGATCGACAAATGCAAAACCATTACCGCTTAACATGTCCTGAAGAGCTAGGTTTTCAAGAAAAGTTGATTTACCGGTGCCAGTTTGACCAACCACATACAGGTGCTGTTGGCGATCGGACAAGGCGATTCTAATTGGCTTCTTAACGCTTCTAAACACGTTGTAGCCAAGTAATAATCCTTTATCTGGTATATTGCGCGGCGCGTCAATCTGCTTCGATCCTTGGCGTTCAAGTTGCGACGTAGGAATGTTCCTTTGATCTGGAAAATGAAAAATAGTCGCTAACTCGACACCATTTAATAACGTCTTCTTAGAATTAGAGCTCTGTGGGAAGAACCGCATTATATATGCCGTGATAAATGATCTCATATCTTCGGCTGGCGTATATTTAAATCCGTTTCGGTTCGGGGCATTAAATAAAGCGAAAGCTGCGACAATATTACCCAGGATGGTTTGAGCGTGCTGTGAGACATTTGATGAGGCAATGATTCGGATATTTACTTCATATCCAGGATAACGAGTTTTATCATCAATCGCGTCTAAATTAGCTTGATCTAAACTGGATAATTCTTTGTGGTTATCTTGATTTTTTGATTTGGCTTCTGGGGCTTTAACAAACGCTGTCAAAAATTGTCTTAAAAAATCAAGAAAACTTTCTGCGCCGAAGTTACGTTTGTCATTACCTTTGCGTTTCTGACTAGTAATATTAGTTGATACGTGACGCCACGCTGGATTTGCTGGACGAAGAAGTATTTGAATTGCAGCGCCATCTTCTTTATCATCCAGTACCGATAAGGCATTTAAGATACTCTGCAGGGCGTCTCTTTTTAAATCCTGATAGGTTGCAATTGGATGCACATAAGATTCTTTAAGGGTTAATTCACCGCCAAAAGTCCCTGATATTTTGCCGGCTGGGTTGAAAATATTATGTTCCGGGGCTTCGTTTATCTGGACTGACGGGTAGGCACTAACTAAAGCTTGTCTCATTACGTCTATCAAACCTACGGGTACTACAGCATAAAAGTAGACCAACCCTTGATAGCCAACTATTTCAAAGCCAAAGTGTCGTTGGCTGTATATTTTGGACGATAAACCTTTTCGGTAGGTGCTTTCTAGGATGTCATAGATGACCTGGGCTTTTGAAATGTTTTCTTCAACCACGTCCCTAACGTCTCGTCCGGCTATTTCAATATCTTCGCTAGCAGGTGGTAAATGAATAAGTAACGACACCATTTTAAGGCCACGTTCATAATTCTTCTCTTCCCTATACAAATTTCGATACTTTAAGAAAATAAATATTATGGCGCCACCAGCAAGCGCAATAGCAATACCCACGATTATAATAAGTGTCTGCATGGTCGTTACCCGTTATCGAGTTTGATATCCTTGTTATATCGTTTCTTTATATAATCAGCTTTTGATAACGCAATAGCCTTTGCCTGTAAATATGGATCATCTTTGGTGGCGTTAATTACCTGTTTCATCTTAACTATCCAACCCTCTTCAATCCGATTACCATCATGCGCCACGGCCGGATAACCAGTCAAAAGTTGCTGAAAGATAATATTGTTGCTAATTGGTTGATTTACAAATGAGGCTGGCGCTGGGTCGTTTTTAGCCGTTGGCGCCACCAAAGGCGGAACTGCAGTGCCTCGGATTGGGCTCATATTATTCTGAGATCTTGGTAGTTGCTCGATAGATTCTTGATTGATGTTGGGGGTTGAAAAGACCTGTTCGGTTTGATTTTTATCAATATCAGGCGACGGCAAATTTAAATTTGGCATCTCATTGAGAGAAGATGGATTCATACCGTTTATTATAGCAAGGAACTAGTAATTGAATGTTGCAAAATAATCTATTAACTTATTATTAAGATAAGCGATTGATATAGAAACTGGCGATACCAAAGAGTATCAGTAGTGTGATAAAACTGCGCAATGAAAACTGTCCAATAGAAGTTAGAACTAATGCAATGATCGGTAGACTGGCAATTAATCCAGCACTAAGTATCCTTTTTTGAGATATAACAAACGTTTTTCCATTATCCAGGTATTTCATTATTAATAGTATCGACAGCGTAAAAGCTATAAAAAATATAACAAACGGGAGTACCAGAATAATTAATGGGATATGTTGGGAGTTAGTTGAAATAAGTAACAATACTCCCAATATATAAAAACCAAAGTCGATTAATATCATGCGAGAAGTTTTCATGAAATACCTAAATATTTATTATACGTTTAAATATAAATAAGCACTGCCATTAAAATTGTATGCAGTGCTTCTTAGTGCTTGGACGGTAAAACTGCTCTTGTATTTATAAATAATAAGCACTTACCGCCCTAAGCATTACTGACCGCTCTTACTACCCATTGGGTAGAAAGGGCGATAAAAAAGTGAATTGTAAGTTTTTGTGTTTTTGTACTTACGCTTATTATTGTATTAGCATTAATCCCGAAAAGTCAATAATTTATGTTGTTATTAAAACTTTTATCTCCTTAAATATATTAAAATCAGTATTGTATATATATCTACATTATTTAGCGAGCAGGTTGTGGTAAATTAATATTTGAATCAATTTAGGCACAATTGATCGGTTTATAATTTAATGATTAAAACGAATATTTTTTATAAATTAGAATCACTGAATGTTTAGATTAATTATTAAATTTTAATGCTATAATTAGCCATTTCATCGAACCATATAATTATACTAATCATAATAAAAGTAATTTTTTTATAGAACTAAAAGGTGTATTAGTCTGCTGTTATCGATTTATATATTTAATGGTGCGGTTAAATTTAAAAACTTATATTATTTGTCGCTATATTCTAAATTCTTTGGTTAATTAAGCATACCTTTTTTAGCATTAATCTACATGTTTGTTTAGAAAGTTAACATAAACATATACATAAAAACTATTAAATATTGAACGGCATTATCGATCATAAATTTTTATATGAACCGTAATTTATACATAAGCATTAAGCATACATAATTTTCAATATTTAACCGTTTTAACTACATTGCGGTTATAGTTATGCACAGCTTTGTGTAAATTAACCATTAATCTCTCTTGACACTAGAAAACTCAATCTACTAAGATATGCATAGCACTTGAATAAAAAAAGTGCTCAAAAACAAAAAGATAAACACAACAACGGCTTCTCGCAAGCCGTTGTTCCATAAAAATCAAGACACCGCAAAAATCAAATTCAAACCAAAACTTCAAAATAATAAAGACCCACTTAAACAATAGGTGGGTCTTTATTATTACCCTACTTGATCACTATTATGTAAACTGTTAAAATAATTATCAATCTTTAAAAGATCGTTAGGAGACTTAGTATTAGCAGCAAATATACCCGTCTGAATGAATCCATTCGGGCTACGCAACTTAGAGTCATTGATGAGAATGGGAAACAGTTGGGAATATTTTCTCGCCAAGAAGCGTTAAATTTGGCTCGTGAATATGAGTTAGATTTAGTAGAGATTTCGCCTGATGCAGATCCACCAGTAGCGAAAATTATTGATTGGGGCAAGTACAACTATCAACGTATTAAGCAGGTTCAAAAGAACAAACGCAATACTAAGTTTCAGACCATAAAGCAAATGAGGTTTGGTTTAAAAATTAGTGACCACGATTTAGGCGTCAAACTTAAAAAAGTTTCTGATTTGCTAGAAAGTGGACATAAGGTTAAAATAACTATATTCTATAGAGGACGAGAACTTGCCCATAAAGAATTGGGATATAAGTTAGCTGATCGCGTAATTGCGGACTACGGGGACGAGATTGTCGTTGACCAACAGCCTCAACTTATGGGCAAACAATTAAGTTTTCTTATAAGGAGTAATAATGCCAAAGTTAAAAGTGCATAGCGGCACTAAAGACAGAGTTAAGATTTCGAAAAACGGCAAAGTGCGACATTTGCATGCTAATAGTAACCATTTCTTGCAGAAGAAAAGTGCTGCTCGTAAACGAAAACTAGCTAGTTATCAGACTATGGGTAGTACTAATAGTAAAATCATCAAGAAAAAACTTGGGAGTATTTAAACATGCGCGTAAAAAGAAGCGTACCTTCGCACAAAAAACACCTAAAAGTTCGTCATGCTACAAAGGGCATGCAACGTTCACACCGATCTAGTGTTAAACGCGGCCGGCAAGCAGTAACTAGATCACTTCAATTTGCCTATCGGGATCGTCGCAATCAGAAAAGAACCATGAGGCAGCTTTGGAATGTAAGAATCAATGCCGCTGCCAGAATTAACGGTACTACGTATAGCAAACTTATGGCAGCATTAAAAAATACAAAAATTAGTTTAGATCGTAAAATATTATCTGAACTGGCGGTTAATGAACCTGAAGCTTTTGCAGCAATTGTTAAAGAAGCCCTAGGTTCAAGTTCAAAAGAATAGTTTAATTGAGCTTCAAATTAAAGGATCCAGTAAACATACTGGATCCTTTCTTTATATTAGATCACCTTAGTCAGATTATCCATAAGCCGGGTTCTGTTTTAGCCGACCATCTATCTAGCCTCAATGTTGCCATTAAGATCAAGCGGATTAATTGTGAAAAATGCTGACGGGACATCACGAATTTATAAATCGTTTAAGCATTTGTCTCCTTGCAGCAGGTAGGGTTTACCCATTTATTACTGTCACCAGTATAAATTACGAGCTTTTACCTCGCTCTTTTCACCCTTACCTCTAAGTGATGAAATTCTTCTGATTTGCACAGTTAGATTTTCAAGTATAAAGGCGGTTTAGTTTCTGTGGCACTTTCCCTAGAGTTACCTCCGGTTGCCGTTAGCAACTACCTTTCCCTATGCTGCCCGGACTTTCCTCTCACTTTTTACAAAGTAAGCGGCCAGCCGATAATCTGACAAATATAATTATAACATGATTACGGTTAAATTTTGAATACTGTTTGTTTACTGTTTCTCTAATTCAGCATCAAGCGCTTGATTTACTAAACTATCGGCAAGTTTATTGAGTTCCCGTGGTATTTGAGTATAAGTTACTTCTTTAAAAGTTGCAGCTAATTCATTGATTGATTGATTAATGGGCCATAAATCTCGGTTTCTAACCTTATATTTACCCAACATTTGATTAACCACCAACAAACTATCCATAAAAACATGTACTTTTTTCGGATGTAAATCCCGACTAGCTTCCAGGGCTAGTTTTAGCGCGTGATATTCAGCCTGATTATTAGTCGTTACACCAATATAAACGCCCTCCTGGCTGATTATTTTATCCTGCATGTCAAGTAATGCATAGCCACTTGCAGAAGGCCCGGGATTGCCCCTAGAACCTCCGTCGGCGAAAATCTTTATTTCATCAACGGTTCTAGTTAATTTAGGAGCATCTTTGGGTGAATTGAAAGGTTTAAAAAGATTATCTATCCCAACCGCAAACTGGTGGTCATACTTTGTTACAATTTCAGCATTATCTTCTTTTCGGCTAGTCAACCAAATGCTCACTTCTCCCTCTTTGTTTTGCCATCTTAAATGAGTAATTATATCAGGCATAGAATTAGCTATAATTTGGATAAAATTTAGTGCATCAGCAAAGCTTGGAAAGTTAAATTTTCTATATAAACCTTTGTTAGTTTCTTGCCACATAGTAGGTATATGTTAACACGATGAATTGAAACAGCTTATAATTTTTTACCAAAATGATGAGACTTTCGATTGATTCGCTTATCGAAAAAATTACTAAATAATTGTATGCTTATAAATAGAAGCTAAAAAATAAAAATATGTTAACCGAAGATCCGGTTCACAAAAGAAAAATCCTAAAAAACTGTTTAGTAAAAGAGTTATCTTTTGGTATATTCAAAAAATCTAAGCAGTTAAGTCGATATGTCACCACAAATTGAAGCAGCTTCCCAACCTAAAAGAGATCTGAAAGGCAAAATAATAAAAGCAACTCGCCTTACCCTCAGAACTCTTAGCGAGTTTATACTTTGGATAAAATTAATAATATCTAGGTCACTTGATACGTTTTGGCGTAAGCGTAAGCTTGTTTCCAGACTTTTTAGTTATTTTATTATTTTTATTGTTATAGGTTTTGGAATCTATACATTTCTTCCTCAATCTATATATTTTTCGTTTACTAATCAAAGAAATTGTATTATTAATCCAGCAATTTTCCCAAATATATTTAAATCCAGTCCGGATAAGACATTCTCAATTAACCGGACTGCTAATGTATCAATTGGCAAGATGCCAATTTTCACTTATCGGCTCTGTGCAACTCTTAGAAGTGCTCCGTTATCACAATCTGCATATACTAACGATCAACAACTATCGATCGGTAATTTGCGCTTAAACAAGTCTATACGGATTGATACATCTAAATATTCTGTTGTAGTCAATAACCCGGTCGACAACAAAGCCATCCCGTTAAATCAGCCTCTTAAATATAAACTGAGCCAAGCTGATACTAACTTTGATTACGTACTTACTGCTAATAATCAACAAAGTCTTTGCTTATTAAATAACAAGGTTTATTTAACCTGCAGTCTATCGCCCCTTAAATTTGCTTATGCGGCTAATTATCAGACGTCTCTTGTGCGTAAGTTCCATAATCAGACGATTGGTATAGTCCTAATCAAATCTGTTCAGACTATAACTGCAACAACCATTACTCAGTCGTCAATAAATCCTGGAGCGATGGTTTATGATAAGCCCCAACAAATTATCTTACAAACCGATAAAACCTTAACTAGCATGCAATCTGTAAGCCTAACGACTAAAGGCGGCAATGGTTCAATAGTAAATATACCAATTACTAGTTCATATAGCGGCAATAATATAACTATCAATATTACTAATCCGTTGCCACGACAGACTTTGTTTGATTTACATATAAATAATTTAACTGCTAGTGACCAAAGTACGCTTGAGCAACCATACGACCTAATATTCACAACTTCTGGTGGCCCTCAGGTGTCTAACGTTAACCTGCCATCTTACGGGGTGAGTTTCGATCAGTCAATAGTTATAACTTTTAATCAACCCCTGCTTGCAAGCCAATCTGTAAATAGTATCGCTTCCCTGACAGTAAATGGCGTCTCCCAGGCGGCTACATATTCAATCAACGGCGATCAATTAATTATCCATCCTACAGAAAATTACCCAGTTTGCGCTACTATTAATGTGCAATTAAACAACCAAATTCAAAATGATTACGGGATCGCCGGTAACTCGGCTTGGAGTTATTCGACCCGATCACATTGTTATACGACATTCAGCATAGGTACATCAGTGAAGGGTCGACCAATTACAGCTTATAAATTTGGGGATGGTTCAAGTATGGTCCTTTATATAGGGGCTATGGAGGGTAATGAACAAAACTCATCCGAACTTCTTAGCCAATGGATTTCAAGTGTTGACGCTAATCCCGGTAGGATTCCGGCTTACCGCACAATTGTCATTATACCCACAATTAATCCTGACGGCTTTGCCGCAGATAACAGACTAAACGCCGATGGTATTGATCTTAACCGTAACTTTCCGGCAAATAATTGGCAAACAGAAGTCACTGAGCCAACTGCTCCTACAGTCTGGACTAATGATGGGGGGCCATACCCACTTTCTGAGCCAGAGTCCCAAGCTTTAGCTAATTACTATGCCACGAATCTCCCACGCTTAACTTTGACTATGCACTCTCATGGCGGCATAGTTGAAGCAAATGATGCAAGTGATTCAATTGCACTAGGAGCTCAATATGCGTCGCTAGCGGGCTATGAAGCAATCCCGACCTATGCTATTGGTAATTTTTTTGATTATACAACGACGGGGGCTTTTGAGGATTGGGCTAATGATAAACTTAATTTACCAGTCTTAGAAGTTGAACTTGAAAGTGCGACATCAGATGAATATAGCCGTAATCTTTCTGCTTTGTGGGCCATGGCTCAGGTAAGCCCATAATTTTTGCTCTCACTATAAAATTCAATATAATATTTTAATCAAATCATTAATGGTCGAGTAGGAGCGATTAACCTTGAACAGCTAGACGCACTCCTGTTATCCCTCAAAACCTACTGGGATTATAGCAAGAATAGTGGCTTCTTACAGACCTTAAAAGCCTCCTCCAAACAATCTGAACAAAAGGAACTCAAGTTCGCGTATGAACTTTAACAGACGTAAAACACAATATAGCTTAGATTAAGATGCCATACCTTGAACACCTAGCGGTCAGTATGGCTACAAGTAGCTATTACAGTATTCGCTTATAGCATTTTGGCTCTGAGTATTTAGAGTTGAGAAGGTTCCGTCCGTCTCTGCCGCACTGACTTCGGCAGGTGTATAGTTTTGCTCAACTTCGCCCAAAGCACACCCACAGTATCTAACTTGGCTTGCGTAAGGATAGCCTGATACCGCCGGTTCGGTCATGCAGCTACTTGCAACCGAAGTCTCATCAGCAGCCGTAAAGTCAGCGGCATTAGCAGGGCTATAGTATTGGTTCATGCTATTTATAGCAGCTTGAGCGGGTGTAACATCGCTTGTTGAACCAGAGTTTGTAGATGAGGGGTGGTGCGAGGCAATTATGGCTATAACCACAAAAATTATTATCGTAATAACGATGCCTGTCGCGCCATTCCGGTTAGCGTTTTTATTAGCGGTACCGGCGCTATTAGCACGTTCTTTAACTTTGCGTAACGATGCTTTTAAGAGTTGCTGATACAAATAACTAAAGACTGCAACAAGAACAACAGTCCAGACAACCCAGTGCGTACGATTAACGTAAGGCGATGACCATGATGCTGCAATAACGAATAAACCAAAAATACCTGGTAGTAAATACGGATAATTAATCCACCACTCAAGTTGTTTTATCCTTGCTTGTACAGCCCTATCTTTTTGTGTTTGTTGATAGGATTGTTTAGGTCGGGGAGGTTGATAATTAGTCTTTGCTTGTGTAGAGCTATGGCTGTAGCTCTGGTAAGGAGGTCGTTGTTGCGAGCTTGTACTACTGCTGGAGGTCTTAGGAGGGTCATTTTGGTGGTCGTACTTATGTCTTTTTTGAGGGTCTGACAGTATCGCATAAGCCTCATTTATCAGAGACATGATACTATCATCGCCTGAGTGGTCAGGGTGGAACTTTTTGGCTAATACCTGGTAACGAGCTTTTATTTGGCTAGTGGTTGCACTTTTGGGAACGCCTAATATCTTGTAATAGTCAATATCTGCCATATCATAACCTTTAACATAATAATAAATCTAAACTAACTATTTGTCTTGAACATCTTGCTTATCGCTTTTATAAAAGTCTATGCCTTGTTGTTCTGCAATAAACTTTGATACCAGTATAGCTACGAGAGCTGCGCCACCTCCTACTAAACCGGCTCCTACAACGCTATTCGGCTTAATCAGAGCAAAACCCGCTACCTCAGCTACTATTAGACAAACTATGTAGATGCCCCTTGCTTTGGGGTTTATTTTTTTATTGTTGCTCATAATTACTCCTTGCTTAATTGATGATTACTGACTTGAGCCGCATTGACTAGATACTGAGGACGCCAACGCTTGACCATTTGGGCTATTAGGGTCTGCATTTATAGCCTTAGCTTCAGAATAGCTGTATTCGCTTTGTAAAACACCATAGGCGCAAGCACAACCAGAGGCTGAACCGCCCTGACCCTCGCAACCGTTCATAAAGTTATTTTGGAACGTAGAATTATAGTGGGTGTCGTTGTACCAGACCCCAATTCCAATAAATAAGCCAATCATAACTATGATAGTAACTACTACGTTTTTTGTTTTATTTTGATTGTTCTTGTTAGAGCTAGGTACCTCATTATCATCGTCCATAAACAACTCCTTAATCTAGCAATAATAGTACGGTCTTTTATCTAAAAATGCTAGTTATTGGCTGTAGAGCCATTGGCATCATTTGCCTAATCTCAGAGTACATGAGTACCACAATACGCAAAGCATTCGGTAAAAGGGTTCGTTACTTGCGCAAAGCCAAGGGGTTGTCTCAAGAAGCTCTTGCTGATAATGCTGGATTACACAGGACTTACATCGGTTCCGTTGAACGAGGCGAACAAAATATCTCGATTGATAATATACAACGCATCGCCAAGGCTCTAAAAGTAAAATTATCTGTGCTGTTTGACGAACTCGGATAAATAACCTGTTCGGTTATTCTAGACATGATTATATATATCGGCATTTTTACGACAGTTCGCGTGCGGGAGCCACTATATAAATCTACTGTTATAACAGGGGTAGAAGTGGTATAATTAAGACTATGAGTAGAGAACCTTATTATGCCTACTGATACTGAACAACACGCAGCTCAGATGTGCGGTAATCTTAAAGTTTTAACCGACTATTGCATGCAGGCACTGGAGACTGAACACATATCCCCAGACGCCTTATATACCCGCAAGTCCTACTTAAATAGTCTGTTTATAATATCTATAGCCTTCTCAGACGGCGTAGTAAGCCTTGCCGAGAAGGGTCAACTGAGAGCGGCTATACCGGTAATTCGCAGCCTATACGAGACGTGGCTTAATGCTAAGTTTATCTATTCTACCCGTAGTCATGTATGGGTCTATAACCTCATGGCTAATGGCGAGAAGATGCGTATCGCTAAACTTAACTATCTGCTGGCTGACGGTAATACAACGGCGGCTAATCATAAAGTAAAGGTTGCAGAGGCTAATCGCCACATAAACTTTGTTAAACGGCGCTATAAAGAACTTCCGACAATACCGAACGTCATTACGAACGATAGAACTGTTACGCGGTCAATTAGGCTAAGGGAGAAGTGTCAAATACTAGATTACTATCGTTCATTAAAGACTTACTTACCACCAGCGCCTAAATCTAGCCTTATGGTTACTAACTATGACACAGTTTACAGCCACTTATCTGGAACGCCTCATGTTGATACTTTAGCCTTAAACGGTCTTTATACTAAAGATACGGCCGGTAATTGGTATGTTGATGTGGGAGGTGGCGAGGACAGACCCTATCTAATAAACCTGCTACATATAGCATTTATGGAACAGTACGAGCTACTTAGGGCTTGGAAGTATTATCTACCAGTTAGCGATAAGTCGGTTCCCCAAAACTTAAAGACTATTTTTAGAGACATATTAGCCAGAAGGATTTAGCGTTCGTATGACTTTGTAGACAAATACGCGCGCCCGCGCGCGCGTATAGGTAGACTGTCGATTAACACGCCTAAA
>Ga0187851_10003076_pt1 | contig 14260 bp, 13 predicted proteins | sample June2016WEW_6_10_FD_132997 | JGI IMG/M metagenome (GOLD analysis project Ga0187851, IMG submission 132997) | Peatland microbial communities from SPRUCE experiment site at the Marcell Experimental Forest, Minnesota, USA - June2016WEW_6_10 | ecosystem: Environmental > Terrestrial > Soil >...
AATTAACGACCGTCACGTCGACCGTCGCCCCTGTTGTTCCCGTGGGAGAAACCGCGGTAATCGATGTGCTGCTGACTACGATATAGGATTCGGCAGGGGTCGAGCCGAAGTCTACAGCGGAAGTCCCACTGAATCAGGTGCCGGTGATGGTCACGCTCGTCCCGCCCGAAATACTGCCGACGGTCCGAGATATAGAACTAACGATTGGCGAAGAAGTCGCGGGCCTTTGGGCCATAGTAGGCGTAACCGTGTAGAACGTAGAAGGAGAATTATGGTTCTGATATTCTGTTGAATTCCAGCCGGCTGACCGGACAACAGAAGAAACATGGACCTCGGTGATAAGGCCGCTCATAACTCCGGTGGCGCCGCCGCCGAAGTTGAAATCGGTATTGGAGGAAGGACAGGTGGGAGCTATGCCAAGGGTATATTGGACCCCCATTGCGGTAGAAATACACATTATTGGAAGCGTAAGCGAGGGAGATAAAGTGCCATTGATCCAACGGCGCGCTGGTCGGTGCCAAATTATTGGCGCCATAGAATATGTGATACTTCCCGTCTCCGTCACCAGTCGATTCGATGTCCCTGCCGTATCCCCCCACATCATCAGACATGATGCTGTTAGTGCCATTATTGGAGGTAAAATATACCCATGCGCTCCATGTGGTCTGAGGAATCGCGCTCGGCTGTGCGTCGAGGCTTGTATTAATAGCTGCCGCTCCATTTTGGTTAATAAACGCTGCCGCCCCGTCTATCGGTCCCGTTGTCGTCGCTACCCCTCCGTTATTTCTCCCGTTGTTTCCATTTGCCGCCGAATCATTTAAGTTCAACGTTCCGTTGTTATCATTCGTATGCCATACGCCGGCATAACCATTGGTCCAGACATTCTGCGAACCGTAGGTCGATGTCGCCGACGGTTCGGTGGCGGCGGGGTTGCCATAATACATATAGATGGACGTGCTTGCGATGTGAGATATCGTGGGGACCTTCACCCATGCGGTAAGGGTGCCGCCCGCATAAGATTCTATCTCTCTCGGGAGCAGGGTGACGCCGTCCGAAGCAGTGAATCGGATATCGCTACCGTTGGCGTTGATGTTCGAGTGGCCGGAGAGGGAGATGAGGACGGGAAAGTTGGTCTCGTCTTCTGTCCCCCCCCGACGAGGGTAGGGTTGATGGTGATCTGTTGACGCATCTGCCAACTCGTGTTGTTCCAACTGTTGCTGTTATAGATAAATTTGTCAAACGTACTGGTGGCGCTCGTGCCGAGGTAGTTCGTAACCGTCACGTCGACCGTCGGCCCTGTTGTTCCTGAGGGAGAGACTGCGGTAATCGCGGTATCGCTTACCACAGTGAATGATCCTGTGGGCGTCGAGCCAAAAACGACGGCGGTAGCCCCGGTAAAGCCCCAGCCGGTGATGGCGACACTCGTCCCACTCGAGGTGCACCGGCGACGGGAGAAATTGAGGTAACGGCGGGAACAGTTTGAGACATAGGAGGCGATGCCGCACTCGCTCCACCGACCAGCCACTGCCGATTTGACATTCCAGTGTCGCTTGCGGCATACGCACATCCGGTGTTTGATTGCGTCAATACATTGCCAGTCGCACGATTTGTAATCTTTACAGAACCGTCCCCAATTTGTGTAATAATCCATCGATCGCGTGCGCTGCTCATAACACTGACCATTGCTACGCCATCGCCATTGCCATGTTCAGTAACTTCTTCAGACAAAAAGGCTCCCATGCTCACTAATCCGTAGAAACCATCCCCTCCGTCCTGCAATGTCCAGGTTCCAGCCATTGAAATCTCTCCAGATCCACAGGCCAGCTGAAGAGGTGTAACGTCTCCGTTAGCTGCCCCGATCAGATAGCTGCCGACAGTTCTGTTAGGAACACTATCCATAATCCGGATGGCAGCACCGCCCCAGTTAACTTGGTTAATGATGCGCGTCATCCTAACATTTGTTGAATCGAAGCTGATAGGCTTCCAAGGAGATAGAATTTGAGTGCGGGCCATTGACAACATTTGTTCGATATAGCTGGGCGTGGTGGGTGTGTCAGGCAACTCAGACGGGATAAAGTTGTTTGGTGTCGAAAAGTTGGAGAGCCCAGTAATGCTTGCGCTTGTTCCTGAATTCTGAAAGGGGCTTTGTCCTGACACTTGAAGAACTGCGGCGACGAACACATTTGCAGTGGACCCCGCATCGACGGAGAGATAACTGTTTGTTCCGATGCCAACCAGACTAAGCCGACCCTTGTAATTGTTGAGGCTCATTGCAGGGCTGCTTGACGGACTATAAACTGTCCCTCCCTGCTGAGTTACGCTACCGTCGCCAGTGAGTACGAATTGTGTGCTGCCTTGGCCACTATCGTGCCAGCCATCCTCGTTCAGAAAATGACCGCCGGGATCTATCTGGTATCCCCCAGAACTCGTCATAAACTCACCAATGCTTCCCAAGATCTCAATTCCATTTTGCCGTGCGATTCCGCCATGAACGATCTGAGCCAGATTCGGGTTGTTGTTGATTGTGGCAACTTTAAACTCGATGGCAGCGTCATCTATTCCATCCACTTCAACGGCTGAGCCATTAACTGAACACTCATTACAGATGATGCGTGTATCTGGTGTATCGGGCTCGTGCAATTCAATCTGATTGGTCGAGGACGATGTTGAGTATGTATAAAAGCCCAGGTCCTCCAGCTGAACCGATTTGCCATAAATGCTTAGAATTGGGCCTTGCAAATTAATGTCGGCAACGAGTTGACTGAGTAAACCATCGCCAAGGATACCGACACTCGCGTTCGGTGGAATTGTCAGTGTTTGATAAATATTGAAATTCCCCGCGGGAAGATGAACGATTCCACCCACTCCTGCTGCAGCATTGATGGCGGCTTGAATCACATCGCTAGTTGATCCAACGGGTACCTCAAAGACTGGTCTGTGGCTAAAAGGTGGAATATACACCTCGGTTGGAACGGTCAAGGATAATATCGGGTCAGATGATCTAATAGCTTCATCGGCGCTTGTGTAAACTCCAACGCCGCTGCATTGCACGCAAAATGGGCCAAAGGGTTGTGAAACCGAATATGAATTGCCAACCGATATGAAGTAACGTGGGCTCCCGGTGATAGCCATGACGTGGAAACCCGGATCGAGGTTCACAAACTGGTTATCCAGAAGCAGCAGAGAGCCAGGCGTACCATTAATCATTGGTTCGGAAGCTGGGTGAGAGATTGTATTCCCCTGTATGATAATGTTAGAAGGTGCGCCGGTTGCCCCTGCACTGAAAAACATCTGTGAATCGACGGATAGGTTGCTTCTAATCGAGAAGGGGCCTGAATTGCTAAGCGCGAGATCGGTTGATGTTGATCTCACAAATACACTATTCGTAACATTGAAAGCCCCTCCGCCTATGTTTGTTATGCCTATAGCATTATCGGTAAACAAGGAATCGATCACGTTGAAATTAAGCGAGTTATAATTGTTTTCGTTGATGGCTGCAATGGAGTTGTGATCGAAATGGACCCGATCCACTGTGGTTTCGCCTGCTTCCCCTGTCTGGATACCAATGGCGGTATTGATAATACGGGTGTCATGAATCAGGTTTCTTGTTGGATAGTAGTTGCTAACTCCGCTCCATGTGACTTCAAGATCAACACTAGTGGCGCCACGTCCATCCCAAGTGATCCGTCCAAGGTTGAAGCCGTCAACGCCGCTCAGCGTAAACATGGTTCCCCCTTTGGGCCCGTTCCACACTATAGTAGTAGTGAGTGGATCTTCGCCGAGGATTGTGATGTTTTCAATACCTGAAATAGTAAGAGGCCCAGTGATCAAATAGGTTCCTTTTGGTATCCACAATACGGGCGCGGATTGCCTAAGTGAGCTAAGCGCTGCCTGCAGCGCGGCTGTATCGTCCGTAACGCCATCCCCTTTGGCTCCAAAGACTGCTTTGACATCAGTCCATGATGCGAATGGGCCATCGAAGGTCTTCGCTGATTCGACGAATCCTGGATTCGGAGTGATGGAATGTAGGACACAGCTAAAGGAAGACTGGGTGGTCATTCCAGAAAAAATAGCTGACACTGTTGTAGCTCCCGGATGATTGCAAGAGACCAGGCCACTAGAGGAGATGCTTGCGATAGAAGGATCAGTTATCTCCCAGGTGGTGTTTGCCGTCACATCCGTCGTCGCACTATTGGAGTAGTCAGCCAGCATCTGATACTGGTAGGGAGATTCAGAGCGAATGACTGTAGGTGTCGAACCCAGATGAATGTCCGTAATTTGTGCTGTGGAGCACGTCAATGTCGTGACTGCGGTAACTCCAGCTGAGAGAGCCGAGACCAGGGAACTTCCTGCTCCCTCGCAGGTCAGAAGGCCCTGTCCATCTACGGTGGCAACAGCGGGCGCGTTGCTCGTCCATTTTACCGTCGAAGTAATAGTCGCCGTGCTTTCGTTCTCATAGCTCGCTACGGCGTTGAGTTGCGCGGTCTGCTTTATAAGGATGCTTGGTGACTGAGGTGTGATTGATAATGCAGTAATAGCGGGTTGTACACTCTCCGAGAATTGCTCAACTTGCATTCCGCATCCGGCTGATGCGACGGTAATCAGGCTAGCAATGAATATCCAAATGTTTCTAAGCGGCGAACGCATACAGCCTCCGTGCCGGAAGCTGTATCAATCGCGGTTGAGTCTAATCAGCCGAAATTGAGACCTTCCGTTCAGGAGGCTACATCGGCTTTTATCTGACTATACAAACTACTGTTCTGGATAGGGGCACGGCGTCCATGGAAATACAACAAATGATTACTATTCTCAATACTCTCACTATTACCTATGTACTGTTATTTCGGTTATGTTACGGAATTGCTCAACTGTACGCGCAATGAGGTCGTCAATGTCGATAGGTCATCTTTTGCGAATCCGTAGCAGAAGTGCGCATTTCTGTTGTCTGGATATATTAGTCCCGACAAATCGGCCAGCGGGGTGCAATCTGTTAGATTTCTGACCGTGTAATGGTGTGTTTTTTTGCTGCCGAACTTCTAGCGTGCTTGTGTGCGTGTGGACCCCCAGTCGATGGGGACGCGGTCGCGGTCCATCTTGCGGTTCCAGGCATTGGCTTCCCTTCGAAGGTCGCGGAGGGAAGGGATTCTGCGTTGGCCCAGACACTGGCGGCTGAACAGGCTGATCTCGATCTCCGCCTGGTCGAGCCAGCTTCCGTGTTTGGGCGTGTAATGCACCGTGAACCGGTCCCACAGCCAGCCGCCGATCTTTTCTCCGAAACGTTCCACGATCGCCTTGCGACGGCGCGAACTCAGATTGTCCAGCACCCGATGGATGGTGTCGGCCTCCAGATAGCTGGCCGCAATCTCCAGCAGGCAGTCTGCGAACTCCAGCGATGAGCGTTCGGAGTCACGTTGGTAAAGTGACGGCCGGCCTTCGGTTCGACGCTGCAGAAAACGTTGGCGGTGCCGCAACGCCTGTACTCCGAGTCGCGCCGCAGGATTCTCCTTGGGCGCATGGGTCGCGCCGGGCGCACATCGGCATGCAGAACGACCGGCTTCTCATCTACGCAAACCACGGGTTCACGCTCTACCAGCAGCATTTCGTGGATATTGAGCACGTCCTCCATACGGGCGATGTACTCCTCATTTAGATCTGCCACGGTCGCGGTAGGGACGGTTATCGCTGACCGCCCCCCGCACAGATCCCCACGAGCGGCATTACCGAATGAGGCTCCTATCTCGGATGAATGGCGTCAAAGCGAACTCTGGGGTATGGATGGAACACAGGCGGTTGCGGAAGCCAACGATCCGCCAGACGCTGCATCCTTGCCCAATTCAGATGATGCCTCTGACTATGATGAATCAAGATCGTCCGCCAAAGCCGCACCAACCGATTGCGGAAAGTATGCAGGCTGTCGGTGTTTTCCGATACTACGTGGTAGCTGAAGTAGCCTTGCACTATCGATTTGAGCCATTTGCCGGTAAGCGCAATCGAATCGTGCCTGCGGTTGCAAAATTGCTGCTGGAGTTCCAGCAGCTTGGCTCGCAACCGCTTGTAGACTGTCTTACGCTTTACCGCAAAGTCCCCGTTCCTGTCCTTCCCGCTGATGTGCGCGAAACCCGGAAAATTAAATGTTTCCGGCTTGCCTTCTTCTCTTTGTTTCCGGTCTTGCTAGGCAAATCTCCCGAACTCGATCCGGCGCGTTTTCTCTGGGTGAAGTTCCAACCCAAACTTCCGTAACCGTTCCCGGAATGCCCTCAGGAAACGATCTGCGTCGGCCCGATGCTGAAATCCGAGTACATTGTCGTCCGCATAGCGAACGACAATCGCCTCCCCTTGCGCGTACTTCTTGCGCCAGGCATCCACCCACAGGTCGAACACATAGTGCAGATAGATATTCGCCAGCAGCGGTAAGACCACCGAACCCTGCGGTGTGCCCATCTCCGTGTTCTTCCACGGGCCTTCCTCCACAACTCCCGCCCTCAGCCATTTCTGTATCAGACGGAGGATGCGGCGGTCGGCAACGCGATGCTGGACGAACTTTAAGAGGTTTATTGTCCATTAACGGACAACTCCGTCGCTTGACATCCGGGGGCAACTGGCGGCAGGTCATAGGCAACTGGGTTCTAATGAAAAGGAGTTGCCCCCTTTATGCCCCTGACCAATACTGCTGTCAGAAACGTCAAACCCGGCAACAAACCTGCTTTATCGTACTCATGCCCCACGTTCTTCAACTGAGAGATTCCGCTCATGGGCCCCGACGACTGGCATCGGTGGCTTCCGGGAGTTTTGCTCTGGCAGTTGGTCGAGAAGGACCACATTGAGCAAAGACTTATTCACCTGGATCCGGCCGTTGTAACGGATAAACCCGAGCTTGCGAAAGCGATTCATAAAAAAAGTGACGTGCGACCGTGTGGTGCCGATCATCTCCGCCAGCGCTTCCTGCGAGATGGGGGGGATGAAGGTGGCCCGTTCTCCGGGCTTGCCAAACTCGGCCATCAAAAGGAGAATCCGCGCCAGGCGCTTTTCGCAGGAATTGAAAAGCTGATCGACGAGATCGGCCTGGGTCCGCATACTGCGGGCTAGCAGGAATTTGAAAAAGAGGTCGGCGAAGGCAGTTTCGTCATGCATCACGCGGGTCATCTCTTTGCGTGTGATCCTGAGCGCAACGCATGAGCTGACGGCAGAGGCCGTTGTCAGACGCAGTCCAGGAATGGATGCCAACGACTCTTCTCCGACAAAGTCGCCGGCGGCGAGAAGCGTGATTGTGGCCTGCTTGCCGTTCTGCGAGATGACCGTGAGTTTTGCCTTTCCTATCTGTAGATAGAAGACGGCGTCGGCCGAATCACCCTGGGAGAAAAAGATGTCCTCGGGCTCCAATTGAACGATCTTCCGGCCAAGCCCCGCGTTTGCGAGAAAGACGGCGGAGTCGAAAGTACCTTGGGCATCTCGGTTTTTCAAAATAACTCCCCCTTCTGCAGCAAGAGTCTTATTCTCTCCACTCATGAGCGCCAGGTCTGTTCTCTTTTAGACATAGCCCATGGCAAATACTCGCCGATGGGATGAACCTCGTTTGGATTAGCCGGACCCGCCGATGCAGAACAGACAAATTGCAATTCTGAGCAAATATGACCATCCCTGGACGCCCGATTCTGACAATCTTTCGATAGTGTGGCCAGACGCCTGCAAGTTTCATGGACGCGCCAGACGTGTCTGAGAGTGGCGAAGCCGATTGGAGAAGAACTTATGACGTCATTTATGAAGTATCGCCGTGCGGCACTCCTGTTTTCGGTTGTGACCGTTCTGGCAGCTCTGCCGCACGGGGCAGGATCGCAATCCATGTCCTTTACGGGAGACCCTTCCGGCGCTGTGGCAAGCACGTCCGCAGGCCAAGTGGATCTGACGTATGTGCCTCCTTCACAGAGAATAAAGGTCCGCAACTACGTCTTCGATGCGTACGGCCCGTACCCGATTGTCAGTGCCGCGATCTTGGCTGGGATCAACCAGGATACGAATTCCCCTCCGGAGTGGAACCAGGGCGTTGAGGGGTACAGCAAGCGATTCGGTTCTGCCCTTGGGATCGCGGCTGTTGGAACCACGGTGCGCTATGGGTTGTCAGAAGCCTTCAAGGAAGATGCGTTGTACTACCGCTGTGAATGCAGCGGCGTATTCCGGCGCACGGGCTACGCCATGGTCTCGACCTTGACGGCGCGCCGCGGAGACGACGGCCATCGCGTCTTTTCTATCCCGGCGCTTCTGGCGCCCTATGCGGGTTCGATGACCGGCGTCTATGCTTGGTACCCCAATCGCTTCGGGCCGAAGGACGCGTTCCGGTTGGGCAACTACAGCCTGCTGGTATATATGGGCGGGAACATCTCTCTGGAATTCATCTACAGTGGCCCCCACTCCCTGCTTTCACGGGTGCATTTGAACAATTCGCACGGCTCCCCCATTAAAGGACCGAACAAGTGAGCGACCGCCAGCACATTGTCGTTGCAGGCATTCATCCGCTGATTCCGGAGCAGCAAACTGTGTCCATTCCATCTGCTCTGGATTTTGTTGGCAGGATGACCAACGGATTCTTCGAGTGGTTCGGCGAACTCAGCATCTTTTTCTGGAAGGTTCTCAGGGCTGGGTTGACGCCGCCGTATGAGTGGCGCGAACTGGTTCGGCAGCTCGACGAGGTTGGATCGAAGTCTCTGCCGCTGGTTGCAGCGGCAGGCGCCGCAATCGGCGTTGTGATCTCGATGGAAGCGCGTTACAGCCTGAGTCGATTCGGCGCCAAATCGATGTTTTCGACTACTCTTGTGTACTCCGTGATTCAGGTCATGGGCCCGATCATGACCGGCCTGATCGTGAGTGGGCGCGTGGGCGCGGGCATCGGCGCGGAACTGGCGTCGATGAAAGTGACCGAGCAGATCGACGCCGTCGAGGCATCGGCGATCAACCCTTACAGGCTTCTGGCGGCCACGCGAATTCTGGCTTGCATCCTGATGCTGCCGCTGCTGACTCTGGCCGCCGATGCAAGCGGGCTGTTGATGGGCTGGATTGCACAGGCAATGGTTGAGCCGCTCTCGTTTCACCAGTTCATCGAAAGCGGCTTCAAGGGCGCCAAATTGAACGACTTCCTGCCGCCTACGTTCAAGACCGCGGTGTATGGCCTGATCATCGGGCTCATTGCGTGCTTCCAGGGAATGCGCACACGCGGAGGAGCGGAGGGAGTGGGCCGCGCAGCCACATACTCGGTTGTGCTTGCCTCGCTGTTCGTGATCCTGGCCGACGTTGTGCTGGTGAAGTTCATTCTCGTGGTCTTCCCCTAAACATGGAGCAAACAGATCGTGAGACAGATATGGCCGCAGCCTATGACATTGCGATGAAGCACACGGAACCGGAGGAGGACGACGGTACGCCGGTTGTCGCCGTCGAGGATGTGTGCAAGACTTATGCAAGCCACACGGTCCTCGATGGGATCAATTTGCACGTGACCCGCGGAGAAACTCTCGCCGTGCTGGGACGCAGCGGCACAGGCAAGAGCGTACTGCTGCGGCTCATCATCGGTCTCGAAACACCCGATTCAGGATCAATTCACATCCATGGCCAGGACATTGGCGGCCTGGCCATGGATCGCATGGGCGCGATCAGAAAGAAGATGGGCTTTCTGTTCCAGCATGCCGCTCTCTACGATTCGCTCACCGTCGCTGAGAATGTGGCGTTCCCTCTCGAACACCATCGCAGGGACATGTCCCGATCTGAGCGCGATGACCGTGTGATGCAGTTGCTGGCTGAGGTGGGGATGGAAGGCGACTTCGATAAGATGCCATCCGATATTTCGGGTGGAATGCAGAAGCGCGTGGGCCTGGCGCGTGCGCTCGCCCTGGAACCGGAGATTCTGCTCCTCGACGAGCCCACGGCCGGTCTCGACCCCATCAGCTCAGGGGAGATCGACGATCTGATTCTCAAGCTCCAGCGCGAGCGAAAGATGGCATCCATCGTGGTGACTCACGATCTGCACAGCGCGAAGACGATTGCCAACCGCCTGGCACTGTTGGACCACGGCAAGGTGGTGATTGAGGGCAAGTTCGAGGACCTTCAACAAAGCCACATCGCGTTTGTAGAGAAGTTTCTTAAGCAGTCGTAGGAGGATTTATGTCGAGAGTGGCACGGCTAGGGGCATTCATCGTTGCAACACTGGCAATTCTGGCCGCAGGTGTCTTCATTATTGGCAGCAAGGAGTATCTGTTCAGCTCCACATACCAACTGAAGGCTCTGTTCGACAATGTGGCGGGCCTGGATACAGGGGCCGACGTGCGCGTTGGCGGCGTTCACAGCGGTACTGTGCAAAGCATCTCATTGCCTCACAATCCAGGCGAAAAGGTCACGGTTGTCATGGACCTCGATCGGTCGACGCATGAGATTATCAAACATGACTCTGTGGCATCCATCGAAACCGAGGGCGTACTGGGCAGTCAGTTCGTGGCTATTACGTTTGGATCCGCGGGACAAGGTGAGGTAAAGGATGGCGAGATCATCCAGAGCGAACCGCCGCTGCAGATGTCGGACCTGCTCAAGAAGACGAATGTCATTATCGACAGCAGCCAACAGGCCGTCCAGAACACGGTCCAGGCGACGGCGCACCTGAACTCGGTAAGCGCCAAGATCGACTCGGGCCAGGGGACCGTGGGCGCGCTGGTGAACGACAAGCAGCTCTATGCCAATCTGCAACAGACCACGACGACCCTGCATGACACCATGCTCCAGGCGCAGACCGGAGTTACGGACTTCCAGGAGAATATGGAGGCCCTGAAACACAACTTCTTCCTGAGTGGCTACTTCAAGAAGCGCGGATACGAAGACTCCGCCGGCCTGGCGGCGAATAAGATTGCCAGCCTCCCGCAGGGTACGCCTCTCAAGGCGTTTACCTATACGGCCAAGCAGCTCTTCGATGCCCGCGATACTGCCAAGCTGAAGGACCAGACGTCTCTCAAGGCCGCCGGCGACTTCCTGGCGCAGAACCCATTCGGAGTCGCGGTCATCGTTGTTGCAACAGGCATGGAAGGCGACACCCAGAAGGACCTTGTGCTCACCGAGGCCAGGGCCATGGTTATACGCGAGTATCTGGTGGAAAACTTCGGTTTTGACGACAGCCAGCTTATGACGTTGGGAATGGGCAAGCAGGCAGGCGCGAACCTGGAGGCGGATTGGGGTTCGATCCAGATTCTCATCTTCCCGGAAGGGACCGTGATCCCGGCCGACAAACCGGCGCCGGCGGTCATCACATCCACAACCGATTCCGGCCGGCCGGCCCAGGTCACTGCGGCGGTTGCTCATCAACCATAGTGCAAATCCGATGGTTTCGCACGGGTCCCCCCTTGCCCACACTGCAATGCGGTGAAGATCAATTCCGATGAGTCGCGCTCGTTCGATGGTCTGTTGGCTCTTTTGCATTTCGCCCGTTCGCTGCATATTCTGTTGGCAACGGACCTCCTGAATTCCTTTGCGCGGCGCGTATGCGGGGGCAACTGTAATGAGTGTTTTTGTTCAGCGACCAGCTCCATTGCGTGTGCCACGCCTGCGTCCATCGTTGATGCCGCACTGGCTTACGCACCTGGGAGCGCTGGGGCTCTTCTTTGTTGCGGTGGTCGATTCCTCGGTGATCCCTCTACCCCTGCCGGGCAGCACGGACCTGCTGTTGCTGTGGCTGGTGGCGCATAGCGGCAATCCGTGGCTGCTGGCCCCCTGTGCCATTGCAGGCAGCATCCTGGGCGGAACCACCACCTGGCAGATTGGCCGCAGCGGCGGCGAAGCGGCGCTGCGCAACTATGTACCGGCGCGTCTTCTTGGCCGTGTCGTCCTGTGGGTCGAGCGTCATCCACTGCTGGCCGTATTTCTTCCCGCCGTGCTTCCTCCGCCCATCCCTCTGCTGCCGTTTGCGCTGGCCTCCGGCGCGCTGGGCGTCTCGCGCAGGCGCTTCCTGGGCGTCTACGGCGCGGCCCGCTGCCTGCGTTACTCCTTCATCGCGTGGTTCGGCGTAGCCTATGGACGCCGGATCGTCCGCATGTGGTCTGGAACCATGCAGCGGTGGTCAACTCCGCTGCTTTGCGTGTTCTTGGGTCTACTGGCTGTTGGCATCGGTTTTGGGATATGGAAGATTCGCGGGCTGCGCCAGATCGAGGCCGCAGCCGGTTGACAGTTGCGTGGTCATCGTGTGTACCCCCACCGGGGGGGGTAGCGTAAAGTATTCATAAAATACAGGTTAAGCTCGCGCTAAGCGCGCGAGACGTATTTAAGGCGAAGATCCGGTTGGTTTCGTTTGCTTCGGTGCTGCGGGTTCCCCCTTGTGTGCGAAAAAGTATCAAAGTCTTCAAAAAAGGCATGTTAAGTCTGGACTTTTCTGGATCAGGTCTGGACTAAGTCTGGACTAAGTCTGGACTTCGTGGCTGCGGTTGAGGGTTAAAAGCGAAGACCCGGCGCGCTTGGCCGGGTCTGTTTGGTTTTGCTAACTGATTTAATTATACGCCGTGGAGGGAAACTACTATGCCAACTATTTTAAAGGGATTTATATAGTTTACTCCCTTGCGGGAATTGACGGGATTTCGCGGGAAGTGGCGGCAAATGGCCTAGTCTAGCGGACTCTTTGCGCTCTGTTTGGCTTTAGCCTGCGCATCGTATGAAGATCGGGTCGTCATTCGCAACACAAGACTGTGCTCGGTCGGATTACGGTTCTCTGTGAGGGATGCAAACAATTCAGGCGATAGCCACACGGCCACCTGATTATTCCATGTTGCTCCATACGCATTGGAGTAGGCTGGTGCCGCCTCATCTGGCTTTATTCCGATGCGCTTTGTCAGATCGGTTTCTACTTCCGCAAATGTGCCGGGATGAAATTCAACGTAGATGGACGACAATCGTCCGTCGGTAAAACTCCACCTGGGATCACCGACATCTGGCCCCGGAGTGAATGTTAGACTCTCCGCTTTTTCGTGAGCGCCTTCCCACGCGCCGACCATTATGTTGCAGGCATTCTGAGTCACGGGAGTGCATACTGGCTGCCGGTTTTCGAGAGCGCCGACCAAATGGTAGCAGTAATACAGTTCCTCAGTAGTGCGGGTATCCGCAGTGAAGAGTTTCCCCTGCTCCGCCAGTTTTTCCGCTTGCTTGTGATCCGGCATCTTTCTGGCCTGTTCAACAGTAATCGGTTTCGGCTCGCTCGCATGACAGGACGCGAGTTGAGCCTGGATATTTGGATCGGCTTGGAGAAATTCTTGGACAGTCTCCCCGAGATGATGTCCCTTGACGACTGTTTGCGAGACGGCAGGAAGTACCACAGATACGCAGAGCGTAGACAGATAAACCAGTTTACGCATTCAGAGCCTCCCCTTGATGAATGATTACTGTGCGCCAGCATAACACCATAGACGAGGTGAGATCACATGGAATTTTATGGCGATCCCATCCCGTTCCAGTTCTTTGCTTCGTCTAGAATCCTTTGTAGAAACATGTCTACCGCAATCGCACGAATCTACACGTCCGAGGGATTTGCCATCGCCGCCGATGGGCGCGGTCATCATGGAACAGATAAGACCGTAGCCACCGACTCGGCACAGAAAATTTTTACTATAAGCACCCCAGACAAATCGCTCGCGTATGCCATCGCTGGAACGGCCAGACTGACGTTGGGCGAGCAAACTTTTGACTTCGTTAGCGAAATCGCGAAGTCCATTCAGACCACGGATACCAGCAGCGCGGCTACATTGTCCGAATTCGTCAGAATGCTATGCATTCCGATGGAAGCGGAACTTCGCAGCATCAATGTCTACCCAACTGATACTCCATTACCAGAATCCCAGAGCATGTATGCAATCGCCTATGTCTTCTTTGACGGTTACTACCGAGGAATTCCGGCCCGTGTTACCGCAGCCTTTGCCCATGAGAATCAGGCATTGCAGCCAACCGACATTGTTCCATGTGATCTCATGGAAGATTATCTACTTGGCTATGGATCGAGGGTCATCTCGGAGTCGCTATTTGGCAACTCTACCGATTGGTTAGCCAAATATAGAGTCACACCTCAGCGACCGGATCGCCTCACACTCGCTGAGGCGACAGCTAGGGCAACTGGCTATGTGGCCGCGTGCTCCGACCCGCGAGCACTCGAATTGGATAAGGAACGGTGCGCCTTCATCGGGGGGCATATCCATGCCGCAACGATTACAAAATCCGACGGTTTCAGATGGGTGATTGAGCCTGTAAATAACTGTAA
>Ga0187851_10003077_pt1 | contig 14260 bp, 13 predicted proteins | sample June2016WEW_6_10_FD_132997 | JGI IMG/M metagenome (GOLD analysis project Ga0187851, IMG submission 132997) | Peatland microbial communities from SPRUCE experiment site at the Marcell Experimental Forest, Minnesota, USA - June2016WEW_6_10 | ecosystem: Environmental > Terrestrial > Soil >...
AATCAATACTTTGGGTATCTCGGCAAATTGTCAGCAAATTATCGGTGATTTGTCGGTAAAATGTAAACGAAGTGTCAGCATTTTACCAGAGATTTCATGATACCATGATATAAACTGCAATTAACTGAAAGCAGGCGCCCTTCCGTACCTGAAATTGTAAGACTTAATTGCAAGATTCATACAATGCCCCAGAAAGCGGCTAAATTACTTTTAACAAGAAACCTATCATAACCACAAAACTTATTTATTCTACGTGGGGTTAACAGGGCACGGATTAGATAGATATTCTAAGGAACGTCTTTTTTGGTTGATGAAAAGAACCGTGTCGTGACTTCTACACTTAGGTCATTTCAAGCACTGATTAATTCAGGCGGGTAAGAATTCAGGATACTTTTTTCAGATAATTATATTCGGGGAGGATTTTTGGTAGGGTATCCATTCTCTAATTGAAGGCATTGCTTTAATTAGAATCTTTATTTCAAATCTTTGTAAATTTGCTCAAATTGTTCTTTTGTTATCTCCCCTTTTGCGTATCTTTCTCTTATAATTTCGACAGGAGTTTGATCTTTTGAATTATCACCAATTTTAGTCAATCTCGTAACAAACCATATAACTAAAGAAATGAGACCACTCAGTAATAATACTGATAAAATCCAATCAATTACGGATTGAAGCGCACTTATATGCCCTAAACCTATCATCATAAATCCTCCACAACGAATCAATTACGCATATTATACATGATATTATATACCACTACAATAAATAAATTTACAATTATTGATTTAAAAATATGCTACCTGATTTTTACTTCTCATGTTACCTCTTGGTTTTTGTTCGAATGTGACTTATATCCCGGCTGGGATAATACCCCCGCCTTTTAATGTCATGCAGGATATTCATGAGCGCACTATCCAAATCCGTGGTATCAAAAGGCTCTCTAAGATAGTAGTAACAGACCAAAGCGGTAAAGTGCTGGGCTTAGAGGGAGTTTATAGTTATAGACTCGTCATAATTCTCGGACCTATTGGTCGAATCCCTCCCATAATAAGCATTGACAGTGCTGCGGAATTACTTTCCCCTTTTGCTAACCTGCAACCGTGGGCCAATGGTCCATGTTTATTCACTTCCAATGTGGTTGGAAATTATATCGGATATTATGACGAAAACGGTAGCGATTATCCCGCTTTGGCAAATGCCATCACACAGGTGCTGAATGAACTGGGAGCATCTCTATCAACAAGTGATTTACCTCAAAATTTCTTGTCATACGCGTGGTCGAATGCACTCACTCAATCCTCTGATGGGCACTTGCTGACCACTGTTTTTCCTCGGCCCGTAAATCTTTATGATTCCGCCGGAACGGTGCTGGCACAAGCCAAATGGGTTTGCATACAATGGGACAGGAATAACGGCAACCCCAGCCGCGTGGTTTATGGCAGCACAGCCTATACGGTAGATGGTAGTTTTGAGATTACCGGTGACACCAGTATTGTGGACAGTGTATTCCAGACAAACTGAATGCCCGGAATCCTCCTGCCCAATAAGGGAGATTGGAGTTGAGAAAAATGAAGAAGCGGATGAGATTGCTCTTACTTTCAATAACACTAATTGGGCTAATTGTTTCTCACTGGCAGATCCTTGCGCTGAAGCTTCAATATTCTTAAATACCTTTTCGAGTGTTTCATTCAGGTTTTCATCATTTGCCGCGCGGCGACGGACATTCTCAAAAAGCTCGCTAGGTAACATGAAAAAGCCCTTTGTAGCTACAAGGTCTTCCCTGGCTTGCTCTGCTTTTTGATCGGACAATTCAGCATAATTGAAAGATGTATTCCCGGTGTCTCGTTCCCCATGGTTGATATAATTTGTGAGATTCTCGGATATGTAGCGGTAGAACAACATACCAAGGACATATTGCTTAAAGTCCCAACCGTCAACACTTCCCCGCAGATCGGTCGCAATTTTCCAAATAGTGCTGTGTAACTCCGCTCGCTCTTGTTCTTTTCGATTATTAATCATGATGGCTTATCCTTTGAAGTTTAAGTTTCAATATGAAAGCATTGATTTTGATGCCATCTTTTCGACAATAGATGCAGTGATTTATCAACGGGGATTCTCTGTTCGAAACATACCAAAACCGGTCCTTTTAGTTACCCGATTATACACCTATGATTTACTTCTGGCAAAATAAAGACTCTTTTGGCGCAGACACAAACCCTTGATAGTGTTATTTATCAATCAATGAAACAAGAGAGCCTGGAGTCAGACGATAGGTTTTGGGATCGGTCATGATGTGGCTTTTTAATTATCAAAATAGCGTTGAAATTGGCGGCTATGTAAATCTCCCTTGCTTCTGTTGCATGATATGAGGGCATTCCGACCAGGTTATCAAAACACTAAGGGGAAGGTTTTCGCAAAAGTTTTACCTTTCGTCCACGACGGTGGGCGGTACCGTACGATAGACAGAACTAAAATCTTCGAACTCGTGTTCAGTCTGGTTTAGTGGCTGCTACGTTCACTACGAGCCATTTGAACAGTCACGAAACAACATACTATATTGGATAAGTAAATAGCTCCAATTCGGTATCTTCTATTCTTTCACATTGGTGGGCAGACCCTAGCCTGCTTTTTCACCTGGTTCCCAACTTAGCTGTTAGATCCGGGTTCATCCGCTGTTGGCGGAGCCCCATCATACCTCATTCGGGTTTGGCCAGGAGGCAGGGGCACCATGTTGTGTACACGGGTTTGCTCAATGAGCTCCCAATTGCTTGTTCGGCGTCTCCCCTGCCCACCTGATGTACGATAAATCCTCCTAAATGGTTACCGACGCCAACACGGGTAACCGATAACGAGTCTGATTCTTGACAAGTGCGAAAGATATGCGCAGGAGCCTGTTTAAAGCCGCACCGACGATTTCATTTCCACATAGTGGGTTGGCATGGACTGGCCGCTCGCGTCTCTGTTTTGCCCAGGCGCGAAAATCTGTGTTAAAACGCAATATCGGAATAACCGAAGTCCATAAACAATATCTCAACACCGGACGCCCTTGCTTACTCATGGGTGTATGGGTACCCCGCTTGCCTCCTGACTCTGATTCGGTGGGGTTACTGCCGGCCATCTTAATCATCTGTTTTGAGGTACGGTATAATTTGAAACAACCCAGTTCCGCAAGTAAGCCGGCCACCGAAATATAGTTGAGTCCCGTTATCGAAAGTAAGTATTTGCCTTCTTCAGTTTCATCTACCAGTTTGACCAATGTATGTTCGATGAAGCAGATTTGTCTTTTGATGAGTTCGATTTTTTCTACCAGAAAAGCAATCTCGGCCGCAACCGACCGAGCACCCGCCGCAATACCGATGGATGATATTGCTTTGTCATGAAGCGCCACGATTTTTCTTCGCATCAGGCGCCGACCGTGATAATTAGATTCAATGGTTGCAGCGAATTCACTCTCTGTCATGCCAGCAATTTTACTAGGGATTGCGCAACACGAAAGCACACAAAGAGCAGTCACCGCACATGGATCTTTGAAGACTTGCACAAACTCTGGGAAAAGCCCATCCATGAGCCCTTTTATCAGGTTGGTTATTCTGGTCTTTTCTTTGACCAAACGGCGATAGGCATTGTGAGCGGTTCGCAATTCTGCGTAAACCCCCTGAGGTATTATGCTTTCAGTAAATTCCCCAGTACACAAGAGCTGTGCCGCCACCTCACTGTCTCGATAGTCATTCTTTCTGTGATTCAGGTCTTTCCCTTCTCGTCTACGCTTCAAGGTATACTGGTTGATAAAACGAAAAGGTATGCCCTGCTCCTCTAGAAAATAGGCTATATTGCGCCAGTAATGACCTCCGGTTTCAATTGCGAACATGACGCCCCGGCAACCTGATTTCACCATTTCCGTCCTAACCCGGCGTACAAGGAATTCTAAACCTTCTCTCGTATTGTCCAGCTTGAATCTATCACGTATTGCAAGGTCCTGAGTAATCGCCACCGCGGCATGCTTCTTCTTGTGAGGGTCGATTCCTACGATCAGCTATCCCTCTGGTACTTGCTTTCTTTTCCGGGCTGCGGTATTCTGCATTTGTGATGGCTCCTCCTACTTTAGATTTGGTGTTTGTAAGCTCACCGTTTCTATTGTAACTGGAGCCATCCCTATACGTTATTCAATATACTAAGCGTTTGTTTAATTACGCGATCGCCGAAACAGACAGAAAAATTGAGACTGACAAACTTAAAAAGGAACGTCACCTCGTTCTATAGAAATTCAGACCAGCCCTATGAAAGCATGGTTTGTTGAGATATAACTACAATTATCCGTCGAAGGCGGAGATAGCCTCACTCAGCTTGAGACGGTAAAAGAGAAAAGAAACAATCTAAGTAAAAAGCAGAGGCCCATTGCCCTCTTGTTTCTTGGTTAATTTTATCAAATAGCGACTCAAAACGACTAGTCAAAGCATTCACATTGTGATACCATTCTAATACAAAAAGAGTATAACCCTAAAATATTTGACACTCGGTGTTATTATATAAAGTAAATCTCACTCATTGTTATTCTTTAGACGATTTAATTAACGTTTTGTCACTTACCTCGAGGCCAACATGGATAAAGTAGTTAGTTCCGGATATAAATTTGATTTGCATATCCACTCCTGTTATTCGAAGAATAAAGATAAAGACAGGGTACAGTATAACACCGCTTCGAACATTCATGTTTTGCTAAACAAATTAGAGGAAAACAAGGTTAATATTTGTGCTATTACAGATCACGACGTTTTTAATTACGGAATATATCACACATTAAAAACCAATGAGGGTCAAGGCGAGCTCAAAAAGGTCCTACCGGGAGTGGAATTTTCGGTCAGTTTTAAAGAAAACGGAGTAGAAAAGGTCGTTCACGTTGTCACTATTTTTAACGATACGGATGATGCAAAAGTAAAAAATATTGAAAAGGTATTAGGGTCGTCTAATGGTAAACCGCGCTACGATAGAGAAGGGGCTTTTAGCGAAGAAAGATATTTTAGTGTACTTAATGAAATAGATTTAGATACGATAATGATTGCCCATCAAAAGAACACGCTCACCAGCACAGCGAAAGCAAAAAAAGATGATGTGCTTGTATTGGGTGAAAAGAAATTAAATGAATTTCTCTTTCTGAATTATTTTCACGCCTATGAATTTAGGAATAAAAAAAATCAGCTCTACAACAAAACATATATCAATGAGAAACAATTAGAGGGCGATCTTCGAATGCTTACTGGGTCCGACTGCCACGATTGGAAGTATTATCCTCGTATTGATCAAAATGACAAGGGAAGCGATTTTGCTTTTTCATACTGCAAATGTCTCCCCACTTTTAAAGGGTTGATGATGGCTGTGACAGATTCTAGACGAATTAAACTGGAGAACAGTTTCTTTAACCCTAATGCCAAAGTGGAAGATACGATAACAATCCAAATCGATGGCGAAAGAATTGACGTTCCTTTGTCAAAGGGTATAAATGTAATCATTGGAGATAATTCTATCGGAAAATCTTTACTCTTACATGCCATTACAGATTTCAAACAGGATTGCAGTCCGAAACTAAGAACAGGATATACTAAATACTTAAAAGAAAAGAAAGCCATAGTTCTCAGCAAAATTACAGATGGGAAATTATTCAAGTGTGATACGCAGGGTCAAATTAGGAAACAATTTGATGAAGGAGAAATTAAAGGCAGCGAAATTTTAGCATCATACTTTCCTCCAGATATTGATGTGAGGGAATCAAGAACCGTTATCGAGCAAGAACTTGGCAAAATATACAATCAATTGCAGGCAAAATTTGATTATGATAAGAAAATAGCGAATTTATCTTTTTTCAAATTGGATTCCTTAGGATCTGCGTCTCAAAGCCTCACTTTTGTTGGTAAAATACCCGAAAAAAAACAGAAGGATTTGACCAGATCGTCGCAGATCTTAAGGATATTAATCGAAAATTTACGAAGTTATTGAAGATAAAAGAACTTGAAGATGAGGATAAAAAGACAATTGAGAATTATGCTTCAGCTCTTCATGAATTAGAGACGAAATACGCTCAGAAAATTAAAGATACATATAATGAAAATTTACTAAGGAATACAGTCGGTTCAATTTTTCAAGAATTTAAAAAGAAGTATTCGCACAAAACTTCTGATGAGCAGAAAACAATCTCATCCTTTCTGGCTTCTAAAGAAGATGTCGTAAACGATGTTTACGAGCTTGTTAAAAAGCACAACGAAAGCGGAAAACCGGAAATCACAATACCCACGTTATCGATTCAACCGAATGAATCGGGTGTTTATAAGTATACTTTCGTTTCAAAATTAAATATAGATTCTATATCGCAAGAATATTTTTATTGTTCCTTACTTAATACCCCGACCATTAGGTCGAGGGATGGAGTTCTCCCTGCATCTCACCTTCTCTTCTCAAAGATGCAGGGCAATGAAGTTGAATCAGTCAATACCCCGACCGTAAGGTCGTGGGAAGTTTATTCATTATTCAAAAAAGTTTTGAAGAAGAATACAAAATTAGACTTCGAGAATATGACATCGGAGAAATTGAAGGGATGTATTTTGTATTATCCAGCTGACCAGGCACAACCATTGGAAGCGCTGAAACAAAAAATTAAAGAAATTTTAGATGAAGATTTTTCACCAAGGCATTCTATTATTGAACAAGGAATGGACAGATATAAAGACCTTTCGGCTGGTTTCCCAAATATACTTTTCATTGTTAGCAAATGAAAATAAAGATTCAGGTATCTATATAGTCGACCAACCGGAAGATAATATTTCACAGAAAGCAATCAGAGAAACGGTATTAGATGATATCAAAGAGATCGGTTACAATCGCCAAATAATTATGGTAACACACAATCCTCAATTCATTGTTAATTTGGATGTAGATAACGTTATATTTATGACTGTGGATGAACATAATACCCTCCAACTTAAAAGCGGCGCTTTGGAGTATGAATGCGAAGATTATGCAATATTGGATATTATTGCAGAAAATGTAGATGGGGGCTTAGCTTCGATTGAGAAGAGGTTAAAGAGATATGAAAAAAGAATTTAGACTGACGTATAATAACGGGAAATATGAGTTTATAGAAACCGGCAAATTGGGTATCATATTTGCTGTTGAAAGTGCTTCCTTAAAATTTGATATCAAAGATTATTATTCGGTATTTTTTGAAGACGTTAATGAGAAGATTGAGATCGATATTGTTAATGAAATATCTAAGGATGGAACTGAAATAGAAAAAATGGGACATCACATATTTTCAACGGTAAAAGAAATCACCGACAAAACTTGTGCGAAATTAAATGGAGAATATTTTACCAAAACTTAAACAATCTATACTTCTCCTTCTCGATTTTTAATATGGCTTTTTCAATGTCCTATGAGAAGGGAATGACGTTGGAAAATGACCTTTTCGCCCTATTGTGATCTTCGAAAGATAATCAGGAGTCTGACTACTGAAGCCTATAACTATTAGATACAATTTGGTTTCCATCAAGTAACATTACATATTCCAATAGAGTTTTATTTAATTGACTACAAGATACTCAGTAATTACACCTGTAGACGGAGAGATTTTATCAATATTGATCCCAGGCTCACCAGCTATACCACCAAATTCAGTGAACCACAGATTACCATCAGGACCATTTGTAATAGCGAGGGGCGAAGCGTTGCCTACCGGAATATTGTATTCAGTTATATCACCGGTTTTGGGGGAAATTTTACCAATTTTATTTCCCGCTAATTCAGTGAACCATAGGTTACCATCAGGACCGGTTGTAATAGCAGTTGGTTGAGCATTGGCCGTAGGAACATGATACTCAGTAATGACTCCAGTTTTTGGGGAAATTTTACCGATTTTGTTTCCTTCAAATTCAGTGAACCATATATTGCCGTCACTACCGGCAATTATTCCGCCAAGATCTGCATTGGCTGTAGGAATATCGTACTGAGTAACGACACCAGTCTTCGGGGAGATTTTTCCAATACTGTTCCCTCCTCCCTCAACGAACCATACGTTGCCATCTGTTCCAGCAGTAATATTGTAAAAAGGATAAGCGCTTGAAGTAGGCAAATTGGTATCGGTATTGAAACCGGGTGTCAGAGAGTTACCGATTTGGTTTGCATTATACTCTGTAATGATTCCTGTTTTCGGGGATATTTTGCCGATTTTGTCCCCATCCAAATCAGTGAACCACAAGTTCCCATCAGGTCCAGCAGTAATGGCCGTCGGTTGAGCATTAGCAATAGGGACATCGTACTCAGTAATGATTCCCGTTTGCGGGGCAATCTTACCAATTTTGTTTCCATCGAATTCGGTGAACCACAGATTACCATCAGGACCAACAGTAATGGCAGTTGGGTCGGCAACAGTGGTAGGAATATCATTTCCGGTAATAGTTCCCGTTTGGGAGGAAATTTTACGGATCTGATTTGCATTATAATCAGTAAACCATAGGTTGCGGTTAGGTCCGCTAGTGATATCGTACAGTAAAGGTTTGGGATTCCAATAATAATCACCTGTAGTTGGCAATGTTGCAACGGTGCTGGCAGCAGAAGTGGAAGTAGTAGTAATTTTACCGCAACCTGCTGCCAGCACGCTGAGGAATATTACTGTTCCAAGGATAACTCGGATTTTAGTTTTCATTTTGCGTTCGTCCTTTCAGTCACAAGAATGTTATTAACTTGAAACCGTGAAATGAACCACTACCAAAGCACCCCACTCATCACCCGCGACGACGGTGTAAACGCCTGGCTCAAAATTGGTAGATGTGGTACTTGCATCATTGGGCCAATAGCTATTTATACCAATTTCATATTGCAGCTTCACCCCGTCAATGAAATTATAACTGCCACCTTCAAGAACGGCAGTGTCGCTCAATGGCTGAAAAGCGTATGATGTCGGGCCCACAACTTGAGTGCCTATATAGACCTTGCTTGGGTCATAAATAATTAGGGGCGTCATAGCAGAATAGTTTGATACAGTATAGTTTCCCTGCAAGACAGCTAATCCGAATGGAAGTGGAGACGGGTCATTAGTGAACCCTGACATAAATTCTGATGGTAAATTATCCGTCGCTGTGACATTATTTATTGTTGAAAGCGTATTCTTCTCATCAACAGATATCGAGACCTCTTGACCTGGCTGGTATGTCATTCCGTCCAAGGAGAGCGAAAGACTCAAACCGCTTATTGAGTTAGATGAAGTTGAGTTGCTATTGCTGGATATTGTTGTCGTTGTAGACGTAATTGATGTGGTAGCACTGGTTATTAACTTCCCAGCTTGCTCCAATGATTGTAATATCTCTGGGTTATTCCTGGGGTCATTATTTCCATTGTAATCCAGTTCTAAAATATGTGGGTCTATTTGGGGTGCTGAAGCGGGGTTGGTCTGTACACTATGACTGAGAGGGTAAGACACAATTACACAGGATGTTGGAACAAAGGCAGATGAAGGCTCAGACCAGAAGTCTCCCCAATAAACAGGTTTTCGATCGACGCACACAACAAATGGCAACCCGCTTGTCGTGACAACAAGATTGGAAATCCGATTAGAAGCATCGGCAGTAAGTGTAAGCTGGTAGGTCGAGGAATTGTAGCTAACAATGTCGCTCAACTCGATAAGAGGTGTATTAGCAATCTTTATCAGGTTCAGGGCCGGCATTTTATCCACAGAGATGTTATCTTGGGTTAAGTAAATAGCAAAGCCTTCGTGGTTCGGTTGAGAACAACCGACTGATACACCAAGAGCACAGATAGTGGCAATAACAACTAAGATTAAACCGATATGATAAAACAACTTTTTCATATAGTCTCCGAATTTATTTTAATCCATAATTCATAGCGCACTACGAAGATTGAAGTTTTATATTACCTTTATCTCAAAATCAATTATTGATGTTGATATTGGTCTGTGGTTGATTTAACGTATGCATTATCAAAATATTTAGGATAATCCGTATGATTAAAAGGCATCATACTCACTCTTGTTACCATTGTATCTATTATCCAAAAAGCCCAACGTAGCTCCTAAAAAAATACCGCCAATGATTCCCTGTAGCCCAAAAAGAAGCCACGCATGAGGATAAACGTTATCGAGGTTAGTAATAAAAAGAGGCTCCACACTTGTCCTTGTGATTACCTTTGTTACCGCAATACATAATACACCTCCAAGAATACCAGCCGCAGCCAGCCAGACAGTTATTCGGAACGGACTCGAAATACCCCAACCTAACGAAGCTCCGGTGAGCAATCCTATCATCACAGGGTATGCACTTATCAACGAGTTGGAATTCAGGTAGAGTGCATTTAGAGCGCCACTTAGGAGAAAGCCGATGACCCCGGCTAACGCAAGTTGCCAAATTTTCCTTCTCAAGGCTACACCGAGCGATGCCCCTCCCAGAGCTCCTGCTATGATAGGACTCACCATTGCAAGTCTTATCGAATACCCTAAGAAATGGAATAGCGTCCCGATAATGAGACCCCCAATTCCAAAACCCAGTGCACCAAGAAGTGCAATCCTAACAATGTTTTTCATCTTTATCATTATTTTCGCTATCTTAAGTTGCATTATTGTGAAATTGTGAAATGAACCAATACCAACGCACCCCACTCGTCGCCGGCGACAACGGTATAAACACCTGGCTCGAAGTTTGTAAAAGCCGCACCTACATTGTTGTTCGCCCAGTAACCCGTTGGCGCCGGTTCAAATTCAGTATTCATTGCGATGGTAAAGACGGCGGTAGATTCGGACATCTGAAATACAGCAGCATTGTCGCTTATTGGTTGAAAAACATAAGAAGAGATATCAGTTAGAATCATCGGGCACATGTATGTGCCAGGTTCATAAATTTGAAGTGGGGTCGCAGATGAAATATTCGTCGCTGTATAGTTTCCCTGAAAGATTGCAATGCCAAAAGGATAATTGACTGGTCCGCAAGGATCGACTCCTAATCCACTAATTTGCCATTTTGCAGATGAAGGGATTGTATTAGTTTTCGACAGAGTATTCCTTTCATCGATATCTATACCGACTTGCTGACCCGATTGATAAGTTTTCGAGTCAAGAGAAAGAGTTAGCTCAAGACCGCTTACAGATTTGGATGAGGCCGAGTTACCATTATTAAAGGGCGTCGTTGCAGTGACAGTACTTGGGTTAACGGTCATCAATATTTGTTTGGAATCTATCTTTTTCGAGTTATCTGTTACCATGAAAGTTACAAACGCCGGATTTGTGGCAATCATGGGTGTCCCTGAAATAACACCAGTAGTGGGGTTAAGTTGTAAACCAATTGGCAGTTCTCCTCCCATGACAGACCATATATAAGGAGGCGAACCACCTTGCACTTCAAGTGTGTGGGAATAGGCAACATCTTCAACCCCTTCTGGTAACGAATTTGTAGTTATTGTGGGTGTTTTCGACGATGCACAACTGGTGGAAAAGATTAGTCCAACCAGTGCTAATGTAAGTGAGGCCATTCTTATTATTTTTCTCATTTTCTTCTCCTTCTGGTGCTGGTCTGGTTTAGACAGATCAATCTTAGCTTGTTTCAGGTTACATTATGGTAGCATGAAATCTCTGGTAAAATGCCAACAATTCGTTTACATTTTACCGACAAATCACCGATAATTTTGTAATCGGATGTCAATGACGTACACCAAACATGTTTATGTGCTAGTAGTCCACTTAAATATTAGACAGGTATTAAGCAATGTGATATTTGCGAGGATGGTTTCGTGCAAATTTTCACATTCTTTCTTTTCAAATTCCGGCTACTCCTAATTTTATAACGAAAAACCCCCTTAAAAGTTAGTGCGCCGTCCAGTGAAACATATGATTATGGGTAATTATATCCATTCTTATTTGACTTATCAAACGTAGAATTATAGAACAAATTTATATACACATTGTGTTTGACTGCTTTAGTCCTATTAACCAATCCTAAAAAGTTAATCTCGTTGCTCAAATAATACATGTGTGTGTTAATACTACTCTTGCTTCTTCAATTTTAATTATTTAATGGAATATTCGGTAATCTTACCACTAGTTGGTGAAATGTTACCGATTTTATTCTCATTTGATTCGGTGAACCACAGATTCCCATCAGGACCGGCAGTAATATCCGTAGGGTCAGCGTTAGTATCGGGAATATCGTATTCGGTAATAATGCCAGTTGATGGAGAGATTTTACCGATTTTACTTCCCCCTAATTCAGTGAACCACAGGTTGCCGTCCGGTCCAACAGTAATGCCGCTGGGGAAGGCTTGGACAGCAGAAATATTGTATTCAGTAATGATTCCTGTCTTTGGAGATATTTCACCGATTTTATTTCCTCCTAATTCGGTGAACCATAAGTTGCCATCAGGACCGGCAGTAATATCGTTTGGGCTAGAGCCGGAATTAGGAAGAGTATATTCAGTAATAACACCTGTTGCCGGAGAGATTTTACCAATCAAGTTTCCATTTATGTCAGTGAACCACAGATTGCCATCAGGACCAGTTGTAATATCATTTGGGTAATCATAAGGTTTGGCTCCTGGAATATCATATTCAGTTATCGTACCAGTCGAGGGAGATATTTTCCCGATTTTGTTTCCATCATACTCAACAAACCAAAGGTTTCCATCAGGACCAGAAATGATATGGTACGGCCCGGCGCTGGCAGTAGGGATATTATAAAAGGTAACATTGCCCGTCTTTGGAGAGATTACGCCAATTTCGTTTACAAACGGAGATGTAGTTTGGTCTGTGTAGGTGAACCACAGATTGCCATCCGGTCCAGTAGTAATCCCATATGGACTAGCACTACCGTAAGGGGTGGCGCTGGTAGGAATAGCGAACGTAGTAATTCCACCTGTCGTTGGAGAAATTTCACAGATTACATTTGATTCCTCTTCAGTGAACCATAGATTGCCATCTGGTCCTGTAGTGATAGCATAAGCTATGGGGCCTAATGGTGTCGTTGTCGTCGCAGCAGGTTTACTCGATGCGGTGGTATTTATAATATTACCTGAATGATTGGCTGTTAACCATATCGTTCCCGCAACTATAAATATCGTGACAACTACAATGCACGCGGAGATTGCAATCAGTCGAGGTCCGGCAAGCCACCTCCACAGTTTCCCCTTTGTATTATTGAGATTAGTTGTTTTGACCTTTTCGTCCAGAAGTGAATTAAATTTGTTCCACCAATCTATATTTGGTTCTATCGCTTTCAACTCCGTTTGGAAATAGTCTCGAAGTTCCTGTTCCAATCTTTCTCTATCCACTTTTTACATCCCCTCCACCTTTGATTTATCATTCTCAAGAATTTCACCCAATCGATTTAACCCTCGACTCAAGCGCGATTTTATTGTGCCCTCCCGTTTACCCAAGACGGCAGCCACTTCTGGGACGGTGAGGTCTGAAAAATACCGTAATATTACTGCTTTTTTTTGGTCCAAGGGCAATGACTCAACCGCTCGTCTCAGGTTTTGATGTACTTCGTTGCGAATCATTATTGTCTCGACATTATCAACTTCGTCGGCGATTTCGGCCACTTCTTCAAGAGGGACTGTCGGCACCTGTTTCTTCCTGCGTTGCTGGTTTACTTCGTTTATCACAATCCGCAAGATCCATGACTTCAGACTAGTGTCTTGACGCAGAGAAGGCAGATATTTCCATATTTGAATAAGCGCCTCCTGCATTGCATCTTCTGCCAGAACACGGTCTCTTGTCATAAAGTATGCTGTTCCGAACATTACTTTCTTATATTTTTCTACCAACATGCGAAAGGCATCTTTATCTCTTTCCTGACAACGGCGGACTAAAGCGGCTTCTTCCGATTCTGTCAATTGGTGCGCTCCTTTTAAATTACTGTCCATATAATAAGATGCAAGTTTTCACCAAATCGTTCCATTTTTCACACCAATCCAATAAAAATATTATTTTGGACCTTCCTGCGAATCCGATACGAGGATAAAACAACGGAAATCTTTGTTTCAAACTACAGATCCTTCCTAAGTCTCTCCGCATTTCAATAATTAAAGCACACAAAAACCACAGGGAACAATTAAGCGGAAAAATCAGAAATAAAAACGGTGCCAAAATCGAGCCTTTATCAGTAGAGGTTGATTCCAACCTCTTTGCAAATGACTTCTTTTGCAAACCGCCAACATGGTCCGGCTTTTCAGGTGTCAAAAACTGCTATTTTTACCCCTGACTTTTGCAAAGACT
>Ga0187851_10003080_pt1 | contig 14254 bp, 16 predicted proteins | sample June2016WEW_6_10_FD_132997 | JGI IMG/M metagenome (GOLD analysis project Ga0187851, IMG submission 132997) | Peatland microbial communities from SPRUCE experiment site at the Marcell Experimental Forest, Minnesota, USA - June2016WEW_6_10 | ecosystem: Environmental > Terrestrial > Soil >...
CCGGTCGACGTGGCCTGGTCGGAGGCGAGCGGCGCGAGCGCGCCGAGGGTCTGCTGGCCCGAATACCCGCCGTCGGCGGCGTGGCCGGAGGAGTCGGCCATCACGGTCGCTCCCGCAGGCTCGTCGAGCCGGTAGAAAACCGCCGGCGAGTTCCTCAGGACGGCGCCGACGTATGTGGCCGCCGATCCGGTCGGCGTCACCGGCGACGACGTGCCGGCCGCCCCCGCGCCGCAACTGCTCTCAGCGACCACGGTGAAGGTGGCCGCGCTGCCGCCGGCCAGGCCGGTCAGCGTGGCGGTGAGAGCGGTGCCGCCGGTGGCGATCGACGCTCCCTTGTCCGGGCCGCTCGCCTCGCGGAGCACGTAGCCGGTGACAGTGGTCCCGTTGCCGTTCGCCGCGCTCCAGCTAACCGTGGCTTGGTTGGCGCCGACCGTGGCGCCGACGCCAGCCGGGGCGGACGGCACGGTGCACTGGAGCGGCTGCGCTGCGGGGGCCTGCGCTGCGGGGACCTGCGTTACGGGGGTCGGCCGGCGGGAGCCAGACTGACGGGGCGGGTTGCGCAGCGGCTCGGCGCGCAGCGCCACGACGCCGCGGGTAGCGCCCTTGGGGTGGAAGACATGCGACCAGGCCAGGGAGAGCCTGTTGGCCCGGACCTCGGCCTGCTGACGGGCGGTCAGGCGGGAACGCGCGGGCGCGGCCGGACGGTGGTACGTGATTTTCGGCCCGAGGACGTGCGTGGGTGCAGCGCTGGGGTGACGGGCCGGGGACATGATGGGCACGGCCGGATGCGGCGGCACGGCCCTACTCGCCGCCGCGACGGAGCTGACGTCCGCCTGGCTTGCCGGGGTGAGCACCGAAAATGCCGTGAACAGCCCCGCCACCGTTACAGAAACAAGCCTCAGTCCGCGAATACGCGTCGCCATCGCCGACCCTTCATCCTATGTGTCGTGCATGCCGAAAGATTGATTTGATCCAGAGGGCAGGGTTATGGAAACAGCCCTTTCATCTCCCGAAAAGGTACATAGAGGCATAGCCCAGGCATACCCAAAGGTCTCGGCAGCACTAGCTAGAACATGAGTTTTGAGAGATTCCGGCAATTCGTGCTAACAGATCCGCTTGGCGTGAAATAGGGACGTTCCGGCAGGGGAAAAGAGCCCAGGGCATCTAGCTGCTGGCGCAACGGTACACCAAAACCAAGGTGAAAGGACTCCTGATTTTATCAAGTCCTCAATTTACGGCCTGCAAGAATCACGCCAAGACGGCGGACCGGATGCGGTACCGAAAAAGGTAGCTTCCGGCCGCAAAAGGCTGATGAGCAATGCGCAGTAACTCTCAGTATTACTGAGAGTATCTTGCCCGCTTTGACGGACAAGGTTAGCCGGACGGCTCCCGGAGAGCCGCGAGCACAGATCGCGGCGATGGATGCTTCAGAGGCCGCCGAGTATCAGCCGGGACGGCCTGGTCGACCTCTCCCGTTAGGTCGCCGGCCCGATCCTGATGTTCGAACATCTCCGCACCGCCGCCTCGGGTCTGGACGTCTCGAAGAAAGTCGCAGGCAATCAGCACATCGGCCTGGGAGCGGAGGAAAGTGGCCGGGGCGGGCGACGAGCCGTACCTTGGCCGGGGCGCCTCGGAAGCTGACGGAACGGGTGAACAGCGGCCTGGCGGCACTGACCGACCGCGAGCGGGAGGTGTTCACTCGCGTCGTCCTCGGCGGGGTCGCCGAGGAGCTGCTCCGCCGGGTCAATCAGGCCGGCCAGCGGCTGGTCGCGGCCATGAGCACGAGCGTGAAGAGCATCACGACCAGCAACGGAATCGGAGTGCGGTTGGGCTGGGGGCTGCGAGAGGAGCACACGGCTCTGGGCCGGGTGCTCGAACTGGTGGCGACCTCAGATGTGGTCCGCTCGGAGGCACAGAACAGCGAGCTGACCGAGCTGCTGCGGCACCGGGTCGAGGAGTTCCACTCCGCCGACCCGAGCAGTGGCTACGCCGCCCACCTAGCCGCCGCGCTGGACTACCGGCAGTGGCACGAGGTGAACGTGACCATCCTCGGCCCGGAGGAAGGTCAGCAGCGCCGGCTGTCCCGGCGGGCCAAGTTGTCCCAGGGCGAAACCCGGTTCGTCTCCTACGTGACGCTGTTCGCCGCCGCCGACGGCTACCCGACGAGCCTGGGCGACGACGGCCGGGCGCTGCGGCTGATCTTGCTCGATGATGCGTTCGGCAAGGTGGACGAGGGCACAGTGGCCGAGCTGATGGGCCTGCTGGTCACCCTCGACCTGGACTTCGTCATGACCGGCCATGCCCTCTGGGGTTGTTTCCCGCAGGTCCCGCGGCTTGACGTGTACGAGGTCAGGCGCAGCGGCGGCAGCTCGGCCGTGACCACTCACGTGCACTGGGACGGGCACAGCCGGCACTTGCGCAGCACCACGTGAGCGGCCTCCCGGCCGGGCTGCGGGCCCATCTGTCCGCCCCGTCCCTGGAGCGGGTGTGGCCGGTGCTGCGGAACCGGCTGGAGCAGTCCGGGCACGCGATTCGCGGGTCGGTCACGGTCGAGCTGGACGACGACGGCGCGGACCGGCTCAGCGGCCTGCTCGCCCGCCCAGTGCGCGCGGGGACGAACCAGGTGAAGCTGGCCGTCCTGGATGACGCCCTGCGGTCGAGCGCGGCCGAGCGGGGGCTGGTCGCCGTGGTGGCCGAACTGACCGGCGGCCCCCTAGTGGACCGGCCGGCCGAGCGGTACGACGCCCGGGTCCGCCGTGGGCAGCTGTGGGCCGAGCTGGACCGGCTGCTCACCGGGCACGGCCTGGCCGGCCAGGACTGGACGCGGCCCTGGACACACTGGCTGCACCGGGGCGGCGTACTGACGCGGCTGCCCGACGACCAGGCCAGCCAGGCACTGGCGATCGCGGCCGGCACGCTGGCCGAGTGCTGAGTGCCTGCCGGACGCCGACTGGGATCGCCGAGCTGGCCAGCGCGATCACCGGTGACGCGCACGGTCTCGACGACGCGGCGCCGGCCGCCGCCGTAGTGCTGCGGGGGCTGGCGATCGCACTGGACGGCCCGCCGCCCGCCTCGACTGCGGAACGCCGGCTGCTGTGGCAGCGGGTCGACGTCAGCACCGACGAGATCGCGGGGACCGTCATCACCTACGGGCTGCGGCCGCCCGGCACCGGCCGCTGGCCGGCGATGATGCGGGAACGGGCCGACCTGGGCCCTGATCACCCACTTGACCGTGCACGAGCTGCACCGAGCCGACGAATTGACACGGCCCGGTGAAATCGTGCACGCGTGCGAGAACCCGCAGGTGCTGCAACGGCTCGCCGCCGCCGGCGTCGACCGGCCGCTGGCTTGCACGTCCGGCAACCCATCAGCAGCCGGGTCGCTGCTGCTAGGGCGGACGGTGGTGCGGTACCACGGCGACTTCGACTGGCCGGGCATCGCGATCGACCGCCGCATCATCGGCCAAGGCGCCCAGCCATGGCGGCTGGGATGTGCCGACTACCGTGAGGCGGTGGAACGGCTGCCGGTCGGCCGACGGCTCACGCTGACCGGCCGGGCCGAGACCACCCCGTGGGATTCCGGGCTGAGCCCGGCCATGATCGCGGACAACGTCGCCGTGCACGAGGAGGCAATCGTCGACCTGCTACTGGCCGATCTGATCGCCTGAGAAGGAGGAGAACGCTGGCACCAGCCTGGCGTGCCCGCTGGTCGCCGGTCTCGTCGCCGACGCCCAGCAGGGCCTGAAGTCGGACTTCGGCTTCATCGACCCGCTGATCTACCGCCTGGCCGGCCCGCGGGCGTTCCACGACATCCTGCCGGTCACCGCCTTGATGCCCCAGCAGGACCGGGACCGGCGTCGGCACGCCAAACGGCGCCGCCTTCATCACCGGGCTGCGCCGCGCCGCCGACTGTTCCTATTTAGTCCCCGGGCAGGAACCACGGGTCCGTTCGGGGAAATCAAGATCTTCATTCCGAACGGACCCGTGGCTTCGCCTTCGGGGAGCGCTCTTTCAGCGGGCGGGGGGAGCCAGGCCGTCGAGGAAGAATGCCTTCAGCCGCCTGGGTGCCTGGTCCGAGCGCCGGTCGTTCGGCAGCTGCTGTGCCAGTATCGCGCCCAAGACGATGATGTCGCGCGCGGTGACGTCCGCGCGGATCGTGCCGTCGCGCCGGCCGCGGTCGAGGATGCGCTGGAGCGCCTGGTGGACGCTGGACCTGACGGTGAGAGTCTCCGCGGCTGTCGGGACGGGGCCGCCGTGCAGCGGGAGGACCAGCTCGTCGGCGTGGCTGATGACACAGTCCAGGAACGAGCTCAGCGTGGCAAGGCCGGGCTCGTTGAGGTTCTCAGCGTTCTCCGCGCACTCAAGGACGAGGCGGAAGGCGCGCAGCGTCAGGGCTTCGAGCAGGGCCTCACGGTTCGGGTAGCGCCGGTAGAGCGTGCCGATGCCGACCCCGGCCTCCGCTGCGATAGTCCTCATCGGGACTTGACGGCCCTCGCGCAGGACCGCCGTCACCGCCGCGGCGAGCACGCGTTCCTGGTTGGCCAGCGCGTCACTGCGCACTCGGCGCCGCTCGCCGCCGCCCCGCAGGCGTGTCGCGTTCCATGACCACGGGCCAATCATTACACCTGCCGCGGGCCGGCGCGGGCGGAGTCGGTGCCGGTCTGCTCAGTGAGACGCGCCGATGTGGACACAATGATCCGCTTGTGGCAGGATGGGCTTGCCTAGGTGGCTTCCTGTCATCCCGGTAAATCTAGCGACTGGTGCCGCTCCAGACCCCGGTAGTCCCTTCGCCCTCACGCGAACGCTTGCTCACCGGGAGATCACGATGGCACATCCGGACACTCCTGCGACCCTGTCTGACCGGCGGGAGCTCCTCCTGGCTGCCGCGCAGCGGTGAAGGTTCTCGCGACCGGGGCGACCGGCAAGTTCGCCGGGCTTGTCGTGCCCGCCTTGGTGAGCCACGGCATCGACGTGCGCGCGGTAGTGCACGAGCCGGGCAATAAGCACATCCCGCTTGAGCGTGGCGCGGGCGAGACCGTGGACGCCGACCTGCGCGACCCGGCCAGCCTGCGCGCCGCGCTCGACGGTGCCGACGGCGTGTTCCTGATCACCCCGGCCTTCGCGCCGGACGCCACGGACATGGGACTCAACCTGGTTGCGGCGGCGCAAGCCGCAGGAGTCCGCAAGATCGTCTACAACGGCGTCTACCACCCATCCCTGGGGCTGGCCAACCACGCGAGCACCCGGCCGATCGAGGCCGCCCTGTACGCTTCGGCCCTTGACTTCACGATCCTGCAGCCGGCGATGTACATGCAGGCTCTCGACGGCGCATTCGAGCAGGCGCTCCGCACCGGGACGCTCGTGATGCCCTGGTCGAAGCACTCGCGGATGACCTATGTTGACTACCGCGACGTCGCCGAGGCCGCGGCGCTCGCCTTCACGGGCGAGGAGCTTTCCTTCGGCACGTTCGAGCTGGCCGCGCCGGGCATGATCGACCGTGTCCGCCTGGCCGAGCTGATGACCGAGGCCGGCGGCCGCGAGGTGATCGCCGAGGACCTGCCCGTGGGGTTCACGCTGCCCCCGGGGCAGCCCGACGGCCTGGGCGCGATGTTCGCCGAGTACGACAGGCACGGCTTCCACGGCGGCAACCCGCTCGTGCTCGGGACGATCCTGCAGCATGAACCGCGCACCGTTGCCAGTTACATAGCCGAACTCGGTGCCGCCCGCCCCCGTTAGGTCCGCACCCGTCAATCCGCGAGGAGACAGCATGCCCAGCCAGCCCGCGCCCGTCCCGCCCGACGATCCGTCACGCAAACTCACCGTCGCCCGGCCGGACCACGACCAGAGCCTCCCGCACATCGGACTCGTCGGCGACACCTACACGATCCTGGTCACCGGCGAGGACACCGCCGGGAAGTACACGCTCATCGACATGCACGTGCCCCCAGGCGGCGGGCCGCCGCCGCACCGGCACGACTTCGAGGAGATGTTCACCGTCCTCGACGGCGAGATCCTGGTGACCTTCCGCGGCGAGACGCTCACCGCCCGCGCCGGGGAGACCATCAACGTGCCGGCCAACGCCCCGCACGCGTTCACCAACACCGCAGACACGCCGTCGCGGTTGCTGTGCCTGTGCGCGCCCTCGGGGCAGGAGGAGTTCTTCACCCTGGTCGGCCAGCCCGTCGCCACCCGGACCGAGTCACCACCGCCGCTCGACGCCGCCGCGCGGGCGGCCTTCATCGCCAAGTCGAAGGCGCTCACGCCCGAGTACAAGACTGAACTGCTTCCGCCGCCCGGCGCGAAATAAAGGACGGGTGCCGAGATGACCTTCACGCTGGATGCTCAGGTGGCCGAGGTTCTCGCCGCGGCGATTGCACGCAGCGGCCTGCCGCCGTCCCCTCCGGTCGGTGACGTCGCCAGCCGGCGCGTCGCGCTCGACGCCATGCTGGGGTACTTCAACAACGAAGCGCAGCCGGCGGGCAAGGTTGACATCTCCGACCACAGTGTGGTCACGCCCGACGGGGCCGCGCTGCTCGCGCGATGGTACCGCCAGCCGTCGGGCGACAGCAGGGCGGCGGTGCTGTACTTGCACGGCGGCGGGATGATCGTCGGCTCGGTAGCGGTCTTCGACGGGCCGGTCTCCCGGTACGTGGCCCGCACCGGCGTCCCGATGCTCTCCCTGGAGTACCGGCTCGCACCAGAACACCCTCACCCCACGCCGGTCGAAGACGCCTACGCCGGCCTGGTATGGCTCACTGACCACGCCGCCGGGCTTGGCATCGACCCCGGCCGCATCGCGGTCATGGGCGACAGCGCCGGCGGCGGGCTCGCTGCCGGCGTCGCGATCTTGAGTCGTGACCGGAAAGGCCCGGCGGTGGCCCGGCAGCTGCTCGTCTACCCGATGCTCGACGACCGGACGATGACGCCCGACCCGTGCATCGCGCCGCTCGCCGGTTGGTCCTATGACGACAACGCCACGGGCTGGAACGCCCTGCTGGGACCGGGACACGAGCACCGCGAGGTCGACCCGTCGGCCGCGCCGGGACGGCTGCAGGACGCGACCGGCCTGCCGCCCGCCTACATCGAGGTGGGGCAGCTGGACATCTTCCGCGACGAGGACGTCCGTTACGCGCTCACGCTCAGCCGGGCGGGCGTGCCGGTCGAGTTGCACCTGCACCCCGGCGTGCCGCACGAGTACGACGCCATCGCCTTCGACGCCGACGTGTCGCACCGTGCGCAAAGCGACCGCGACCGCGTGCTGCGGAGCTTGTGACGCCGGGTAGCCGTGAAACGCCTTCAGGACATCCCGGCGCGACTCGCCGCCACGACAACCGAGAGGACAGTCGTTGACCAGCCAGGCTGAGCAGTTCAACCAGCGCAACATCGACGAGTTCCGTGCCAGCCACGGGCGAGTCGGCGGCACCTTCGCCGGCGCGCCGCTCTTGCTTCTCCACACCATCGGGGCCCGAAGCGGGCAGCCGCGCATCAACCCGGTAATGTACCTGGCCGACGGGGACCGGTACCTCGTGTTCGCCTCGAAGGCGGGATCGGACAGCAACCCCGACTGGTACTGGAACCTGCGGGCCAACCCGGATACGACCATCGAGGTTGGCGACGAGACGATCGCGGTGCGCGCCACCGAGCTGACCGGCGCCGAACGCGACGAGAAGTACCGGACTCAAGCCGAACGCTTCCCGGGATTCGCCGGGTACCAGCTGAAGACCAGCCGGACGATACCGGTCATCGCGCTCACCCGCCGCGACGCCCCGGCACCTGACGTTCACCAGTGAGCCGCAGGGTGCGGGTTCGACCATTACGGGTCGGCGGACGTCCTGCGTGTCGCCGATGTCCCTCGTGGCGGTGGCGGCGGGTCCTGATGCTGATGTGACGGTGGCGTCGCTTCAGGCTGGCCTGGCTGAGGCGCTGGAGGCGAACGCGCGCTGGGAGCGGACGGCCGGGGAACTGCGGGAAGCGCTCGCGGAGCGGGACAGGGCCCTAGCGGAGCAGTCCGCGGTGATCGCGGGGCAGGCGGCTGACCTGGAGCAGATGGGCGCGGCGCTGGCGGGATTTCCCTGGCGGCGGGTTCTGCTGTCCGGAGTGCGGGGAGGCGTTCACCGCGATGCCGGGCAGCGATCACGTCACGGAGGTACTGGACTGGAAGGTCGTCGTCACGCTGCTGGCGCACTGCCGGCGCCGGTACAAGAGGGCACGCAAGTGCCCGGGGCCTTTGACGGTGACGGCGCCGGGACCGCTGAAGGCGATCGGGAAGGGCACATTCTCCAACGGGTTCACCGCGATGCTGCTGACGGAGCGGTTCGCGGCGGGCCGGAGCATGAACTCGCTGGCGACGGGCCTGGCCCGGCAGGGGGCGGAGATCCCGGCGGCGACCCTGGCGGGGACGTGCGCGCAGGCCGGGGGCCTGCTGGTGCCGCTGGAGCGGGCGATCGCGGAGCGGAACCGGGAGTCGTGGCACCTGCACGCGGACGAGACGACGTGGCGGGTGTTCTGCCCGCCGGAGGGCGGCGGGCCGCGGAAGTGGTGGCTCTGGGTCTTCATCGGCCCCGGCACCGTGTCCTTCGTCATGGATCCCAGCAGGGCCGGGCACGTGCTGGCCCGGCATGCCGGCATCGGCGAGGACGGGCAGCTGCTGCCGGGCAGGGACGGCGGGCCGCGGAACCTGGTCCTGTCCACCGATTTCTACCGCGTGTACGAGTCCGCGGGGAAGAAGGCCGATGGCCTGGTTAATCTTTTACAGACCGCTGCTGCCTGCATCTTCATACCATCTCTGACCTGCGGAAACGATCGCATATGATACCCTCGGCGGAGACGCTGTCCGCTATGTACGTGCGCGCGGGCTCTCGTGCCGCCAATTCCACGGACAGCCACGTACAGGCCCGTACAAGCCAGAAAAACCGCAGGCAGAAGCACCTCCGGCCGGGTTCCCTCCGCCGGAGAAACAACCCTGCGAGCACTACCAGGCCGGACTCCCCGCACGCCCGGGATGCCCAGGTTCTCGACCAGGACAGCAAGCCCGTGCACCTGCCATCTACCCCTGATGCACCCTCGATGTACTTCTGCAGACCCGCGCCACCGGGCAGCGCCGCGAACCATCCGGGACCCGGTCCACCAGACGCAAGCACATCCCGCTTCCGGTCAGCAAGAGAACGACACACGACGCAAAGAGCCGTTCAGCGCGCCTCGTCGCCCGGAATCTGGGGGTTCTGTGCGAGGTGCACGTTCTTCCTGCTCAGTTGCCGAGGAACAGAGCCGATCTCGCCATTAGCGCGCTGGAGCCGCTGTCGCTGTACGTCACTACCACTGGCCGCTGCTGCCGCGTGCCATGCCGCTGACATGACGCGGGCGTCTGGCCAGCCGGGCTCATCAGCTCATGCACTCTTTCCGGGCCGGTCATCTGGGCCTGATCGGCTAGATTTGGCGTTGCCGTCTACGCCGCGGCCGGGCTTCCTGGCCGGACCGGCTAGCAGAGGTTACCGGCGGCGAGGTCGGCGCCGACACTAGCAACCGCCTGCTTGACTTTGCATATCATGCGAAGTACTTATCGTGATATGCAAAAAGGTGAGCCGCCACCACTCCTGCCGCTGCTGCGGTCACGGCTACAAGCCGACCTGCTGACTCTGGTCCTGCTCAATCCAGGGAAGGAGTGGACGCTGAGCGAGCTTGCCTCACGCATCCAGTCCACGGTCTCATCAGCCCAGCGTGAGGTCGTGCGGGCGGAAAGGGCGGGCGTCATCACTTCGCGGCGGGTCGGGAACGCTCGCCTGGTTACCGCTGCGCGGTCGCCCCTGACGGGCCCGCTGACGGAACTGCTGCTGCGCTCATTCGGCCCCCGGCAGGTCCTTGCCGAAGAACTCGCGGGGGTGGCGGGAATCGAGGATGCGTACATCTTCGGTTCCTGGGCGGCACGTTACGCAGGCCAGCCGGGCCGTCCCCCAGCAGACATAGACGTCCTGGTCATCGGGGCTCCTGACCGCGATTCCCTCGATGAAGCGACACAGCGCGCAAGCGGGCGCCTTGACCGCGAAGTCAATGTGACCATCCGCTCAGCACAGTGGTGGCGGGCGGGAGACGATGGCTTCCACGCCGAGATCAACAAGCGCCCGCTGGTACCGGTCTACGAGGAGGAGACCACGCGATGACATGGGAGCCCGGCCGTGAACGCATCCCGCAGCTGATCGATGACGGCGAGATCGAACGGGTCACGCCAGACATCACGATCGCCCGCAACCTGCTGGCGGACGCGGGCCGCCACCTCCGTACCGCATCGGCCGCCAAGGCGGCTGGTGACATGTCCGGTGCCTACCAGCTAGCGTACGACGCCTTCCGCAAGAGCGCCGTCAGCCTGCTCGAAGCCCAGGGGCTACGAGCCACAAGCAAAGGCGGGCACATCGCCGTCCAGGAGGCGGTCACCGCCCAGTTCGGCACGGCCGTGCGCACCTTCCGTTCCTTCGGCAGAATCCGCCGGACACGGAATACCTTCGAATACCCGAGCAGCAGTGCTCCCGGCCCTGCAGCCGAAGACGTTGACGACGCCGTCAAGGTCGCCACCGAGGCAAACTCAGCCGCCGTGACAATCCTGGACCAGGAACTGCTCACCCCCTGGTAGCCGAGAACGGGGCCCGGCATCCGAGCCGATGCGCTGACACTGTGTGACGAGCCCGCCGGTCCTCGTGCGCATGTACCCGCCTGATATGTACGCCAACGGATACTCGGTGCTCGGCCAGCGGTGGCGTCCAGATGCGGTCATTCTGTAGCTGGGGAGTCTTGGCCGGTCAACGGGACCGGCCGTTTCTGTCACCGAGCATCGCAGGAGGTCGTGATGTCCGTTATCCTGAGTTTTATCAATTTAGTGCGCACCGGTGTTGGGTCTCACGCCACGTGAAGTAATCTCACGGTCGATGTCGTACGGGTGGTGCATGCGGCATTTTCGTGAGACGCGCCGGAGCGCCTGGCAAGCTGCCGCCCCGTGCCCGTCGGCTTCGCCATCGCGTGCGCCGGCCGGGGTTCGCAGGCCAGGCCTTGGGTCAGTTGGCGAAGCGGGCGGCGAGTTCGGCTATCCGGTGGGGCCGGTGCTCTTGGCGCATCCGGCCGGCGCGTTCTAGCAGGCTCATGCCGTGTAGTGCGCTCCAGAGCAGTTCGGTCGCCGTTCCGTCGTCGTCATTGCCGAGTGCAGCGCCCAGTGCGTTGAAGCCGGAGCGCAGTTCGGTCTCCGCGTCGTCTTGCGCGAAGCGGGCGTCGATCGACAGTTGGAACATCGCCTCGTAAAGCGACGGGTGCGTCGCGGCGAAGTCCAGGTACACATCCGCGACCGCTGCAACCGCCTGCGGGCCTGTCTTGCCTCCCATGGCCGCCTGTGTCGCCGCGGCCAGTTCCGCGAAGCCTGCGAGCGCCACCGTGCGCATGATCTCTGTCTTCCCGCCCGGGAAGTGACCGTAGAGCACGGGCTGCGTGTATTCGATCGCGTCGGCAAGACGCCGTGACGTGACAGCCGTCCACCCGTCGGCCTCGGCTATGCGCCGGGCCGCGTCGAGGATCTGCTGCCTGCGCTCGGCGATGCGCTGCGCGCGGGTACCTGCCCTCGCCATGGTTTCTCCCCTTGCGTTCTGGCTCGCGACAACTTGTGTTAGCACTGCTAGAAATATAGCGCCGCTAGAAAAGGAGCGTCATGCTCACCACGCTCGCTGTCATCACCGCAACCGTCTTCGGCGTCATGGTTGGCGTCGAGTTCGCCGTCGCGGTCTTCGTCGGCCCGATCCTGCGGCGGCTGCCCGTCGGGTCCTGGATTGAGGCCAGCGCCGATGGCGCCCGGGTGCTCGGCCGCGTGATGCCGTTCTGGTACATCGGGTCCCTGCTGCTCACGGCCTGGCTGGCCGCAGCTAAATGGGGTGGGCCGGCCGGTGACGCGGCCGTCGCGGCTGCGGCCCTTCTCGTCGTGAGCGTCGTCATATCGGTCACCCTGCTCGTCCCGATCGCCAACCGCTCCGCTACGTGGACAGCCGACCATCACCCCGCCGACTGGCGCGAGCAGCACCAACGCTGGGACCGGCTGCACTATGCGCGGGTGGCGATCATCGTCGCGGGGTTCGTGCTGACGCTCGTCGCCGGGACAGTCGCCTGAACGTGGACTTGGGACCCTGCAGGCGGCTGGGTTACTTGATGAGGGCGAGGATTTCGCGGAGGTCGGGCGGGAGCGGGTCTTCGGCGGTGAGGGTGTGCTGGCCGGCGCGGATCTGGACGGTGCGGTAGCGGCGGGCAGTGCGGACGAACTTCCTTATGGACCAGCCGGCGCGGTCCTCGATGAACCGGGTGACGGCCAAGGCCGCGAAGACGATGGTCAGATGTGCCTCGATGGAGTCCCGCTTGCGATGGTAGATCGGCCGTGCCCGGAGGTCCGACTTGGACATCCGGAACGATTTTTCGACCACCATCCAGAGCTCGTGGTAGCTCCCGATGACGAAGCCCGCGGTGACGGGGTGCCGTCGGGGCAGGCGGCCAGGTTGGTGCGGTAGCCCTTCAGCCCGGCCAGGTCCCGTGCCCTGGCCTCAAGTTCGCGTTCACGCTCTTGACCGCGCCGTCGAGGGCGATGAACCGGTTCCGCTTGACCGGGGCCAGGCCGGCGACGGCCTTGGCCGCCTTGGCGACCTGCTCATCGATCCCGCGCAGCGTCCGCCGCGCCCGGTCGGCCCTGAACTGGTAATAGATCATCCGGTCACGGCGCTTCGACGACGGCTCGGCAGGCCAGGGCTGGATGAACACGTGCCCGTCCGGGATCTCCTCACCGGGATGCACCCGGCGCCACTGCGCGACCTGGTAGGGGACCTCGGGGATCTTCATGCCGAGGCTGAACGACAGGGGCAGGTGGTCCTGGACATGGGATGCGGGACCGGCCTGTGCTGCGGCCTGCTGCGGGACAAGGTGGGCCCGCGAGGAGGCGTGGTCGGCATCGAGGAATCGCCGCAGATGGCGGCGGTGGCCTGTGAGCGCATCACCCTCGAAGGCTGGCGCAACGTCACGGTGGTGCAGTCGCCGGCCGAGGATGCCCGGATCACCCGAGCCGCCGACGCCGCCTTGTTCTGCGCGGTGCACGACATCTTGCAGTCCCCCGGCGCGCTGCGCAATGTGCTGGCCAGGCTCCGCCCGGGGCATGGGTGGCCGCCGGCGGCGGCAAATGGGCCGCGCCGGCGCTGATGGGGATGAACCTTCTTATCAGCATGCTGCACGCTCCGTACGTGGGCAGCTTCAGCGGATTCTCCCGGCCTTGGCGTCACCTGGAGCAGCTGGTCCAGGACGTCCAGGTCCGGGAGATGGGCTTCGGCAGCGGGTACATCATGACCGGCCGCGTGCCTGACCCGGCCCGGCCGGTCCCGGTAACCCGGACGCAGGGCCGGCAGGTTCCCCGGCCCGCCGGGCAGCGGCGGCCTGATCCACGCGCCCGGCCACCTGCCCGCCCTGGGGGCAAGCCGGTCAGGCCGGTGGTTGCCATAGCCTGATCTACCCGTCGGCCGACTGAAGATCGTGCCGTTTTGACCCTTAGTACCAGAGTTCTGCCAGCACCCCGACCAGGCCGGGCGTGATCCTGCGCGGCACTGGTAAGGGCTAGGCCGCGCTGAGTCGCTGGTCAGCTGGGCCGGAGCCAGCCTGCACCGCCCGGCATGCCTCAAGCAGCGTCCGGGCGAACACCTGCGGCGCGGTGATGCACACTGCGTGATCGGCGTCCACCCGGTGGAGCGCTGCGCCCGGGATCGCCCGGGCTAGCTGCAGCTGGCGGCTGGCCGGCACGATGCGGTCCCGGGTCGTGACCACCACCGCGGCGGGGATATCGACCTGGCCGATCCAGCCGTCCGAGCTGAACTCGCAGACGGCGCCGATGGCCGAGACGGCGCTGGCCAGCGCCGTCCGGCGCAGCTGGGCGCGGGCCCACCTGGCCGTGACCGGGTCGTCGATGGGACCCAGCAGAGCCGATCCCAGGACCTCGGCGCTGACCAGCTGCAGAACCGGGTTCCACCGCAGGCCGGCGGCCACCGCCGGCAGCGCGAAGGCGGACAGCTCCTGTGCCGGGGACCCCACGTTGCCCGCGGTGGAGCACAACACCAGACCCGACAGCAGCGAGGCGTGCCGCCGGTACACCAGCTGAGCGACCATGCCGCCCATGGAATACCCCACGGCGGTGAACTTGCCGGTACCCAGGACCGCCGCCAGCGCGGCGACATCGTCGGCGCAATCCTCGAGCCGGAACC
>Ga0187851_10003081_pt1 | contig 14254 bp, 13 predicted proteins | sample June2016WEW_6_10_FD_132997 | JGI IMG/M metagenome (GOLD analysis project Ga0187851, IMG submission 132997) | Peatland microbial communities from SPRUCE experiment site at the Marcell Experimental Forest, Minnesota, USA - June2016WEW_6_10 | ecosystem: Environmental > Terrestrial > Soil >...
ATCTGCGGATCAACTTCGATCTTGAGAGCGAAGCCGGCATTCTGATGTTCAGGGAATTCCTTGATCGCGCGACCGATATTGTGATCGCCCACGGGGGTTCGCTTTCAGGGGAGCATGGCGATGGCCAGGCCCGCGCGGCGCTGCTGCCGAAGATGTTCGGTCCTGAACTGATGCAGGCCTTCCGCGAGTTCAAGGCGATCTGGGATCCCGACAACCGCATGAATCCCGGCAAGCTGACGGATGCCGTGCGAGTCTACGATCCGGTGGAGAACCTGCTCCACGGGCCGCCCGAACCAGGCCAGGCTCACACCGCGCTCGAAACGCACTTTGTCTTCGCCGCCGATGGGGGATCGCTGGAGCGCGCCACCGAGCGCTGCGTCGGCGTCGGCGCCTGCCGCAAGACCGACGGCGGCGTCATGTGCCCCAGCTACCGCGCCACCGGCGAGGAGCGGCACTCCACCCGCGGCCGAGCGCGCCTGCTGTGGGAGATGCTGGCCGGCGCGCTGCGCGAAGAAGGCTTTGAGAGCCGGGCCGTCCATGAGGCCCTCGACCTCTGCCTCAGTTGCAAGGCCTGCAAATCCGAGTGCCCGGTGCAGGTGGACATGGCCACCTACAAATCGGAGTTTCTGGCCCAGCGTTACAAAGGCCGCCCGCACCCGCTGCGTCATTACATCTTCGGCTTTGCCGACCGGCTGGCGCGGTTCGGCTCGCTCAGCCCGGCGCTGACCAATGCCCTGCTCACCGGCCCACTCACCAGCCCGCTCGTCAAGCGGATTGCGGGCGTGGCGCAGGAGCGGCAACTCCCCCGCCTGGCCGCCAAGAGCTACCAGAAAAGCCGCGCAGCAGTTCGCGCCGAGCAAAGATTGCGTGCCCCATCCATCCCGCGTTTTTCTGCGGAATGGGAGGGAAGCCACGAATCCCAGCCGGTCCTACTCTGGCCTGACACCTGGAACAACTATTACCGCCCGCAAACCCTGGCCGCCGCGGATGCGCTCCTCACTGAAGCCGGATTTCGGGTCGAGACTCCCACAGGACACATCTGCTGCGGCCGGCCGCTCTACGACTTCGGACTGCTCGACGCCGCCCGCGCTTACCTGGCTCGGGTCCTCGACCGCATGGCTCCGCAGATCGAAGCCGGGCTCCCGTTCGTCTTCCTCGAACCCAGTTGCGCCAGCGTCTTCAAGGACGAGCTGCTGGAGCTCTTCCCGAACAACATCCTCGCCCAGCGCCTCAGCCAACAGGTCTGGCTGCTGGCCGACTTTCTGGCCGGCAAAGCTCCGGGGTTCGCTCGCGGCCGTCTGGAGGGCGCGCGGATTCTCCTCCACGGCCACTGCCACCACAAAGCCATCTTCGGCGGGCCGGGGAGTGAAGTCGCCCTCCTCCGCCAGGCCGGGGCGACAGTCGAGCAGATTCAGGCCGGCTGCTGCGGCATGGCCGGGCCATTCGGCTTTGAAGCGGATAAGTTCGAGGTCTCGAAGATCATCGCCAGCGACGGCTTGCTGCCCGCGGTCGAAGCCGCTGCCTCCTCGACGATCCTCGTCGCCGACGGCTTCAGTTGCCGCGAACAGATCGCGCAACTCGGCCACCGTCAGGCGATGCACTTTGCCGAGGTTCTCGCCGGCTCAACGGAAGGCGGGCATCATGCTTCCGTTTGAAGCGTGCCCGCCGTCGCAAACCTGGTGAAGATGGCCGTGTAGGTAAGCACCTCCGCTCCCGGAGCGGCCGGCACAAGCAGCAGCGGAAACTTGCCCAGGGCGCGCTGCTCCAGGAGGTAGGTCTCCTGTGGCAGTTGTCCGCCCGACCCTTGAAAACGCAGCGCAAAGCTGGTGAGAGCGCGGCCCGCCGAGAGCGCTCCCCTGGCGGTCGACGCGGTTGTGGCGGAAGTCAACTCGCTGACCTCGATCAGAGTAAGTCTGCCCAGGGATTTGCCGGCACGGCTGAGGGTGAATCGCTCCCGGACGTAAGGCTCAAAGATCTGCCGGGAGATGCCATCGAAACTGGCCATGTTTTCGGGGCTGAAGGTCTCATCTTCAGCCTCCATCTGCCCGAACGCGGACGGAAGTGCCGCTCCGGCCAGCAGGGACAGAGAAGTCAGGTGAACAAAGTGACGCCGTGACAGGGACATGCCTTACCTCCCGGATCGAGCTTCGGGATCATCAATTCGCCAACGCTCCGCGATGCCGTCCTTTTTTCAGGTTCAGTTAAAGTTTGGGGGAGGGGATAAATGAAACTTCGTTTGCTCATATTACATGGGGCGAGCCGCGGTTGCCTATCTTTTTTTGCGGCGCATGAGCCGCCCAATCAGCGCGAGGCGAAGGAGCGCCCCGGTCATGCGCCCGCCCGCCGGATTCGAGGCTTCCTTTTCCTCACAAGAAAACAGAGAAGGGCATATGCTGAACAGCCGGCCTTCGCCGGGAGCTTCAGCCTATGCCCTTCCAAATACCGGCTTTTCCAGAGCTTCCCTAGAAATTCAAAGTGACCTTGGCCGTCAGCGCGCGCGGAGTTACATAGTGCGTGCCGCTGAAGGTGGAGAGAAAGTTATACAAAGCGTACTTGTCGGTAACATTGATGGCCGTCAGGTCGAGGTTCACCTTGTAGCGGTCGGCGCGGAAGATGTTGTCCTTGCCGATAGACGCGTCGAAGAGGCTGCGCGGCGCAATGCGCTGCGGATTGTGGTCGTTGTCCCCGGCGTTGGGCGAGGGGATTTTGATCAGATTCGAGGTGAACTCCGAGGCCGGGCAGACCGCGGGCAACGGAGTCGTGGGCGTCGCCTTCACTCCATTGCAGGCGAATTCGGCCTGAAACTCCTCGTCCGCGGTCAAGGGGAGGTACACGTTGGCTCCGGTAACAGGGTTGACGGTAGGCGGTATGCTGTCCACCATCGCAATGGCAGGCTGGCCGTTGAGCATGGTTGAACTGTTTCCGCAAGGAGTATTCGGATCGGTTACGCCGTAGCAGGGCGTCGAGCCGGCCACCAGGCCGCTGTCGTAGCGCCAATTGAAGCCGCCCCACAGGCCGTTCAGCAGTTTGCCGCGCGAGAGCGTGTACTGGAGGTGGGTGGTCTGGTTGAACTTCTCGTCGTGGTCGATGCGGAAGGGCAGGCCGGTCTGGCCCACGGTGGCGCCGGCGCCGGCCACCTGCGGAGGATAGAAGCGCGCGGCCACCGAAGAAGTTACGAGGTAGGCGCTGAAACCATGGAACTGAGGTAACTCCGCGCGCAAGGCGTAGCCGGGAATCTTCGAGTTATGCCAGTCGATGGGGAAGGTGATGGGAGTGTTGCCCAGGATGCTGAAGTCGAAGGCATTGTGGGTGTACTTCCAGATGTACTCGCCACTGACCACGACCCGCTTGCCGAAAGCCTGTTGCAGGCTGGCATGGAATTCATTGCGAAAGCCGGGCTGCAAAGTTCCAGATACCCCAGGCGTGCAGTTGAGCAGCGGCGCCAGCACCACGTTGGAGCATCCGGTGCTGGAGAGCACCAGGTTCTCGTTGAACGGCGTCTCCAGGGTGCGCGCGTAGGAGAGGCTCAGCACCGTGCTGGTGGGCTGAATGTGGTAGCCGATCCCCACGCGAGGCTCCGCCTGGCGAGCGATGGCAAGGCCATTGTACAGATCGCCGCGCAGGCCCAGATTGAAGAGCCAGTTGCCGGCTTTGATCTGGTCTTCGAGGTAGAGAGCCAATTCCTTTATATCCGCGTGGCCCGCGAAGCTGTAATTGCCGCCGCCGCGCGTCAGATCGTAAGGCGCGAGGACCGGAAGGTAGTTTGGATTCTGGAGCGCCACGACGCCGTCGCAAGCAGCGGGATCGGAGTAACCCGGCAAGGGGTTGCCGTTGACGTCCATGCAGGGCGAGTTATAGGTCGCTTCGACGATGCCCAGGCTGTCGTTCTCGCGCAGGAAGGTCTGCCCGTAAACCACGCCGGCCTTGAAGGTGTGAATTCCCTTGGAGTAGTTGTAGTCCGAGTGGACCGCGGCGTTGGTCAGCGTGCGCTCCTGCGAGATCGAAGAGGTTTGCAGGTTGGAGGGTCCCAGGTCCGCGAGGGGGTTGGCGCTCGGGTAGTAATTGTAGAGGTCCCTGCGCAGATAGGCGCCGAAGTTGAGAACGGAGGTCGTGCTCAACACCCGCGTATAGGTCGGCGAGATGTTGATGGTCTCGATCTTCGAGTGCTGATCTGCATTTCCAACGTTTGCGAAGACCGGGCTGGCCGTCGCGCCGCCGCTGACCACGTTCTCGACGTTGAGGTTGTCAAAGGCGTTGGGCGTCTGGAACCAGGAGCGGGAGTAATTCAAGTCAAGATGAATTGAATCGACGGAAGAGAAGTTATAGTCCACGCGATCGAAGACGTTCTCTTCGTTGCCCTTGTCGTGGAAGACCGCGAACTCCGGAGGATCTAGAAAGCGGCCGGAATTGAGGCCGTCGGCTTCGATGAAATTCCCCCACTTCTTGCCGCCATAAGCCAGGTCCAAGCCAGCCGTGGCCGAGCCGAATGCGCCGTAGGAACTGCTGATGCTGCCCGTGGGCTTGGTAATTCCCTGCCCGGAGCGGGTAGTGGCTACGATGACCAAACTGGTCTTCCCGCCATATTCGGCTGGCGGCGCGCCGCTGATCACCTCGATGGATTGGACCGAGTTAGCGGGAATCTGATTGGAGAAGACCTTGCTCTGCTGGTCGGTGATCGACTGGCCGTCCACGGAGAAGGAATTCGACGCATGGTCGCCGAGGCCGTGGAAGAGGCCGTTCGAGTCCGCCGCAACGCCCGGTGTGGAAAGTGTAACCAGGGAGCTGAGGGAAGAAGACTGGCTCTCCAACGGCACCTTGAGAAACAGGTCGCGGTCCACGTCGGTGTGGAAGGTGGGATCGTCTTCGACCAGGTCGCCCGAAGCCTCCACGGTGACGGTCTGGGAGCCGCCGGCGACATTGAGAACCAGGCTGAGGTTGATCCCCACCACGGAGCGAATCTCGAAACTCCGGCTCAGGGGCGCAAAGCCGTCGGCCGTGACGCTAATCCGGTAGGGATTGAAGGGAATGTTCGCGAAGACGAACTGGCCGGTCGCGTCGCTGCGCACGGTCTGGTTTAGCCCGCTGACCTCGTTGATCAGATGCACCGTTGCGCCGGGAATGACGGCGCCGGAGGGATCGGTGACCGTGCCGCGCACCGTGCCCGAGTTGCTGCCCTCGGCGCGCGCGTGGAGCGGAGCAGAGACCAATAAAAGTAGGAAGAGTATGCGAAAGATCGCACCGCGTTGGAACGGCATGGGGAAGTCTCCTCAAAATGGCTGGATGATGCTGAAGTCTGGCCGCGGCAAGCGCTGCCGCGGCGTCCACTGTGCAAGGGGCCATCGTTTCGAATCCAGGGTCAGCCTGCGGAGAAGCGTCACATCAGCGCCCGCGCAACGTGCTGCGGGCAACCGGAGTCAGGCTGAAACGGAAGATCGGGGAAGAGGCCCTAGCAGCCGTCGGGCGGGGGGCGCGTGAAGAGCTTGGGATGCCTATGCCGGACCACCGCGCGCGCCTCGGCCAGCGGCGCGGGTGCGCCAAAGCTGACCAGGAAAACGACGGCTGCGATCACCGCAACCGGCGCGGCCGATTGCATGGCGATGCACAGCGAGCAATGGTCGGCATCGCTTTCCAGCGGATGCATGTGCGCCACCTGGACCACCGCCAGCAGCGCCATCAGGGCCAGACACAAGAGTGCGGCTGCGCCGATAGCCCGTGGCTGCCGGCGGCGACTCCCGCGGAAAAGTCTCTGAAACCCTGTCAATAGACCATCCCTTGCTTCAAGAATACATACTGTTAGACGCGCCAGGAGCGGCCGGGGTTCCAATTCCTCTCCGGTTTTTTGCCGCATCGGTCCCGCCAACCCTCTTCGCGCCGCCAAACTGCGACTCCTTTCATTTGTGCGCGCCTCGGCTCCGTCTGTAGACTGTGGTGCAAAGGGTTGGACCGGCACGACAGCCGCCCAAGTTCCCGAGGAGCCTTCTTCTCATGTTGAAGACCGGCATCTTGAACCCGCGCATCAATTCATTGCTGAGCCGCGTCCGGCACACCAACACACTGGTCATCGCCGACCGGGGCTTTCCCTTCTGGCCGCAAATTGAAACCATCGATATTGCCCTGATCGACGATCTCCCCCGCGTCCTCGACGTTCTCAACGCCCTGCGCGTAAACTTCAACATCGGCAATGCCTTCATGGCCCAGGAGTTCCGCGCCGTCAACACTCCGGAGACGATTCACGCCTTCGAAATGGCTCTCAAAGACATTCCACTGACATTCGAACCGCACATCGAGTTCAAGAAGCGCGTTCCGCAAGCCATTGGCCTGATCCGCACCGGAGACACAGTTCAGTACGCAAACTTGATTCTGGAATCGGCTTGACGCAGCACGGCTGCACGACTGAGTTATGTCCTATCCTCGTTCAATTCGGCTACTGCGGCGGGCTGCTCTGGCACTCCTGCTGGTGATGGCGGCGGCCTCTGCCTGCGCCGCCCAAAGCCAATCCCAATCAGCGCCTCCGGCCAAGACCCCGCTGCCGCTCAAGCCCGATCTGCCCGGCATGGCCACCAACCATCGCCTCATCCTCAAGGACGGCACCTATCAGGTTGTGCGCAAATACGAGATTGTGGGCGACCGGGTGCGCTACATCTCCGTCGAGCGCGGCGGCGAGTGGGAGGAGCTGCCGGTGGACCTGGTGGACTGGGAGGCCACGCGCAAGTGGGAGCGCGATCATGCCAACCAGGCCGACGAAGAGGCTTCGCCGGCCATGAAGGAAGCTGCGGAGATCGACAAGGAGGAGGCCGACGAACGCGCCGCCGAGCAGGCCCGCCGCCCCGAGGTCTCCAAGGGCCTCGAGCTGCCCGACGAGGATGGCGTCTTCGCGCTGGACACCTTCGAGGGCACGCCGGAGTTGGTCGAGTTGCTGCCCGTGGACCTGGCCCTGAACGCCAAGAATAAGCATGGGATCGCCACGCTGAATCCGTTGGCCGGCCAAAAGGCCAGCCTGGAGTTGGAGGGCCAGCACGCCAAGGTTCATCTCCATGTGAACGATCCGGCCATCTATCTTTCGCTGGAAGGGCGCGATGACGCCGAGCAGGTCGTCTCCCACGCGCTGACGGTGCAGACCTCCGGCGCGAAGGAGGTGGCCAACCGCAAGCACGGCGCGCACTCGGCCACCTCGGGCTTCGCTATTGTGCGCGCGGACGAGCGCAAGGCGGTGCGCATCGTCGGCGCGGTCCACGTGAGCCTCACCGGCGCGGTCACCCAGGACGAGAACGTGATTCCCGCCAAAGTCGAGGTCCTCCCCGGCAAGCACTGGCTCAAGATCACACCCAACCAGACGCTCACCATCGGCGAGTACGCGCTGGTAGAGATCCTCTCCGCCTCCGACATCAACCAGTCCGTCTGGGACTTCCGCGTCGACCCGCAGTTAGGCGATAATCCCGGGTCGCTCGGGCCGATTTTCAAGTAGCGTGGTCAGCAGGCTGAAAAATGTTAAGGGGCTTGCGGCGACCCCTTTACTGAATTCTCCACCAACACATTTCTGAGGTTTGTGAGCTCTTCCGTGGCTAGAATCTTCCGTAGATCAGCAATTACTCTTCTAATGCTAGTATCTCTTGATACTGGCGCGCCATTAGCATCAAAGACCTGAGCATCGCCACCTATTCTTGTAATGTCCTGCTCAAATCGGTCTAAGTTAACTTCGATCTCATCATTCAACCATAAAGCCCACTTCTGTCGGATTCTGAGGAGTTCTTTTGCGTCCAGCGGCTGGTCCTTCTTTCCTGCTTGGATCAATGTTTGTAGCGCCTTGGACATTGCCTCAACGTATTCTTCACAAAAACCAATGTGTTTATCGAATAAGACTGTAGCCATGTGTGAACTGGCACCCATCGAAAAGGCATTCTGTCGATCCGACAATAATATCGACAGCTTATGTTCGATCTCTGCCAATTCTTTGGCGTATCGGGCCTTGACTTTTTCCAGCCACCAGTCCCCGAAAAGCTTCGGTGCCATAGCTGATCCGCCGATAGCACCGACCAAGCCGGCAGCAAAGGGTCCAATTTCGATCCACCAACTCATACCATCTCCAGCTAACGGATCACAGTAACGCCGTTGGCAGATCTCACAACCCAGTTGTGAAACAAAGGTTCCTCCGCTGGCATCGCCCTCGTGTAATCTGCTGCCCGATACTCCTGAACGATTCCCCCTGTGCGCCCGCCGCTCGCAATCACAATTTCCGCGTCTTTCTTCGGAGCAGTCAGTAGCATTCCGTGCGCGCGATCATCGAACGGATTCAGACTGTAGCCGCATATCACAACTCGGTCCGCCAGTTGCAGCGCAACTTTGGCCTGTCGCCACAGCTCATTCCAGAACTCGGCATATTCGCTCCCGGTGTTTGGCGCAAAGTAGAAGTCCTTTCTCCGGGCTGGGAAAATCATTACCGGCAACGCCGCTCCGCCGTTCCCAAACAACGGATCAACTACGTCAGAGTATCCCAAAAATGAAAGCTCATTCTTGCCGATGACCGGACGGGTTCCCAAAGTGTTACCTGGCTGGAAACTAGAAAATCCCGAAGTCATCCCACCAAAGAGTAGTGCAAGCCAACTCGTGCTGCCATGCAATTTCAAAATCTTCGTTGGCGATTCACCAGGAAGACCTTCGATCTGGAAACCGTAACCGTCGCCGATTTCGAACTTCCCGGCCAACCGAAGCTCCCGCTCAAGCGAAACATCGTAATTGAATGTGACAATGCAATCTCCTGGAACGACGATTTCATTGGCAAAGTCCCTATAAACGGAGGAATCCAGCGCCCTTCCCTGCTGAATCTCGGCAAACCATTCGCGCACAGCATTCTTGAACACGCCGTATTGGTTCGCAACTACAGTGCGTCTTACACGCTGCTCCATTGTTCCATTTGCGCCCTCGTCAATCACCTTTTGTATGGCAGTCGCCAGTTTTTCGACATCATCAACAGGAGAAAAATTCTCTTCCATGAACTGGGCTGTCTCCGGATAATTGGCTGCATAGGAATCCGGATCATGCGTGGGGCGCTTCATCCACTGCAACAGATCTGATGCCATTGTCTTTGCCAGGGGGTACCCGGCATCTTTCGATGCTCCGGCTCCCAGGACATACGTTGTCATCTCCCACCTCCTCCACATGCTTCAGTATAATTCCATATCTCCTCATTCCGCCGGAACCGAGCGCTGGGCCCCCCAGGTCTCGATTCTGAGACCTGGTAAAACATGCATTCAAATCACCAGATTCGCCGTACGCCGAATTGGTCGAATTGCGGGTCGGGGCTGAGGACGGGAACGTCGAGGGCCAGCGCCTGGGCGGCGATCATGCGGTCGAAGGGGTCTTTGTGCTCGGCTCTCAGACGGCCTGCGCGCAACGCGGACGCGGAGTCGATGGGAAGCTGCGTATAGCCCGCATCTTCCATCACCGCGAGATAATCCTGCTCCAGCTTTTCCGCGCCGGGAAGTTTGCCCAGGCGGACCTTGGTAGCGATCTCCCAGGCCGATGCCGCCGAGACGAGAATCACGTTGCCCTCGTCGGCTATCGTCTCCTGGGCCTGGCGGCTGAGGGCGGCTGGAGTCATCGTGGCCCAGATGAGGGAGCAGGTGTCGAGCAGGACTTTCATTCAACAGCTCCATTCACTCGCCGCCGCCATTCCACAGGCGAAGCTCGTCCTCGGGCAGCGGCTCGAAGAATTGCTCTGAGAGGACGAAGCCGGGGGTTTCCAGAGCCCCAAGCCGCTTCTTCTTAATGGGATGCACTCCTTCCAGGCGAGCCACCGGAACCTTCTCGCGCCCGGAGGTGATGGTAATGACTTCGCCCTTCCGCGCCTGCTTTACCAGGCTGGAAAAGTTGGTCTTTGCCTCGAATATGGTTGCTGAAATCATCGCCGCCCCCATCCTGTCAGTTTATCTTAACCAACTTCTACAGATATTTCAACACCAAGGGCGATATATTCAACAGGAAATGGCATTTTTAATGGTAAAATGGTATTCATGAATGTCACTGTGGAGATCGACAAGGCCGGAAGGATCGTGGTTCCCAAGAAGCTGCGCGACGACCTGCACTTGGTTCCCGGCACACGGCTGAGGATCGAGCGCAGCGGCGACCGGCTGACACTCGCGCCGAGCACGATGGAGGCCCGGCTGGTCATCGAAGATGGCCTTCCGCTGATCTTTCCTGCGGGCTCTTCCAACTCGCCCATCCTCACCAACGAGATGGTGATGGAAATGATCGAGCAGGGCCGTCTGGAGCGGGAACGGCGATATCTTGGACTCGACGAGGATGAAGCCGGGGGCTCTGCCGCAGCTCTGGACGAGGGAGCGGCGTGATCTTTCTCGATACCTCGGTGCTGATCGCTACGGCTCAGGTGAGCCATGAGCGCCACAGGGCGAGCCGCGAGCTATGGGACCGATGCGCCGGGCAACCCGCGGCAGTCGGCACGCATACCATTGCCGAACTGTTCAACACCCTGACATCCATGCCGCCGCCCTTGCGGCTGGCGCCGCGCGATGCCGTGCTCGCCGTGGAGACCTTTCTTCTGCGCCTTACTCCGGTGACTCTTACCTCCGAGGAGTACATGGACACGCTGCGCCGTACAGCGAACCTTGGCCACTCCGGCGGAATCATCTACGATGCCCTGCTTCTGGCCTGCGCCCGCAAGGTCCAGGCCGAGCGAATCTACACCTGGAACGTGAGGCATTTCCAGATGGCCGCACCCGATCTGGCCGTGCGAATCGTAACCCCCTCCGCGATAGACTGCGAATGAGGAAGCAGCTTTGAGCGGGGACGGGCGAGCGGGGAACGGGAAAGCTGTGGAAGCCGCGAGCGGAGCGAAGGCGCGCGCGGGCGATGGCATCTCTCATGCATGGCGGGCGCTGCGCCATCGCAACTTCCGGCTCTTCTTTGGCGGGCAAACCATCTCGCTGATCGGCACGTGGATGACGCGCGTGGCGACCGGCTGGCTGGTCTACCGGCTAACCGGCTCGGCGCTGCTGCTGGGGACGGTGAGCTTTGCCGGGCAGATTCCCACCTTTCTGCTGGCGCCCTTTGCCGGCGTCTGGGTGGACCGGCTGGACCGGCGCCAGGTGCTGGTCTGGACGCAGACCCTGTCGATGATCCAGTCGCTGGCGCTGGCCGCGCTGACGCTCTCCGGCCTCATCCGCATCCCCCTGCTGCTGGCGCTGAGCGTGATGCAGGGCTGCGTCAATGCCTTCGACATGCCTGGCCGGCAGTCGTTCATGGTGAAGATGGTCGAGGACAAGCGCGACCTGCAGAACGCCATCGCCATCAACTCGTCGATGGTGAACGTGGCGCGGCTGATCGGCCCGTCGCTGGCCGGAATGTTGATCGCGGTTTCGAGCGAAGGCTGGTGCTTCCTGGTAGACGGCATCAGTTATATCGCCGTCATTGCGTCGCTGCTTATGATGCGCCTTCCCGCGCAGGCGATCGAGCGCAAGGCCGCGTCCATCCTGACCGAATTGAAGGCCGGATGGACTTACGTTGCGGAGTTCCTGCCCATCCGCACGATTCTGATGCTCTTTGCGCTGGTCAGCCTGATGGGTATGCCGTTTGTGGTGCTGATGCCGGTCTTCGCCAAGACGGTCTTGCACGGCGGGGCGCATACGCTGGGATTTCTGATGGGCGCGATGGGGCTGGGCGCGCTGCTCTCGGCGCTATCGCTGGCGGCGCGCAGGAACGTGCGGGGGCTGGTGCGCATGATTCCGATTGCCGCGGCGGTCTTCGGCGCGGGCCTCGTCGGCTTCGGGCTCTCGCGCTGGTTCTGGCTCTCGATGGCAATGGTCTTTATCGCGGGCATGGGCATGATGCAAGGGATGGCGGCCAGCAACACCGTGATTCAGACGATAGTCACCGACGACAAGCGCGGGCGGGTGATGAGTTACTATACGATGGCGTTCATGGGCATGGCGCCGTTCGGCAGCCTGCTGGCCGGGTCGATGGCTCATGCGGTGGGCGCGCCGCTGACGGTGATGATGAACGGGGCTGTAGTTGTGCTGGGCGCGGCCTTGTTCGCAACGCGGCTGCCGGAGTTGCGACGCCAAATTCGCCCCATCTACCAGGAGATGGGCATCATTCCGGCTGCGACTTTGCAGCCGGCGGAGGAGGGAATACAGCAATGAGCGAAGAGAGAGCCAATCTGACAATCGATGCGCGTCGCACGGCCATCGTGGTCATCGATCTGCAAAAGGGCATCGCGGGAATGCCCGGCGGCGTGCCGCACTCGAAGCCTGACGTGATTGCGAACGCTGCGCGGCTGCTGGCTGCGGCCCGAGCGGCCGGGGCGCAGCCCGTGCTGGTGCATGTGGGCGGCTCGCCGGATGGGGCCGACCGGGTGAAGACGGTGACCGACCAGAGTTGGAGCAGGCCCGGCGCGCTGCCGCCGGATTGGAGTGAGCTGATTCCCGAGCTCGACCGCCAGCCCAACGACATTGTGGTCCTGAAACGCCAGTGGGGCGCGTTTTACGGCACCGACCTCGACCTGCAACTGCGCCGCAGAAATCTGACAACCGTCATCCTCTGCGGCATCGCCACCGAGTTCGGCGTGGAGAGCACGGCTCGGGATGCCTACGAGCGCGGCTACGAGATGATCTTCGCCGAGGATGCGATGACCGGCATGAGCGCCGAGAGCCACGCGAACAGCGTGGGGCGGATTTTTCCGCGCATGGGGCGCGTGCGCTCGACTGATGAGATCATAGCGGCCTTGAAACCCTGAGCAACCATCAAGGCCGGGAACGCGCCAGATCAGGCAAACTGACCCGCGGCTGCGTTTCGCTATTGCATCCTGGCCGGAACCGCTATAAGATGCGTGCAACGAGACCCATGCCGTTCTTTGGCTCCAATTCGCGTCCATCCACGCCCGCGCCGCCCCTCCTGCGGCTGCATGTAGGGAAGCTGTGCGTGGCCATTCAAGCCTCCTCGCCGGCGGAGTTGATCGAACGGGCCGAGACGGCCCTCAAGGGGATGACGCCCGATTCAAAGTTTCTCGAACTGCGTCTGGACTCGCTCCCCAAGCCGGCCTCCGCGCTAGGCAAAGTCAAGGAGTTTCTCGCCGCCCATCGCGACGCGACGGCCATCGCTACTTGCCGGCGCAAGGAGTTTGGCGGCGGCTTCGCGGAGTCTTTGAAGGCGGAGTTGGAAGTGCTATTGGCGGCAGCCGAGGCCGGCTGCCAGATCGTCGATCTCGAGGTCGAGTCGGCCGAGGAGGCCGCACCCCGGCAATGGGAGCAACTGCGAGCCAAGCTGCGGACCGCTGGTACGGCGCTGATGGTCAGTTCTCACGACTTCTCGGGCACCAAAGACCTGGAGCAGGCGGCACAACGCATAGAGGCCTTCCACCCGGATTTTGTCAAAGTGGTCTCGACGGCCCAGTCGCTGGCCGACAACCTGGCCGTCCTCAAGCTGATCGAGAGCCGGTCGCTCTCCGCGCAGCTAGTGGGCATCGCCATGGGCGAGGAGGGCCTGGTGAGCCGCGTGCTCGGCCCGCGAGCCGGCGCGGCCTTCACCTTTGCATCCTTCTCCGACGGCCCGGAGGCCGACCCGAAGCTGGCGACCGCCCCCGGCCAGGCGACCCTGCGCACGATGCGCGACCTCTATCGCGTCGAGCAGCTCGACCAGGCGACGCGCGTCTTCGGCGTGGCGGGAAATCCCATTGCCCACTCGCTCTCGCCGCTGATGCAGAACACAGCCTTCCGCCGCGAGGGCGTCAATGCCGTGCTGCTCCCGCTGTTGACTCGCTCGCTCGACGATCTGCTCACCCTGGCGCGCGAGTTGCCCCTGGCCGGCGCGGCTGTCACCATGCCCCTGAAGCAACAGGTCCTGCCCTACCTGGCTAACTCCGACCCGCTCACCGCTCGCATCGGCGCCTGCAACACGCTGCGCACCGGCGCCGACGGCAAGCTCTACGGCTTCAACACCGACGTTGCCGGGGTGGTCCGCCCGCTGGAAAAGCGCCTCAAGCTCAAGGGCGCGAGGATTGCCTTCGTCGGCGCGGGAGGCGCGGCGCGGGCCGGGGTCTTCGGCCTGGTGGACCAGGGCTCGGAAGTCTTCATCTTCAACGTCATCCACGAACAAGCCGTGGCCCTCGCCAAGGAAGCCAACGCGACCGTGCTCACCCGCGAGCAATTCGCCAAAGGCCGCTTCGACGTGCTCATCAACGCGACCCCCTGCGGCATGGCCGGCAACCCGCAACGGATGCCGATCGAGGAGAACGAACTGAACG
>Ga0187851_10003084_pt1 | contig 14246 bp, 11 predicted proteins | sample June2016WEW_6_10_FD_132997 | JGI IMG/M metagenome (GOLD analysis project Ga0187851, IMG submission 132997) | Peatland microbial communities from SPRUCE experiment site at the Marcell Experimental Forest, Minnesota, USA - June2016WEW_6_10 | ecosystem: Environmental > Terrestrial > Soil >...
CAGGGCTTTATCCAGGTTTTCCACTGCCGAATTAATAGACCCTTTAATCTTGGCGTAGTCACCTTTATAATCGCCATTTACACGGGCGGACATGTCCTTGTCAGCTACTTTTTCTAAAACCATAGATGCTTCGCCGATCGGCCCCATAATTGCGTCCAGAGTGTTATTGACCCCAGCCACGATATCCCGATAGGCCCCATTAAATGTCCCGGCATTACCGCGAATATCTAATTTTCCTTCCATTGCCGACTTGGTCAATACATTCATTTCATTGCCTAGATTTTTTATGGTTTCAACCATCTTTTTTAAAGCCGGCCCGATCTCATCGCGGTCATCTGTTATGGCCGGCGCAATATCGACATTACCTTCCGATATCTGCTGCATGCTGAATATAACATTTTGCTGAAGGTTGTCCGCAAATTTATCCACGGCTCGGCTAAGATCACCTATTTCATCCTTCCGTTTAATGCCTAGCCGGTTGGAGAGGTGCCCGTTTTCCAGTTCCTGTAATCCTCGAACAACTTTTTTCAGCGGGTGCAATGATCGTGAAACTGCCAGTCCAATCGTTACCATGATACAAATAATAAGCGCTAATATCACCAGAGAGATCAATATTATCGAGTGCTGACTAAGTTTGGTTATCAACTCGACCACTTGGTCCTTGAGAATACCTGCATATAGAATACCTATCACCGCACCTTTGCTATCGAGCACAGGTTCGTATACCGTAAGATATGGTTTACCGAGGATATTGGCCTCTCCAAGATAAGTGCGGCCATTGATGCAATTCTGGTAAGCATTGCTATCACTGCCTAGATTGGTTCCATCAGCTCGACTTCCGTCATTTTTTTTAACTGTGGTCACTACCCTGATGAAGTCGTTACCGTTGCGCGCAAAGATAGTAGCCGTACTCCCAAATTGCTTGGAGATACGGTCCACTATTTCATAGCGATTAGCAAGCGGCATACCATTCTGGTCGACCAGCATAGCGTCATGCAGTTGCATTTGGCCATAGGCTCTCTCTACTTCATCACGAAAAGTGCTTGCCTCCGAGGAGAGCTTCTGTTCCAAAACATAATCTGCCACCACCGTGGCTGTATTTCTTATTTCTTTATTAGCGATTAAGAGTACTCCGAATGTGAATATAATTATTGGAATCAGACAGTACAATATAATTTTTATCCAGATACGCATTTTTGTCTTCCTTTCTTAAGGATATCATTCCTTTATTTTATTTCTTCGTTATCTCTTCTTTGAATTCGGCCCTAGCTTAAAGGTATCACTTTGCTGGGATCGGCATAATGCCGGCCGAAGCTTTGAACCCTATCAGCAGCGTCAGCAACAGCTTCGTCCTGATTTTCAGATTATTGATATTAAACACGACTTTCCTCCCTTTTATTGTCGGTTCTATTATTTTTTTTAGTTTTCTCTTCCGGGGATTCGCTTTCAGCATCTCCATTCCCTTCGCCAGCAACCTTTTTCATATTGATAACATCCTTGGTGGTTATCACCTTATCGATATCCAAAAGCAGGCGTATTCGTCCGCCGGTTTTACCTATGCCCAAAAGATATTCCGGGTTAAATTCCGATCCAAAGGACGGAGTATCTTCAATATCGCCGGAAGCTATTGTCACCACCTCCGAAACCTTGTCCACCAAAATCCCCATCATCATATTGGCTGTCTTGATGACGATGATGCCCGTCTCGTCGGTAATCTGTGTCTGGTCCATACCAAACTTGACCTTTAGATCCATTATGGGATGGATCTTGCCTCGTAAATTAATTACCCCTCGAATATACTTCGATGTTAACGGTACCGGTGTGATCGGCATCCGTCCGATGATCTCCTGTACCTTGAGGATCTCCACTCCATACTCCTCGCTGGCTAGAAAAAAAGTCAGATATTTACCGGCCCGGGGATCAACCATGGCAAAATGATTTTCCTTAGCTGCAGTCGCGTTGTTCATGCTTTTGCCTCCTGTCTGATCTGGTCTATTTTTTATATTACTATTTCATTCCCGGAACTTAAGCAGTTCCTGATTTCAAATGATATCCAGGCTCTTTAGGGCATTTTTCAAAATCTCGATTGAAACCGGTTTCTCAAAATAAAAAGCTGCTCCCAAAGCCTGAGCTTTCTCCATAACGGCGGAACTTCCATAGCCTGTGACCAGGATGACATTGGTTTGAGGATAGAATTCCTTAATGTGTTTCATTATTTTCAACCCTTCCTCACCATCCACGCCTGTCAGCCGGAGATCCACTATCGCCGCATTATAAATATTTTTTTTCAGAAGCTCTTCAGTGTCAGCAATTGTCTCAGCAGTATCCACATCAATATTTGGACTTTTCAGCAATTTTTTAAATGCCAATAAGATTGCTTTTTCATCATCAACGATCAAAATCCTTTGTGTCATTTTCCGCTCCCATATTTTTAAGGTTAAACATTTTCACAAATGATCAATTTTCAAGTTTCATGCCAAGACTTTTTCTCAAGACATCTCTCTATTTTACAAAGAGATTACCGAATGGTCATGAAATGATATTTCTCACTTTTGATAATAAAATTAATATATTTATCAAAAGTGAGAATCTTGTTTTTGGTAAACCTGTTCTATCCAAATTATTTTTTATTAGCGCAGGTAGGGAATAACCTTATTAAAAGGAAAGAATGCGGGGACTCATCAATAAGCCCCCTGCAGGAGTGGTCTCTGATGGAAAATCCAATCGTTTTTTTATTTGTTCATTATATTATATCTTTTGATCTTACGGTATAAAGTAGGACGGGATATCCCCAAAACCCTAGCCGCGGCGTTGATATCCCCGCCGTATTGCTCCATGATATCCTTGATGTGCAGCATCTCGGCAACCTCAATTGATGACCCTTTGGTTTCTGACCGTTCTTCAACCTCCGGTAAATCCAGGCCGGAAAAGTGCATCGGCTTCAGTATATCACCGCCGGAAAGCATCAGTCCCCGTTCCAGCACGTTCTTCAACTCCCTGATGTTTCCCGGCCAATTATAAGAGCACAGCAGATGCAATACATCGGGCGGCACTTCATTGCCCTTATAGTTAAGGCTCTTCAACAAGTAAAGTATCAAACCTTCAATGTCGGGGCCCAGTTCATTGAGTGTCGGCAGATAGAGAGAAAAGACATTAATCCGGTAATACAAATCCAGCCTGAAGCGGCCCTGCTTGGTTTCGGATAAAAGGTCCTGATTAGTGGCGCAGATCAATCGGAAATTGCTCTGGCGTAATTTGACCTCGCCCATCCGGCGATACTGTTTTTCTTCAATCACTTTCAGGAACTGGGCCTGCACCGGCAGGTCCATATCTCCTATTTCGTCCAAAAATAACGTGCCGCCTTCGGCGACATCCAAAAGCCCCTGCTTATCCTGATGGGCGGAAGTAAATGCTCCTTTGGCATGACCGAATAACTCACTGCTGAGCAGGTCCCCTTTCAGGGACGAGCAATTAATTTCCACGAAGAAACCGGAGCTGTGGGAACTGTGCTCATGGATCCATCTGGCAAGAACTCCTTTACCAGTGCCGGTCTGTCCGTAGATTACAAGGGTACTGTCCTTGCCGGCTACCATCTCGGCCAGTTCCAGTGTCTTTTTTATGGCCGGGCTTTTCCCGAAGTATGGTTCGGGGTTTTTATCCAGTCTTTTCCTCGTGATTTCTTTGCTGCGCAGTCCTTTCAATTCGACGCTTTTGCCAAGATAAATATTCAATTCATTCATGTCCACGGGTTTTGTCAGGAAATTATCTGCTCCAAGCTGCATTGCTTTTACAGCCAGGGGAACGTCTCCCGTACCGGTAATAACAACTAAAGCTACCGCGGGATAATTTTGGCGGATCTCGGTGATCAAATCGAGGCCGTTTCCGTCTGGCAGTGAGAGATCCAGTAAAATGATGTCAAAACAGTCCTGTGCAAGTTTAAGTTTGGCCTCGGCTATGGTACCGGCCGTTTGAATCTGATAGCCTGTTTTATTAAGATAGGCGGAGAATCCAAATTGGATCGAAGGCTCATCGTCAACCAGCAACACCATCGGTTTCATTTATGCTCCTTGCTATTATAGGCTGGAATGGTAAACCGGGCCGTACAGCCCGGTACGTCTTTATTGTTGAATATCTCGATCGTGCCGCCGTGGTTTTCGATGATATGTTTGCATAAACTTAAGCCAAGGCCTGTGCCCCCTTTACGAGTGGTATAAAACGGCTCAAAAACCGTGAACTGATCCTGAGATTTCAGCCCCACTCCCTTGTCTATGACCTCTACCATCAGGTAGCGCTCGGAAGCTTTGCCAAGCCCCAGTAATATCGTTTCATCTTTGGGACTATTCTGAGCGGCATTTTCCATTAAATTGATTATCACCTGCTGTATTTTATTAGAATCAGCCAGCACCAAAGCATCATGCTGGAGGTTGTTTACAATCTTTACCCGCTGGGATAGCTCGGGATGGGCTTCCATCCAGTATCCCAGCGCAACTGTGGCTATCTCCGTCAATAGTGCCTGACTGAATAATGAAGACTGGATAGGTTTTCCCAATTCCAGAAGATCATTCATCAAATGGGAGAGGCGCTCCACCTGGGTTTTGATGTGCATGAGATAATCTCTATGATCGGATTTTTCATCCATGTCTATTGCCATCGCCTCACTGATGGCCTGGATGGCATGAAGCGGATTGCGCACTTCATGAGCCACTCCAGAAGCAATCTGGCTCATTAGTTTTGTCTTGTCGGACTCTGCCAACGCTTTTTCCATCCGCTTTTGCTCGGTAATATCCTGCAAAATAAAAATAAGAGATCCTTCACCGTCGACATTGATGGGTCGTGCAGAATATATGCCGGTACGTACAGAATTATCACTTCGCCTGAATTCAATTTGACGATGTAAAATATCCCTGCCCATTCCCAACTCTGCAGTCAGGAAATCACGCTCTGATAAATCCACCCAGAAATTAAGAGGTGGTTCAGTAGACTTTGTTCCAATCGCGATTTCCCGTTTCCAGCCAACCATATCTTCAAACCCCTGGTTTACGTCTTTTATAAGACCATCCTTCAATCGCGTAATGGCTATACAATCCGGTGTTGTCATAAAAATTTTATAGAATTTCTCTTCCGCCAGCTTGCGCTCCGTTCTGTCCCGAACAATACCGCGAAAAGCAATAACACGTTTATCAGCATCTTTGATAGGGCTTACGGACGTCTCTAAAAATTTAATAATTCCATTTTTCGTGATAATTTCATATTCAAGATCTTTTTCTGATTCTCCTGTGATGAATACCTTGTAATATGCCGCATATATTTTTTTGGCATTTTCTTCATCCATAATATCGCGATAGTTCAGTTTCATTAATTCGTTTTTCGGGTATCCATCAATGATGCAAAGCGCGTTGTTAACAAACAGAAAGTTTCCTTTCAGATCGACTTCCGCGTAGCCATCTTCGATATTTTCGATGATAGTCCTGTGTTTTTCCTCGCTGCGACTCAATGCTTCTTCTACCTTCTTGCGTTCACTGATGTCCCGACACACACATACAAAGCCAGAAGGTTTACCTTCTTCATTATAAAGGACATCTCCATTTACATCGTAGGGTTTTCTTTCCCCGTCTTTTGTTAATAAATTATATTCTGCAGGACCAAGTCTGCTGCCCCCTTTCACACGTTGCAGATCCTTTAGGATCTTTTCGTGGTCTTCATGGGCTGCAAATGTCAGCAGATTGCGACCTTCTATTTCATCCTTTCTGTAACCGCCACTTTGCAGGACTTGATCATTAACAAAAAGGATATTTCCTTCGAGGTCGGTGCGTATAATTATATCAGGAATAGAATTTACCAATCTTGTGTATAATTCCTCGCTCTTGCGTAACTTTTCCTCCGCCAGCTTGCGTTTGGTAATATCTCTTGCGACGAACATTACACCTGAAGGTTTTCCATCATCTGTGAGCAATGTCGATTTTATATCGAATATCAGAGTCTTATCAAAGGGAAAGAATATTTCCCATTCAAATGACAACATGTCACTAAAGCCTTCTCGTCTTTTCTGCATTATTGCATTTTGTAACTCGTGCTTATCCGGAGGTGTATGGTCCAGGAGGCTTTTCCCAATAGGATCAAACTTCCCCACACGATTAGTAATCGCTTTGTTCACATACGTAATCTTGAAATCAAGATCTATGCACATAATAAGATCGTGTGTCGTTTCAACAAGCTGCCGATAATTCGCCTCGCTATCCCGTAACTTTTCCTCAGCCAGCTTGCGTTTAGTAATATCTCTGGATACACCATGAATCCCAATCGCAACGCCTTGGTCATTTCGAAGCCCACTCATGGTCGTTTCCATCCAACGAGTTGAGCCGTCCTTATGATAATATTCCAATATGAGGGTCACGGCCCTGTTGGGATCAGCATTCCCCTGTTCTTCTAAGGTACGCTCTCTGGCCAGGATCTCCAATCCTAAAGACAAAGAATCAGGCGTAATTTGTTGATCTACGGTCTGACGCATTCGTTCGTCCTGACTGAATCCGAGCACCGTTTGTATGGAGGGGGTGACATAGATTGTCCGCAAATCCGGATCCACTATCCAGACAATATCGGTCATTTTTTCGGTAATAAGCTTATATTGCCTTTCGCTTTCCCGCAATGCATTTGCCTCCAGTTTTCTCTGGGTGATGTCTTGTGCAACAACCTCGGAAGCAATTACATGGCCCTGTGCATCGTAAATATTTTTATTGTTCAGATGAATGCACCGCTGTTTCCCTTTTCTATCGACAACATCATATTCTACCGTCTCCGGAACTTTTTCGCCCCGGGACATTTTTTCCAGACGCTCCGCAAACCGTTTTTTACTATCTTCAGTTAGAATATCGTATGGACTCAGAGAGTTTAATTGTTCCCGGCTGTAGCCGGCATATTCGAGAAAAGTATTATTCGCGTCCGAAAATTTTCCGGTTTTAAAATCTATGCGATATATCCCAACAGAAGCATTATCGAAGAGCTGCTTATATCTTGACTCATTCTCCTTCAACTCCTCTTCCATCCGCTTGCGTGCTGAGATATCATAAACATTCATGATAAAACCCGATACAAGCGGGTTGTCTAATAGATTTTTCCCCAGCCCTTCAAAATATCGTTCTGAACCGTCTTTATGCAATACACGAAAGGCATTGGGAATCGTTTTATCTTTCGACAGAAGAGCCTCACTGTAATCATTGAAAGCACGTTCGAGATCATCAGGATGAATAAGCGTAAAAGCGCTTCTACCGATTAATTCTTCAGGTTTGTATCCTAAAAAACGTTCGACAGAGCGACTACAATATTTTGTGTCTCCGTTGCTATCCGTAATGAAAATAACATCCGAAGCATTATCAGTAATCTCCTTAAAGAAACTTTCACTTTTCTGCAATTTATCATAGGCTTTCCGCATCGTTCGCAGCGGTAAAAAATGAAAAAAAAGGAAAATGAGAACTCCTGAGACAGTAGAAAACACGCCAAGCAAAACCGTATTGGTGACAAGGGGTATTATAGAGCGTTCAATCTCAATGCGTGCCACCTCTTTACCTGAATCATAAACAGGCTGGCTGAAGGTCGCAACCGGTCGTGCCAGGGGTTCTTTAGTCTGGGCTACGACGCGTCCCCGGAGATCCCTTATTCTGCGGTTATCACGATAATTATTATCGAGACGCCGTCCCAGTATTTCCTGAAGACGGATTCCCTCGAACTGCCAGGATTTTGGATTCTTAGTGACTATTTCTTCAACCGCTTGTGCAGAAAATGCAATTTCGGCGTTGATAGTTCCTTCCATGTATTGGTAGACAACAATAAAATATGTTACAGGAATAGAAACGGCGATGATAAGACTGATTATAATTGTCAAAAAGGATGAAATATTCGTTATGGATTGTTCACGTAATTTCATTTATCGCCCATAGTAATCAGAACGCCGGCCTGCTTTGCTAAGGTAGAATAATCATAGCCGAAAGTATAGATCAACTTGAATTTGAAGAGGGCTAAATTTTTCAAACAGGGGGTTCTTAGAGGATCTATCATATAAAAAAATAATTTTACCTGAAATCATCATTTCTATTCTTTGTCTTTTTCTTCTCCGGATAACCGCTTTATTAAACGAGCGGGAATTTCATTTAGAGGCAATATCTCGCAGGCTGCACCGAGTTTGACAGCCTCCCCGGGCATTCCGTAGACCACTGAACTTGCCTCATCCTGAGCTATGGTATGAGCTTTGCTTTGCCTCATGGCCAGAAGCCCATCGGCCCCGTCGGACCCCATTCCGGTCAGCAGAACCCCCATGGCGTTGGCCCCGGCCTGTTTGGCAACAGAATGGAACAGTACGTCTACACTGGGCCTCTGGTGATGGACCATGGGACCGCCTTTGATCTTGACCTGATAAAAAGCCCCACTACGCTCCAGCAGCATGTGATGACCGCCGGGAGCGATCAGGGCCAATCCCGGAGTCACAGTGTCGCCTTCTTTGGCTTCACGCACTTCTATTTTGCAGACAGTATTCAGGCGGGCGGCGAAACTTGAGGTGAAATATTCAGGCATGTGCTGCACCACCATTATGCCGGGAATGTTCAAGGGCATCCTGCTCAGAAGGTTTTCTATGGCTATTGTCCCGCCGGTGGATGCGCCTATAGCAATAACTTTGTGTGTGGTTTTAAGCGGAATTCTATATACCGGGTTGCTTTCTTCATCACTGGGTTCTATCACTGCCGTTTTGACAACCTTGGCTCTGGATGCCGTTCGAATAGCCTTGATCAGGCTTTGAGATATATCAGGAGCCGATAAACTGGAGCCGGGTTTGCAGATCACTTCCACAGCCCCCAATTGCAATGCCCTGATGGCGTTTTGGCTATTACGGGGGGTTAAAGAACTTACCACTACCACTGGTAACGGATGGAATTTCATCAGCTTTGATAAAAATGAAAGCCCGTCCATCCGCGGCATTTCCAGATCCAGGGTGATCACATCGGGTTTAAGCCGGACTATTTTGTCACGTGCCACGTAGGGATCAATAGCCCCTCCTACCACCTCTATATCGCTATAGCGGGAAAGTTCCTCTGTCAGCAATTTGCGAACCAGAGCCGAATCGTCGACCACCAAAACCTTGATCACCCTTTTTTCTCCTTGGCGAAAAAGCCACCGTCCACAAAGAATTTAATATCGGCCCGCCCCTCATTAAAATTCATAGTAATCTCAGCAAGAGGTTTACCCTGTCTTTTCTCTTTCAGCAGCTCATCTTTTTTCAAAGACCTGGGGCTTTCAATTTTATATCCCTGCTTGCTTCGACCCAGTGAAGTCACAACATTTCCACAGATTATATTAGCGACTTCCCCCAAGGCGTCCTTTTTCTGCAGGCAACTGGGACTGTCAATGCTTAAAATATTTGCGGCAATAGCAGAAAACAGACCACCTCGGGTTTCGATCAGCAGCGAACCGGTATAATCACCCCGATATTTTACCTCAGCAGCGGCTTCCAGTGTCAGATTTTTCTGGACATCATTCAATTCCGGCACCTGATACATAAAGCAGGTGTCCTCAAAAGTGTTGACCGAGGCCTCTTCTAAAACCTTCTCAATCTTTGACTTCATTGCTCACCCCCGTAATGGCTATTATTACTTCTTTTAATGTTTCCGGTTTAAAGGGCTTATGGATGAAGGTGGCGCCCTGTTTGTGCACCATTTCTATCTTGCTGGGATCGCTCTCCGAACTGACCACGATCACCGGCAGGTTTTCATACTGATCGTTCTCCCTTACATGCCGAATCATTTCCTCCCCGTCCATCACCGGCATGTGGATATCGATTAGAGCAAGATCTATCCATTTTTCCTGCAAAAGGCGCAGTCCTTTCTCGCCGTTTTCCGCCTCCCAGATATCACCCAGAGGCAAGTCGGTCAGTTTTAGAGTTTTTATAATGATCGTGCGCATGACTGAACTATCATCAACCACCAGAATATTTAATGCCATTGTATTGTCTCCCCGTTTTATTCTTTTAGTTTATCCTCTTTTCTTAAAAAGCAGCCGCTTATCACAGCTCTTTAAGGGAACCTTTAGATTTGATGAGCATCTTTCCGTTTTCTACTTCCAGGGTTACTGTGCGTGAACCGTAACCTCCTACGTCATAAGCCTTCAGTATCAGGCCTTCGTTCCATAAATATTTACGCAAACTTACAAAATTGCGGCGGCCGATCTGAAAGAAGTCTTCTTCTTCGTTCTCTTTTGAGCTGGATCCTCCGGCTACACGTATAATCAAATCATGTTTCCGGGAGCCGTTAATGGAAAATTTGTTCAACATAACTTTCATCCCGCTATCTACGTATAAGTATGGATTTCCGGCCGCCTTGCTCCGGTCAATGCTGGAGTCCGGCATCATGCAGTGCAGAAGTCCCGCTCTTTTTAGCCTGATATCGTAAACCGTTATCCCCAGACAGCTGCCTAAAGCATATGTAATCAATAAATCCTCAGCATCTCCTGATATTTTGAGATCGGCCACGCCTACTGTATAAACCATAAATTACTTCCCTTTGGACCCTGCCGGCTTTCTATGGGTCGTGGCCGGTGATTTAACCTTTTGGTACACAGCCGGCTTCAGGTAGCGGTAATCGTGAGCCAAAAACGTCAGGCTTTCCGAGTGCCCCACCATCAGGTGGCCGCCCTCCCGCAGCATTGACCAGAATCTCTTGACCAAGTTCTCCTGAGTCGGCTTGTCAAAGTATATCATCACATTGCGGCAGAATATCACATCAAATAACCCCCTCATTGGCCATTCTTCCATCAGGTTAAGCTTGGCAAAACAGACCATTGACTGCAGTTGGGGAACCACACGGTATTTGCGTCCACCACCAACCTCAACACTTTTAAAATACTTATGTTTCAATTGAGAAGGCACAGACCTGAGGGCTTCCCCATCATACAAGCCTTCGCGAGCCCGCTCCATCATCCGGTCAGAGATGTCGGTGGCCAGTATTCTAACATCGCGTTTCTCTATGTCGGGGACAGACTGGCACAAGACTATTGCTATGGAATACGGTTCCTCGCCGGAGGAGCAACCGGCGCTCCACATCCTGATCGGACCCTTGGAAAATCCGGGGACAATTTCATCCCGTAAGAAATCCAGATGCTCGGATTCCCTGAAAAAATTTGTCTTGTTGGTGGTCAGAACATCCACCATTGCCCGAATCTCAATTCCGCTTTTGTCGCTTAGCAGATATTTAAGGTAACGATCGAAATCGGAAAGCTTCAAATGTCTAAGCCGCTTCAAAAGTCGGGCTTTGACCAGTTCTTCCTTGCCTTCGTGCAAATCTATTCCTGAAACTTGATAGACAAGCCTGCTGATTTTATCAAACTGCTTAGAAGAAAGTTTTAAGGAATAAAAATCTGTCGAATAATTTTTTAATTCTGAATCCATCATATTTTTTTGTAGTCACCTTATTTACGCAACAGATGCCCGGATTGGCCGCTTGATTGCATGGCCTGGGTGTATTCCTCTGAACCGGTAAGCTTAAAGCTGGCCACCATGCTGCGCATCTCTTCGGACTGAGAGGACATCTCCTCGGCGGCGCTGGCCGATTCCTCGGCATTGGCCGCATTCTGCTGGGTTACATGGTTCAGATGTTCCACTGCCTTGTTCAGTTCGCTTATTCCCTGATCCTGCTGATCGGAAGCCGCTGTTATCTCCGCCATCACTTGACTGACCTTGTTGGTGCGCTCTGTGATCTCCTGAAAATTCTTTAATACTTCCGCATTGATATTCACACCGTTTTCCGAATTCCTGACAGCTTCTTCGATCAAATTGGCCGTGTTCTTCGCCGCCTCTGCACTCCGCATGGCCAGATTCCTTACTTCTTCGGCCACTACTGCAAAACCCCTACCGGCATCTCCGGCACGGGCTGCTTCCACCGCGGCATTCAGCGCCAGTAAATTGGTCTGGAATGCGATCTCGTCTATGGTCTTGACTATCCTGGCCGTAGAATCCGATGATGTCTTGATTTTGTTGATAGCCGATGACATCCGGCTCATGCTCTCCACACCCTTATCAGCGCTGCTACGGGCGTGTTCCGCCACTCCCTTGGCCTCCCTGGCGTTTAGAGCATTCTGCTTAATCATGGACGACATCTCCTGCAGGCTGCTGGATATTTCTTCCAGAGAACTGGCCTGCTCGCTAGCTCCCTGTGATAAAAATTGTCCGCCGGTGCTTATTTGAACGCTTGCAGAGGCCACTTGGTCTGCCCCGATGGCCATCTGCTGCAAGGCCTTATCCAGATTTCTGGCAACCGCATTAATTGTTTTTTTGATCTGGTTATAAAACCCTTTATAATCGCGCTGTAACCGAGCGGTCAGGTCCTTGTCCGCCATTTTTATTAAAACCTCCGATGCTTCGTCGAGCGGTGCCATCACAGCATCCAATATATCGTTGAAACCCTGAACGATTTTCCGATATTTCCCGTGATAAGGCGTTACATCGGCTCTATTGGCGAGGTTGCCTTCATGCGCGGCAACGCAACATCTACGGATCTCATCGCTCATTGAATTAAGGGTTTTAATCATTTTATTAAGCGCCGGACCAATCTCATCCTTATCATCTGTTACTACCGGCTTAATATCGATGTTGCCTTCGGATATCTGCTGCATGCTGAATACAATGTTTTGCTGAAGATTGTTCGCAAACATATCCATGGACCGGCTTAGACTACCTATTTCATCCTTTCGTTTCATATTCAAACGATTGGAAAGGTGCCCTTTCTCAATCTCCTGCATCATCAGCGATATCTTTTTCAGCGGCTTAATAATGGATTCTGTCAACATTATTACCATGCCAATTAAAATAACTGCGCCAAAAAACGACATTAACAACAGTATACCCGACCAACCTCCTTTGCCCTTAACAGTTTCTTTGATGGCTCCTTCATTCCGGCTGGTGTTATAATCATTAATGTCACGAACAGCCGCCATGGCATTATTCCGAGCCTTAATCAAATAGCTTCCGTCAGCTAACAACCGGACAATCTCATCATTCTTTCCTTCATCCGCCGCTTTTATCACTTCCATATAGCCGCGTTGCATATCATGCCAGGCGACATCGAAATCAGAGATAAGTTTCTTTTCATCGGAAGCAGAATATTTGCCTTTATAGAGCTGAACAATTTGGTTTATTGAATTTGTTTCCTGATTAATGCCGGCAAGAGTATTATTACGTGCTGAAGGCACGACAACATAGTGATAAATATCCTCCTGTATTTTTCCGAGGCTGACCTTTAGTTCCCCTATTTCTCTGATGGTTCCTGTATACTTGAAGTACATCGAATCCAACCCATGCACCACGTCCATTCTCACTTTGGCGCTAAACAACATCATCGCCGTCACAAATATAAAGATCACAACAATGCACCCGATGAGCTTGATACCGACTTTGACATTATCAAACATGTTCTGCTCCTTTTCTGTTGCTCCCGTCAGTTTTAAATTTGTGTTTCCTGGGATCAGGATACTGTCTCTTTGCTATCCCCTCCTGTGTTTTTTTCATATGGATAGCAATGATGCATGTCTCGTTGGTTATCCGGGTCTGTTCCATCCCGAAATTGACATTGATGTCCATAATCGGATGGATCTGACCTCTCAGATTGATGACTTCCGGGATATGCCTCGAGGTAGAGGCACCGGGGTTATCGGCATCAGGATTCATGCCTTCCAACGTTACATTTATCATAAAGACACAGGCCGTATGGAAAATGCCGTAATTCTCCGTCACCAGATACTTCGTGCAACACCGTGCCTAATAATTGTTAGAACGCCTTCAATATGCTGTGATCCTTTTCGTCCAAGGGGATCACCTGCGGGGATCGGGCTTGATGCCCGCTACTGTCCTGCCGCCTTTTCCTTGCAGATCGGGGTTATGCAATAGATACCCGGATTGACCGCTTGATTGCATGGCCTGGGTGTATTCTCCCGAACCGGTAAGTTTAAAACCGGCCACCATGCTGCGCATCTCCTCGGACTGAGAAGACATCTCCTCGGCGGCGCTGGCCGATTCCTCGGCATTGGCGGCGTTTTGCTGGGTTAGCTGATTAAGCTGCTCCACAGCCTTGGTCACCTGGCTTATGCCCTCATCCTGCTGCTCGGATGCCACCGCGATCTCCGCCACTACATGGCTGACCTGGTTGGATTTCTCAACAATATCCTGAAAGTTCTTCAAGACCTCGGCGTTGATGTTAACTCCGTTCTCCGAG
>Ga0187851_10003085_pt1 | contig 14246 bp, 12 predicted proteins | sample June2016WEW_6_10_FD_132997 | JGI IMG/M metagenome (GOLD analysis project Ga0187851, IMG submission 132997) | Peatland microbial communities from SPRUCE experiment site at the Marcell Experimental Forest, Minnesota, USA - June2016WEW_6_10 | ecosystem: Environmental > Terrestrial > Soil >...
CGAGCAAGCCGCGCTGGCCGGGAACGCGCCGGCTCTGGCTGCTGCCGTTGCTCTGGTTCGGCTGGCAGCTTCTTTCCGCCACGCAAACCGTGGATGGCAGACTCACCACAACAACGCTTTGTCATTTTGCCGGGTGCCTCGCCTGTTATTTCATCGGCGCAATTGTTTTCGGACGCGCCTGGCATTGGCTGCTCATCGGTTTGCTGATGGCGTTTGCATTCTGCCTCGTTCGAGGAATCAACCAGCGGCTGTTCGAATTTCCGCAAAGCCGGCAAATGCTGGTGGAAGGCGGGCGTACCGGCTGGACAAACATTCCGCCGGAACTGTTTATGGAGATGAAACACAATCAGGTCATCATCACCACCAACGGCGTGGACGTGCCAAATCCGGCCATTCTCGCCAAGTTTGCCAGCGGGCGTGTCATGGGCACGTTGGTTTATCCCAACGCCCTGGCGGGCCTGATTCTGCTGTTATTACCGTTGTCGCTCGTTTTGGCGTTCAAGAGCTCAAAACGGCTGCGACCAACCATTCGCGCAATGGTAATCACACTGGCCATTTTTCTGGGCGGCGCGGCATTTTTTTGGACCGGATCGAAGTTGGGCTGGCTGATTGCGATGACGATGGGCGGCGCGTGCCTGTTTCGCCTGCCGTGGGCTGCCCGATTGAAATGGGCGGCTCTCATCGCGGTAATGGTGATTGGACTCGGAATTTTTGCCATACGTTTTCATGGCTACCTTGCCGCCGGCGCCACCAGTGTCGGCGCGCGGTTTGATTACTGGCGTGCAGCGGTGGAAACCACATTCCAGCATCCACTGTTGGGAACGGGGCCGGGCACTTTTCAACGGCCATACGAACGGCTCAAATCGCCCACCGCCGAAATGGCCCGGCTGGCCCACAATGACTACCTCGAACAATTCTCGGATTCGGGCATTGTCGGCGGATTGTTCTATGGATCCTGGATTGTGCTTGCCCTGTTGACGATCGGGCGGCGCGTCTGGCGTTCTGCCGACCTGGCAAGCTTCGCCGTTTTTCTGGGAGTAATTGCCTGGTTTATCCAAGGTTTGGGCGAGTTCAGCCTCTATGTTCCGGCACTGGCTTGGACGGCTTTCACCTTGTTGGGCTGTTTGCTCGCCACGACAGCAAATCAAATCGACAAACATCCGGAGACCGATTATTCTGCCGGTCGCACATGAAAATTCTCTTTCTCAACGGGCCGAATCTGAATCTGTTGGGACAGCGTGAGCCTGAAGTCTATGGCCGCGTGACATTGGACGATATTGAGGCAAAAGTACGTAAGCGGGCCGCACAGTTGAAGGTGGGGATTGAGTTCCGGCAATCCAATCTGGAAGGCGAACTGGTTGAATGGATTCAGCAGGCAATCGGGAAGTTTGATGTGATTGTAATCAATGCCGCTGCTTACACCCATACCAGCATTGCGCTAAGGGATGCCATTGCGGCGGTAGGAATACCGACCATCGAGATCCACCTTTCAAACGTTCATGCGAGAGAAAGGTTCAGACACAAATCGCTGATTGCACCGGTCTGTTGCGGGCAAATCACCGGCTTTGGTCCGAAATCATATGTTTTGGCATTAGAAGCGGTAGTTGACGTTAAAGTTGATAAGAAACGGCGATAAAACAGTGTTTTTATTGTAAATTTATCGATTATTGTTTGATTTAAACTTTTCTATTTTGCAACTTGACGATAATCATTCAAATGGCTAGGATTTAATCCAAGTTAACAATGATTCAAGCAGAGTCGAACTTCGGCTGCTGCTTTTTTGGTAATTTGGTATAAATAATTGGAATTCGAGTCAACTTTAACGAAAACGTGCCGTGGATATAAAAGACATCAAAGCAATAATTGACCTGATGAAAAAAAACTCCATAACGGAGTTTGAACTGGAACGTCAGGATTCAAAAATCAAGCTAAAGCGCGGCTCGAATGGTGGTGCGCCGATTGTTCAGTACGATGAACCGGTGATGGCCGCCGGTGCAGTTCCAGTTTTGCCGCCGGTTGCTGTTGCGCCGACACTGGCAGCAGTGCCGCCAGTTCCAGCCACCGGCGAAGTAGAGGTCAAATCACCGATGATCGGCACTTTTTACCGCGCGCCATCCCCGGAAGCCGCAAGCTACGTTGAAATTGGCACTGAAATTAACCCTGAATCCGTCGTATGCATCATCGAAGCAATGAAAGTGATGAATGAAATCAAAGCTGAAGTCAAAGGCGTCATCACGCAGGTCCTGGTGGAAAACGCCAAACCGGTGGAATTTGGCCAGCCGTTGTTCAAAGTGCGGCCGGCCTGATTTCGGGGACGGAAACATTCGTTAATCCTGTTTGCTTTCACTGAAAGCCCATGTTTGAAAAAATTCTGGTCGCCAATCGCGGCGAGATAGCCGTTCGGGTCATCCGCGCTTGCAAAGAATTGAACATCCGCACTGTGGCCGTTTATTCGGAGGCGGATGCCAATTCCATGCACGTGCAACTGGCCGATGAAGCCATTTGCATTGGCAAAGCACCGGCGTCGGACAGCTATTTGCGCATTGACCGCATCATCAGCGCGGCGGAGGTCACGGATGTGGACGCGATTCATCCCGGCTACGGTTTCCTTTCGGAGAACGCGCATTTCGCCGAGGTTTGCGAGAGTTGCAACATCCGTTTTATCGGCCCCAATCCACGCACGATGCAGGCGCTGGCCGACAAGGCGGTCAGCCGTGCACTGGCTAAAAAAGCCGGCGTGCCCTTGCCGCCCGGGTCGGAAGGCGTTGTGGAAAAGGAATCCGAGGCCTTGACCATCGCCAAACATATCGGTTATCCGGTGATAATCAAAGCCATTGCTGGCGGCGGCGGACGCGGGATGCGTGTGGCGCATAACGACATTTCGCTCATGAAAGGTTATCACACGGCGCGAAACGAGGCGGAAAAGGCGTTTGGCAATTCCGGGGTTTATATCGAGAAATACATCGAGAATCCGCATCACATCGAAATTCAAATTCTCGGTGATCACAAGGGCCGCATCATTCATCTGGGCGAACGTGATTGTTCGGTTCAACGCCGCAACCAAAAACTTATCGAAGAAGCGCCGTCGCCGTTGCTCGAGTATAAATTCCGCAAATTGCGCGACAAAATCGGCAAGGCCGCCGTGAAAATCGCCGAGGCCGCACACTATACCAACGCCGGAACCGTCGAATTCATCGTGGACAATCACGGCAATTTTTATTTCCTCGAAGTCAACAAGCGGATTCAAGTCGAGCATCCGGTCACCGAGGAAGTCACGGGCATTGATCTCGTGCGTTATCAAATCCTGCTGGCAATGGGCGAGTCACTGCAACATTCGCAAAGCGATATTCAAATCAAGGGCCACGCCATCGAATGTCGTATCAATGCTGAAGACCCGTTTGACGAGTTCCGTCCCAGCCCGGGCCGGATTGAGATGTATTTTCAACCTGGCGGCCGCGGGGTGCGCGTGGACACACATGCTTATGCGGGTTACACGATCCCATCGACCTACGACTCAATGATTGGCAAGCTTATCACCACCGGCAAAGACCGGCGTGACGCGATGGATCGCATGAACCGCGCCCTCGCCGAATACATGATTACCGGCATCAAAACCACGGTGTCCTTCCAGCAAGCCATCATGCAGGACCCAAATTTCCGGCGGGGTGTTTATTCGACCGGGTTTGTCGAACAATTGCTGGGCGGCGCCCGGCGTGAATTGATTGAGGAAAAAGCCTGATGGCGGGTTGTGCGCCAATGGTCTTCCGTTTCCAGAAATACATTTGACAGCTGCCGTACGCCGTTTATCTTGAACCACTAAATACTATGGCTGATATTCCTTCAAACATACCAGGCGCGCCCGCAGGCGCTGTGCCGCCGGTAAAAAAAGAAACCGGCAAGGTCCAGCCCAAAAAAGAGACCGTCCGCATCAATTTGCCGCCAAAACCATCCACCGCACCGACCATCAAATTGCCGACGCTGCCGCCCGGCGGGCCTACCGGCGCTCCCAGCGCGGTGCCATTAACCAGTGCGACAAAAGCTACAACGGCGCCGGCTGCGGCCGCGCCCCGAGCCGCTGCCGCTGCCGCCGCGCCCGTGGCGCAAACGCGTCCCGCTCCGGCGATGCAAAGGGCGGCGCCTGCTGCCGCTCCCACGATTGGCGCGTTGGACAACATTCTGATCATCGCTGCGGTTGTAGCTGCATTGTTTGCCGCCGGCACGGTGGTTTGGATGCTCCTGATCCTCAAAAATGCAATCGGCTGAAGCCGGTTTTGATCACATTGTTTCGCGTGCCCAAAACCCATCCCATTTGACGTATGGCTTCTCCGTTGATCATAACGCTCACGCCGGAAAATTTTGCGCAGCAGGTTTTGCAATCGCCGGTGCCCGTGCTCGTTGATTTCTGGGCCGAATGGTGCGGCCCGTGCAAAATGATCGCGCCGCTCCTCGACGAACTGGCCGACGAATACGATGGCAAGGTCAAAATCGGCAAGGTGAACATTGACGACCATCAGTCGCTCGCCGCCGAATACGGCATCCGCGCCATTCCCACGCTGCTGTTGTTTAACAAGGGCGAAATCGCCGAGCAAATGGTTGGCGCCAAGAGCCGGCGCGATTTCAAGGCCAGCCTGGACCGCGTGGCGGCCTGACTGCTGCCGTCCCGCAAGGCGGGATTATGCCGCTCATCCTCTCGCCCCGACAATTTACCCAGCGGGCCGAGTTGTATCATCAATTCGGCCAGCTCCTGTCCGCCGGAGTCCCCATCATTCGCGCGCTTGAGCAAATCGAACGCCACCCGCCCGCCCCGGATTACCACCAGCCGTTGCAACAACTGCTCCATGAAATTGCCAAGGGCGCGACACTGGCTGAATCATTGCAGCGTCTCGACTGGCTGCCCGCATTCGATCTGGCATTGATTGGGGCCGGTGAACAAAGCGGCCGGCTCGATGCCTGTTTCCGCATGCTCGCCGATTACTACAATGACCGCGCCCGGGTTATCCGGCAGGTGATATCCCAGCTCATTTATCCCGTTGGGCTGGTTCACATGGCCACCTTCATTTTTTTAATCGTGCTTCCGTTCGCCGCGTCGCAGTTCAACGCCAGCCTGCCCCTCCTGTTCGCCAAGGCCGCGCTCATCCTCGCACCGCTTTATGCCGCCGTCGGCTTGATGGTCTACGCCATGCAAAGCAAACACGGTGAAAACTGGCGGGCAAGGATCGAAGCTTTCCTGCGCCTGGTTCCCATCCTCGGCAAGGCCCGCCATTACCTCGCCCTGTCCCGGCTTGCTGCGGCGCTTGAGGCGCTCATCAGCGCCGGGGTCAACATCTTTGAAGCCTGGGATCTGGCCGCCGCCGCCAGCGGCTCGCCCGCTTTGCGCCGTGCGGTTGCCGCCTGGAAATCGCGTGTGGTTGCCGGCCAAATGCCCTCCGAAGCTGTCAGCCGCTGCCCGCTTTTCCCCGGGACCTTCGCCAACCTTTACGCCAGCGGCGAGGTCAGCGGCAAACTGGATGATTCGCTCCGCCAGCTAAACCGGATCTACAACGAGGACGGCACACGCAAGCTGAACGCCTTTGCCACCTGGATGCCACGGCTCGTTTACATACTGGTCGCGTTGGTGATCGCTTACAAAATCATCCAGTTCTGGACTGGCATCTATGGTTCAAACGGTGACCTTTCTCATATTCTGAAAGGGTTTTAATTCCGCTTTGCGCGTGGGACCGTTGCCCGTTACTTTCGCCGCATGACATTGACCGAATTGCTCGCGAACGAGGAGCTTCGCCAACGGGAGTTCCCCGTCACCCGCGACAAAATATTCCTCGCGCACGCCGGGGTTTGCCCGCTGCCGCATCGCGTCGCCGAAGCCGTTACCGAATGCGCCAAACACGGCACGCTGGGCGACCAGGAAGCCTTTGTCCTGCACCGCCTGGACGAGGCCCGCAAACTCGGGGCACAATTGTTGCATTGCCAGCCGGAGGAAATCGCGCTGGTCGGGCCAACTTCGCTGGCGCTGAGTTTCGTCGCCGCCGGGCTGAATTTTCGCAAGGGCGACAACATCCTCATTTATCACGACGATTACCCGTCGAACGTTTATCCGTGGATGGCGCTGGCCGAACGCGGCGTCGAAGTCCGCCTGCTCAACACCCGCGGCCTCGGCGTCATCCGCCCGGTGGACGTGATGGGGCAGGTGGATGAAAACACCCGGCTCGTCGCGCTCGCGTCCTGCCACTTCATCAGCGGTTATCGCATTGATTATCAGGCCATCGGCAAGTTTTTGCGCGAACGCGGAATCCTGTTTTGTCTCGATGCCATTCAGACGCTCGGTGCGTTTCCGACGACGGTTGAGCACGTGGATTTTCTCGCCGCCGACGCGCACAAATGGCTGCTCGGCCCCTGCGGCGCGGGCCTGCTCTATGTCCGGCGCGGGTTGCAGGAAAAACTGAACCCGCCGGTTTACGGCTGGCACAACGTGCGCTGCCCGAATTTCGTCGCGCAGGAACAAATTATTTTTCGCAACGGCGCGGCGAAATACGAGGCCGGCACGCATAACCTGCTCGGCCTGGTCGGTTTGATCGCCGCCCTGGAACTCGTGCTGGAAACCGGCATCGAGGCCATTGCCGCCGAACTGCTGCGCAAACGCGCATGGTTGGCCCCAGCCTTGCAGGCGAAAGGTTTCACAGTTTTGAATGCAGATGCGAAAACTGAAAACACCAGCGGCATCATTTCATTTCACCAGCCGGGCAAGGATCCCGCGGCGTTGCAAAAAAAATTGACGGACGCTGGCGTCGTGGCGTCATTGCGTGCAGACCGCAAAGGACAAAATTACATCCGCCTTTCGCCGCATTTTTACAACACTAACGCCGAGTTGCAGCGCGCGCTGGAATTGCTGTAACCGCAGCAGGAAGTTACGGTTATGACTCATCCAGCCGGCTGTATTCACGAATGGAAGCCCGCCACCAGGGTGCCAGCGATTCACCCGTTCGCAGCCACGCTTCATGATACAGCCAGACCAGGGTGTGCGCGTCAGCCATGATTAAAAGCCGTTCGGCCGGTGTCAATTTGTCCGGACCGGCAGCCAGCAATTTTTCGCCCAGCGCGCGGACTTTCGGGCCGCCGACCCCCAGCGCGGCGAGTTGCTCGGCATAAACCGGATTGAGTTGCTTCTCGCGCAGCAGCGAAACGTGAATGGCGTTGACGTAAGGATCGAGCACCGCCTCCGCCAGCCCCGTGTGGGGAGGGCGCGGGGAAGTGTCTTCGGTGATTTCATGGACTTTCATGTTTGCGCGGAGGGCGACCAGTTCCGGCGGCGGCGCGATTTCCTCCGGCGTGAGGAACAATCCCAGCTTGCGCGTCCGCGCGCCGAGGCTGCGCCGGCTGGTGAAGACGCTCAAGGGAATGGACAAAACCATTCCCGCCAGCACGGGCGTGAACCACCAGAACAGCGACGGTCCCAGCCACCACATGAAGCCGCCCCAAACCAGCCCGATCAGCGTGTGTCCCCAGTGTCGCCGGATGGCATAGATCCACGTCGTGCCGCCGGCGTCGCGTTGTTGCGGCCACCAGCCGACACTGACGCCCAGCAGGTTGCTGACGACAAACCGCGTGTGCCACAACATCAGCAATGGCGCGTGCAACGTGGAAAAAATTGTTTCGCAAAAGACACTGGTGGTTGCGCGCGTCAGGCCGCCGAACGCCCGCCGTCGTTTCGAATCATACGAAAGGTCGATGAGCGCCAGCGCCTTGGGCAGCATGATGGCGACCATGCAGATGATGAAAATGAGCAGGGCATGGTCGGTGCCGCTGAAGTCGCTCAGATAGCGCGTGAACGCCCGCACGGTGATGTCCGAAAGACCGGTGTGTTTGTGGAACCAGCAGATCCAGTTAAAAGTGATCAGAAATGCCAGCCATAAAGGCCCGGCGAGATAGCCGCAAATACCCAGGATCAGGTGCAGCCGGCTCACCCCGCGCAGTCCTTTGGCAAAGAGCACCAGGCCATGTTGCAGATTGCCCTGACACCAGCGGCGTTCGCGCTGGGCATTGTCAATCATGGACTGAGGCGCTTCCTCATAGCTGCCTTCAAGGTCGTAAGCGAACCAGATTTCCCAGTTTTCGCGCAACATCAGCGCCGCCTCGACAAAATCATGGCTGAGGATCTGGCCCCCGAACGGCTTGCGTCCGGGCAGTTGCGGCAAATCACAATATTGCATGAACGGCTCGGTACGGATGATGGCGTTGTGGCCCCAATAATTTCCCAGATCGAGCGCCCAGTAATTCAATCCGGCAATAAACAGCGGCGCGTAAAGACGGTTGGCAAATTGCTGGATGCGTCCGAATAACGATTCGGCGTTGACCGTGGCCGGCACGGTTTGAATCAGGCCGACGGTCGGATGCGTTTCCATCAATTTCACCAGGTCCACGAGCGTTTCGCCGCGCATGACACTGTCGGCGTCACAGACCATGAAGTAGCGGTAGCGGCGGCCCCAGGCGTTGAGAAAGTCGCGCACGTTCCCGCTCTTGCGGCTTTCGTTGTTCAACCGGCGGCGATAGTGAATGCGGCCCAGCGCGTCCAGTTCATGAACCAAATTATACCAGTGCCGTTCCTCCTCGATCCATTTGTCCGGATTGGTGGAGTCGCTCAGGATGAAAAAATCGAAGCGTTCAAGCTGGCCGGTTTTTTCCAGGGATTCATACGTCGCGCGCAGTCCTTCGCAGACGCGAACGACGTCTTCGTTGTAAACCGGAAAGACAATCGCCGTACTGATGCCGGCAATGCTCTGGCCGCGATATTCCTTCAGCCGCGTGATGCAGCGGTCGTCGCCGAACATCCGCAACACAAAGCCATACAGTCCGTGCATGCAGCCGATGGCAATGAATAAAAACAAAATTACAAACAAAACCAGCAGCACGGTGCTCGACGCGGACCAGCCCTTGCGCCACAGCAAATCGGCAAAGAGCATTGAAACCAGACCCGTCAACAGGAGCGCGCAGGAATAAAAAATGAACAGCCGCCAGCCATGCCACTCCATGCGCGACGCGGCCATCACCCGCAATGGCGGCGACTGGCTTGGGGCCGGGGAGGATGGGGAAACACCGGTCATGGCTCAATGCGTGATGATGAAAATGGCCACCAGCAACAACGCGAACAGCGTCCAGGCAAGAACCATTTTGAGATAGGGCAGCTTGCCCAGATTCGTAATGGTTGTAATCGGGCCGAGGTCGAAGGGGCGCGGCGTCATTTTTGAGAGTTGAAAATCCGGTCCGGCGCGCAGATAGGTTTCGCGCATGGCGGTGATGAACTCCCTCGGCCACGGGCCGGGCCGTAAAAATTGTTCCTGCCATCGGCCCGGCATGTCGGCGAGCAGCAGCGCGAGCCGCCCGCGCGTGGAGAGCGTTTGATCGGCGTTGGTCGGCGGTTCCTGCAACACCTCGGCGAACCATTCAATCACAATGCGGTCCATTTCCTCGGCGGCGAGCTGGGTGGCGGAGCGTTCCGGCTCGATGGGCGCGCGGTGGGCGGCGCGTTCGAGCACCCGGAGCACCAGCTGGCCGAGCAGGGCTTTGTTGCGGACGCGCAGGGCGTGGAAATAATTCTCCACCTTCTCGTACGCCGCGTTCCATTCTTCGAGCTGGCGGCCCGCCAGATGGCCATGGGAATCGGTCAGCGCGCCAATGCCGTTCATGGCGGACTCCATTGGTAGGTCCAGGTTTCACTCAAAATGTTGGTTCCCTTTTGCAACGTGCAGCGCAGGTCCACCGGGTCGGTATTGCCGGAGTTGGGCTGCATTTTTAAAATGACCCGCCAGGCGTTCAATTCGGGAACATGAAACACTTGATTGTCCACAATCGCGGCGTTGGTGCTGCAATTGGCAATGGCCTGTGGCGGATCACCTTCAGAAATGGCGTCAAGCCCGGGACCGGCAAAATCAATCACGATTTGCCGGCAGTTCACGCAGTTCGGACCCAGGCCGATGCGCGTGGACACAGCCTTGTTGTCGGACAGCTTCATATCCGCTCCGCGCGTCCAGTAGAGTGTGTATCCAAAGCGAAATGGTTTCAGCGGCGCGGGTTTGTCTCTCGGATCCCAAAACGCGACGATGTTGTCAAAACCCTCGTAGCTCGCGCTCAATTGCACGAGATGCAGGTCGCCGTCGCCCCAATTTCCATGCGGTTCGACCCACACGGTGGGCACCTGGTGGTAGAAGTTGAAGCTGTCCTGATATGCTGCAAAGTTGCGCTCACGCTGAACCAGTCCGAAGCCACGAATGTTCGGCGCGAAAAAAACCTGGTGGCGCATGACGGCGGGATTGTCGAGCGGATGCCAGAGCACTTCGCCACCATCCATGCGGGCGAGCAGTCCGTCGGTGTCGTGGACCTCGGGACGGTAATCATCGAATTTGCGCTCGGAATTTTTGCCGAACCAAAACATGCTCGTCAGGGGCGCCAAGCCAATGGTCTTGATGGGCAGCCGGTTCGCATTCACGGCTTGAACCGTGTTCGTCTCGCGGAAATACAGCACCGCCTCCACGTCCACCACGGTGGTCTCACCCGGATGGATGACCAGTTGGTATGCCCCCACGCAACTGACGCTGTCGAGAATGGCAAACAAGGTCAGTCCCCGGGCGTCCGGTTGCGGCTTGCCCAGCCACCAGTCGGTAAAAATGGGAAATTCCTCCGGCCGGTCCATTTCCCCGCAGTCCAGGGCCAGGCCACGCGCGGACTGGCCGTAACGCTGCCCCTTGCCGAGCAGCCGGAAATAGCTCGCGCCGAGAAATGCGCCGATTTCATCCCACTTGTTTGAATCGTTCAATTGATTCAACAGGCGGAACCCGGCGTAGCCCGTATCCGCGGGAATCTCGTTTTGAATGTGCAGCGCGCGGTAATTGAAAAAGTCCTGCACGAACCGGATGGGCTGGACGTGGGTGGCCGTAAATTCATTGACGTGAACAGGTTCCTGGTAGAGGTAGCCCGGATGGAAAAATTCCACGCGAAAGGGCAGACCATCCACCGCCCATAATGCCTTGTCATGGCGGAATTCAATCTCCCGATACTTGTCATAGTTGAGATTTTCCTGGCGCAACACCTTTGGCACATCGGCGCGCGGCGAGTGAAAAGGCAGGCGCGCCCGTTCCAGAGCGCGCTGGGCCACATAATCCAGATTGACCTGGGCTGATTCCGCACCGAACAAAACCTTGCCAGCCAGCGCCAGCCCGATGGTTAAAACCAAGCAACTAAATCGACGCATCTGCATAAGGAGAACCGAAATGAGTCCAATTTGCAAGTTCAGCCAGCAACCAATTGAACACCAGTAAATTATGCCACGTAGATTCTTCAATCCAGGGTCTGCCGATAACGTTTGATGCCAATGGCCAGCATCACGACCAGAAACAGCGCAATCGGCCAAAGGTCGGGCGCAATTTCGGCGAAACCGTTGCCTTTCAACAGAATCCCGCGCACGACGCGCAAATAATGCGTCAGCGGCAAAATTTCGCCGATGTCCTGCGCCCAGTCCGGCATTCCTCGAAACGGAAACATGTAGCCGGACAACAACAGGGACGGCAGGAAAAAGAAAAACGCCATTTGCACCGCCTGAAGCTGGTTTTTGGCAATGGTCGAAAACGTGATGCCCACTGCCAGGTTTGCCACGATGAAAAAAAATGTCAGCACCAGCAGCAACGTCACGCTGCCCACGATCGGCACATTAAACAGGAACTTGGACGCCAGCAAAATCAGGAAGACCTGAATGTAGCCCACGGTGATGTAAGGGACGATTTTGCCGATCATCACCTCGCCGGGGCGCGCCGGGGTCGAGAGCAGATTTTCCATCGTGCCGCGCTCGCGTTCGCGCGTGATGGCCAGCGCGGTGATGATGATCATGGTCATCGTCAGCATCACGCCCATCAATCCGGGCACGATGTTATACTGCGTGATGTTTTCCGGATTGTAATGCTGATGCACCACCAGGTTGATGGGCGGCGGTGTTCCGCGCAATTTCGCCAGCGGTCCGGTGAGATCGCGATCCAGCACCGTGGTCGTCAGGAGATTGATCGCGGCAATGGCGTAACCGACCGCCGAGGGATCGGTCGCATCGGCTTCCAGCAGCAAATCCGGGCGTTCGCCGCGCAGCAGTTTGCGCGAGAAATCCACCGGGATGTCCACTGCAAATTGAACCGTGCCCTGCGCGAGCAGTTTTTGGATCTCCGCCTCGTTCTTTGGCTCGCGGACGATGTCGAAATAACTGCTGTTGTGCAAGCCCCAGACAATCGTCCGCGAAAAAAGGCTGTTGTCGGCGGCATAAACCGCGGTGGGCAGATGCTTGGGATCGGAATTGATCGCGTAGCCGAAGAGAATGAGCTGGACCAGCGGGATGCCGATCATCATGGCGAACGTCAGCCGGTCGCGGCGCATCTGGATGAACTCCTTGGCGACAATCGCCCAGAATCGCCGCCAGTTGAATTCGCGCAATTTCACGAAAGCGCCTCCAATTTTTTTGTGGCAGCCAACGTGAGTTGCGATATGTCTGAAAACCCGGACCAACCTGGAATCCACTCCCTCTCCCCGCCCAAACGGGGAGAGGGTTGGGGCGAGGGGATTTGAATTTGAAAACAATCGGCCTCCTCACCCCGGCCCTCTCCTCCCTCGGGGGAGGAGAGGGAGAAAGTCCCCTGCTGTGTGCGAGATTCGAACTGTTGTTGTTCGGTCAGCCGGTTCACGAAAAATTGTCCTTTGCCGTTTCCATCAGGCTGATAAACACGTCCTCCAGCCCGGATTCGATTTGTTGCCAGCGATACGCACCGGTCATCCAGCGGCCCACACTCGCGCGCAATCGGGCCGACTCCCGACCGCTCACGTGCAGGGTCGCGCCAAACGCGACCACCTGTTCCACGCCGGGTTGGCCGCGGATTTTTTCCGCCAGCGCCGGCAAATCCGGTCCGGTGACCTCCCAGGTGGACAGCCTGGCGCCTTTCACGACCTCCGCGACGGTGCCGCGCGCGAGCAAATTGCCGTAGGCGATGTAGGCCAGCCGGTGGCAACGCTCGGCTTCATCCATGTAATGCGTCGTAATGAGCACGGTCAGTCCGCCGGCGGCCAGCTGGTGAATTTCCTCCCAGAAATCGCGGCGCGCCTTCGGGTCAACGCCCGCCGTCGGCTCGTCGAGCAGCAGCAATTCCGGTCCATGAATCAGGCAGGCGGACAGGGCCAGCCGTTGTTTCCAGCCACCCGAAAGCGTGCCGGCCAGTTGTCGGCGGCGCGCGGTCATGCCAAGTTGTTCCAGGCTTTTTTCCACTGCGGCCATGCGTCCCGGCACACCGTAAATGCGCGCGATGAAGTCCAGGTTTTCCTCGATGGTCAGGTCCTCGTAAAAGCTGAACCGCTGCGTCATGTAGCCGATGTTCTTCTTGATCTCACCCGATTCACTGCGAATGTCGAAGCCCAAACAACGTCCGCTGCCGCCGTCGGGCCTGAGCAAACCGCACAACATCCGCAGGAACGTTGTTTTACCGCTGCCGTTCGGGCCCAGAAAGCCGTAAATCTCCCCGCGCCGCACCTGCATGGGAATGTTGTTAACGACCGTGCGGTTGCCGAACCGCTTCGTGATGCCCTGCACGTCAATCACGAATTCGGAAGCGCTCATTGTGAAAGCTTACCCGAAAGATTTACATCCGCCGGCTGCCCCGGGCGCAAATTCGCCGCATCGGCCGGGGCAAATTTCGCCTCAATCATATAAACCAGTTTGCTGCGATTCTCACGGCTATAAATCACCGGTGGCGTGAACTCGGCTTCGGTGGAAATATAATTAACCGTCGCGGAATAAGCGCCCAGCGCGCCGTCAAACGAAACACGCACTTCCTCGCCGATTTTTATTCGCGGCAATACTTCTTGCGGTACAAAGAAACGCACCTTGATGTTCGCTGGCGGCAGCAGAACCACCACCGGATTGCCTGCGGCCACCCATTCGCCTTGCCGATACAATGTGTCATGCACCAGCGCATTCGTGGGCGCAAATTGTTGTTTTTGGTCGAACGACCAGCGCGCCTTGTCCAGCGCGGCGGTTTGTGATTCCACCTGGGCCTGATCGGCATCGCGTTGCGCACGGGTCTGGTCGAGTTCTTCTGCGGAAATCACCCCCTGATCGTTGCGCAATTGCTGACGGCGGGCATATTCGGCTACAGAAAGCACAAGATTGGCCTGTGCCTGCGCGAGATTTTTTTCCGCCTGTTGGACGGCGGCGGCTTCCGACCCGCGTTCCA
>Ga0187851_10003087_pt1 | contig 14240 bp, 12 predicted proteins | sample June2016WEW_6_10_FD_132997 | JGI IMG/M metagenome (GOLD analysis project Ga0187851, IMG submission 132997) | Peatland microbial communities from SPRUCE experiment site at the Marcell Experimental Forest, Minnesota, USA - June2016WEW_6_10 | ecosystem: Environmental > Terrestrial > Soil >...
AGCTCCTGAAATTGCGCGAGCAAATCGCCGCCAACGCCGGTTTCCCCAATTATCTCCAGTATGCCTTCCGCGCCCATGGCCGCTTTGATTATACGCCGGAGGATTGCCGGAAATTCCATGAAGCCGTGGCAGGGGAAGTCGTGCCGGCCCTGCGCCGATTGCAGGCGCAACGGCGCAAGCAGCTTGGCTTGGCGGCGTTGCGGCCCTGGGATCTGGCGGTCGATCCGCTGAACCGTCCGCCCCTTCGTCCCTTCGAGCAAATCGACCAACTGATTTCCAACACGGGCGATATCTTTGCCCGGCTCGATTCCCAATTGGCCGCGCAATTCACTTTAATGCGCGACTTGCGCCTGCTCGATCTGGACAATCGCAAAGGCAAGGCCCCGGGCGGCTATCAATCGACCCTGGCCGAGGCGCGTCTGCCGTTCATTTTCATGAACGCCGTTGGCATGCAGCGCGACGTCCAAACCATCCTGCACGAAGCCGGCCACGCCTTTCATGCCCTGGCCGCGCGCGGCGAAGACCTGTACGCCTACCGCAGCGCCCCGATTGAATTTTGTGAAGTCGCCTCCATGAGCATGGAACTGCTCGGCAACGAATTTCTCGAAAAGTTTTATCAGCCGGGCGATGCGCGGAGGGCGCGGCGCGATCATCTGGCCGGCATCGTGGAAATTTTTCCCTGGATTGCGACCGTCGATGCCTTTCAACATTGGATCTACAGTCATCCGGGCCACAGCCGGGCCGCGCGGCAAAAAGCGTGGGTCGATTTAATGGACCGCTTCGGGGGCGATGTGGACTGGACCGGCCACTCAAAGGCGCGGACCAACCTATGGCACCGGCAGCTCCACATATTCCTCCACCCGTTTTACTACGTCGAATACGGCATTGCGCAACTCGGCGCCTTGCAAGTCTGGGCCAATTCAAAAAAGAACAAAACTCAAGCCCTCAAGAAATACCGCCGCGCGCTCTCCCTCGGTGGTTCGCGTCCCTTGCCCGAATTATTTCAAGCCGCTGGCTGCCGGTTCGATTTCAGCCGCAAGACCGTCAAACCTCTAATCAAACGGCTCAGCGCGGCGCTGGCCAAAGCACGCGCTTGAGATCCGTTCCCCCGGACTTGAATATTTGGATTTCTTTGCCAAATTAGGCCGGGAAGGAAAATTGCTTATGATTTTTACCTATTACGGACATGCTTGTTTTGCGGTGGAGATCGGGAACAAAACATTGCTCTTCGACCCGTTTATCAGCGGCAATCCCCTGGCCACTGCCATTGACCCGCAAAGCCTGAAAGCGGACTACATTCTCGTTTCACACGCACACGGGGACCACTTGGCCGATGCCGCGGCCATCGCCAAACGGACCGGCGCGACCGTCATTGCGCCGTACGAGGTTGCTCAATGGTTGGGCAAGCAAGGCGCGCCAAAAACCCATGGGATCAATCATGGCGGCGGCGGGCAATTTGATTTTGGCCGGGTCAAATTCGTCAACGCCATCCATTCCAGCAGCCTGCCCGACGGCTCCTATGGCGGCAACCCGGGCGGGTTTGTCGTGGAGAGCGACGCGGGGAACTTTTACTATTCCGGCGACACCGCGCTGACCTATGACATGAAATTAGTGGGCGAATCCGTGCGCTTGACCTTCGCCGTATTATGCATCGGCGGCAATTTCACCATGGATGTGGACGACGCGATCCGCGCGGCAAAATTCGTGGCCTGCAACGACATTGTTGGAGTCCACTACGACAGCTTCCCGCCCATCGTGATTGACCACGAGAAAGCCGTGGAAAAATTCCGCGCGGCCGGCTTGCGCCTGCACCTCCTCAAAATCGGATCCAGCCATAAATTTTAGGGCTTGGAATTTTTACATCCCGGTGGGGTGAGACAGCATCCGCGAGCGGTGCGTCAAGTCCTGTTGTTCCATCTCCGTCGAACCCTAACTCGATTTACCTTCGCCCGGAGGAACAGGCCTCCGGCCGGGTTGTAAGAGTCCCCTACTGTCAATTATCAATTGTCCATTATCAACTGTCAATTCCCCTGCTTTGTCGATGTTTCCGCACCAGGGCCGAAGTTTGGTGTTCTCTCTCGGCAGCCCGGCTGTTATGTTCCCCCGCATGGAAACCGCGCCGCCCGTCATAACCCAAAATGCCGCCCCGGCTCTCATCGAGGTCGAGGGCCTGACCAAGTTGTACAGCGATTTTCCCGCGGTGACGGATTTGTCCTTTGCCGTGCGGCCGGGCGAGGTCATCGGGCTGGTCGGGCCGAATGGCGCGGGCAAAACAACCACCTTGCGCTGTCTGGCGGGTATCATCCCGGCCACGCGCGGCTCAGTGCGAATTTGCGGCAGGGACCTGGCCACCCAGACCATTGAAGCCAAGCGCCGACTGGCTTTTTTCTCCGATGAACCGCGCTTGTTCGATTACTTGACTGTGGAGCAGCACCTGATTTTCACGGCGCGCATTTACGGCGTGGCCAATTACCGGGAGATCGCCCGCCCCTTGTTGGAGGAACTGGAAATGGCCGACAAGACGGACAAACTGCCGGGCGAATTGTCGCGCGGCATGAAGCAAAAGCTGGCCATTGCCTGCGGCCTGCTGCACTCCCCCGAAGTCATCTTTTTCGACGAACCATTGACCGGCCTGGATCCGATTGGCATACGGCGCATGAAGGATTCCATCCTCAAGCGCAGCCGGGCCGGCGCGGCGATACTCATCAGTTCCCATCTGTTGCATCTGCTGGAGGAAGTGTGCTCCCACGTCCTCATTTTGAAAAACGGCCGCAAGATCGTTGACGGCAGCCTGGGCGAGGTGCGCCAGAAATTCTCCGAACAATCCGGGGACACTTCCTTCGAGGAGGTGTTCTTTCGCGCCACAGGGGAAAACAAGGACGCCCCATGATTGCCGGCGCGCTGTTTTATTACCAGCGGCACTGGTGGTTCAACCGCTTGCTCACGCGCCTCCGGCGTTTGCGCCAGCCCAAATACCTCTTCGGGGCGATTGTGGGAGGGCTTTATTTCTACTGGTACTTCTTTCGCACCCTGGGCCGCGGCGGGCGGAGTGCCGGCATTCCTCTGGAATATCAAGACGTGGCTCAAAGCATCGCCTCGTTGCTCCTGTTGGTGGCGGTTCTATTCGCTTGGATTCTGCCCCAATCGCGGGCCGCGCTTTCCTTTACGGAGGCCGAAGTGGCATTTTTGTTCCCTGCTCCCATCGGACGAAAGACCTTGATCCATTTCAAACTGCTCAAATCCCAGACCGTCATATTCTTCAGCGCAATCTTTTTGACGCTGATCGGGCGGAGATGGAACGGAGAGGATTTTCTCCTGCGTGCGCTTGGATGGTGGCTCATCTTTGCCACCCTGAACTTGCATTCGCTCGGCAGTTCCTTTGCCCGGACCAAGCTGATGGATCGTGGCCTCTCCAACTGGTTGCGCCGCATTCTCATCTTGTGTGCCGTGGGTTTGGTGGTGACGGGAATCGTTCTTTGGGTGCGTTACACCTTGCCGCTGCCGCCCGCAATGGAGGGGAATCCAGATCTGGCCCAGCTTGGCCGTTATGCGAATGATGTCCTGCATTCCGGCCCAATCCCTTGGTTGCTCTTCCCATTCCGCTTGGTGGTCGCGCCCTCTTTTGCGGCTGGCGCCGGCCAGTTCCTTCTCGCTCTCGGCCCGGCCCTGGCCGTGATGGGATTGCTCTATTGGTGGGTCATTTCTTCCAACGTCGCCTTCGAGGAGGCTTCCGTCGAACTTTCGCGGAAAACGGCGGAGCGCGTGGCGGCGGTCCGTTCCGGCAATTGGCAGGCCGCGCGCAAAACGAAGAAGCCGGGGCGCAGTCCGTTCCAATTGCGCCCCACCGGCCTGCCGGCGGTCGCCTTGTTTTGGAAAAACCTGACCAGTGCGGGCCGCCTGGTCACGACAAGGGCCTGGCTTTTTTTGATTTGGATCGTTGTTTTCGCCGGCTTCGCGTTGCACTCACAAACCAGGCAGGCCGGGGGTGTGGGGGCTGGGCTGGCCTTCTTCGCGCTCATGCTGGCGGGTTTTTCGCTCTTTTGGGGTCCACAGATGTTGCGCAACGATCTGCGGCAGGACCTGCCTGCCACCGACGTCCTCAAGATGTTTCCCATGCCCGGCTGGCAGGTGGTGTTGGGCGAAGTGCTCGCTCCGGCCGCCATCCTGGCCGCGGCGCAATGGCTCCTGCTCCTCGCAGGTTTGATTCTGTTCCCGGACCAATTCAACGGCCATTCAATCACGCTGGCCCAGCGCACCTGCTATGCCATGGCAGCGGCCATCGTGCTGCCATGCGTGGATTTAATCGCCCTGCTCATTCCGAACGCGGCCGTTTTATTTTTGCCGGCCTGGTTCCAATTGGGCAAGGACGGGCCGCGCGGTTTTGAAACAACCGGACAACAGTTGATCCTGATGTTCGGGCAATTGCTGGTGCTGGCCCTGTCGCTGCTGCCCGCCGCCGCTGTATTCGCCATCATTTTCTTATTGACATCGCACCTGGTCCCCATTGCGCTCGGCGTGCTGCTGGGCGGCGTCCCCGCCGCCGCGCTTCTCTTGGTCGAAGCGGGCTTTGGCATCCGATTGTTGGGCCTTATCTTCGAACGTTTCGACTTGTCCGCGGAAATTTTAATTCAGGGCTGATCCGCCACGAGTTTTCCCCCGGCCAACACCCGGTAACGTTCGCCCTGCCATTCAATGTCATTGCCCCGAAACGCCGCCGCCCAGAGCAACACGTCCAATAGATCCTTGACCGGCGGCAGCCACCACCAGGCCGGATGAACGCTGGATTGCGTCAGGCGTTTTTGCTGCCGCGCCGCGCTGGCCATGCGAAAGAGCAGCGCCGCCAGACAGAAGGGAAGGGCGGCAGGGTGCTTCCCCAGCAGCAGCCAGAGCAACGGCCAGACTGTGGCATTGCCCAGCACACTCATAAAATAAGGCAGGGGCCGGCAAACGCGAATGGTCCGCGCCCAGCGCAGTTGATGTTTCCAAACCTCTTTCCAGCCGGCGGGCGCTTCCCGGCAGTCCACCACCGCGCTCGAAAACTCGATCCGTCCGCCCGCCCGCGCGATGCTCCGTCCCAATTCATAATCATCCGCCAGGTGGTCCGCCAGCGGCGCGAACCCGCCGATCTGCCGCAGCCTCGCGGCGGGCAGGGACATGACCGCGCCCAGCGCAAAATCCACCGGGGCAATACTGCGGGCTTGCAGCACCTGGCTCCAAAAATCCGCGTTGATGGCGACGGCCTCCCAGCGCATGGCGGCGGTGGCCGGATTGGCCAGGCGATAAAAGCAATTGACAAGCCCGGCGCCTGGCGCGGCCAAAAGCGGAGCGACCGTGGCTGCGAAATCCCCGCTCACCTCGACATCGGCGTCGCTCACCATGATCAGCGGGTGGCGGATGTGCGCCTCCAATTGCCGCAATGTGGAGACCTTGCCATTGACGCCCAGGTTCTCCCCGCAAACGACCAGACGCGCGTCCGCGCCCGGAAATTCCGCGAGCAACTCCCGCACCACCCCGCAAACCGGATCATCCGGCGAAGCCACGCCGAACAGGATTTGCACCGGGCCCGGATACTGTTGCGTGAACCAGCTTCGCAAACACCGCTTGGTCTCTGCGTTGCAGCCCTTGAGCGGTTTGAGGAGCGTCAAGCCCGGCAACGCATCCGGCCCGCTCGCCCGGCGATGCAAGGGGAAACGTTCCGACGCGACCCAGCGCCAGAGCGTGAGGAGAAAACTCAAGACCGCGAGTATGGCAAGAACCCTGTCCGGCACGATTAGAGTTCATCCACGGAAATCACGCGCATGATTTCCTCCAGGGTGGTCTGTCCTTTGTAAGCCCGCCGCAATCCCCGCTGCCACATGGTTTGCATGCCTTGCGCCACCGCCACTTCCTGCAACGCCTTGGTCGGCATCTTTTGCATCACCGCATCGCGAAAGACCTGGTCCACCGTGAGCAATTCGACGACCGCTGTGCGCCCGGCAAAGCCCGTGTTCTGGCACTGGTCGCAGCCAGTGCCGCGGCGAAACGTGGCGGTTTCCCGGTCTTCCAACGGCACCAGGCGCATTAAGGACGCCTCCGGCACATAAGGTTGCGCGCAGAAATGGCAATTGTTCCGGATGAGCCGCACTCCCAGGACGCCGGTTATGCTGGAAGACAGCAGGAATGGCTCAATCTCCATGTTCATCAATCGGGCAAACACGCCTGCGGTGCTGCCGCTGTGAATGGTGCTGAACACCAAATGCCCCGTCAAACCCGCCTGCACCGCGATGTTCGCCGTATCCGGATCGCGGATTTCCCCCACCATGATGACCTGCGGATCCTGCCGCATCAGCGAGCGCAGCGCTTTGGGGTAGGTAAAATCCTGCGCCAGATTGACCTGCGCCTGGGCGATCATCGGCAGATTGAATTCCACCGGATCCTCCACCGTGGCGATACTGATGGCCGGCCCGTGACGCTGCACCAGAGTATATAAGGCCGAGTAGATCGTGGTGGTTTTTCCCGAACCGGTTGGACCAGTCAGCAATATCAGCCCGCTCGGTTTGGTGATCAATTTGAGAAACTTTTGCAATACATCGTCATCGAAGCCGAGCGAAGCCAGGTCAAAACTGCGGTTGCTGGGATCAAAAATTCGCACCACAATTTTTTCCCCGCGCGTCGTCGGAAAAGTCGAAATGCGCTGTTCGACCCCACCCAGCTCGGGATCCGCCGGCGCGTGGCCTTCCTGCGGCAGGGTGGTTTGGTAGGTGATGAGATTGGCCAGCACTTTGAAGCGGCCGGATATTTTTTCCATCAAATCCAGCGGCAGATGCACCAATTCCGTCAGGACCCCATCGAGGCGGATCCGCACCACCAGGGTACTCTCCCACGGCTCGATATGAATATCGCTGGCCCCCGCCTTGATGGCGTCGAGCAGCAGGTACTTGACCAGCGTGCCAACCTCAATCCCCCCCTCGGCGGATTCGGACTGCAAATATCGAAGCGCTTCGCTCACAAAATGGCTGAGTTCTATTGCCGCCTTCTATTACGGTCTTCCGGCGTCTTTGTCAGCAAGAAAACGCCGTCCCGCGCCTTTCGCACCGGGAAAGTTCTCAAAACTCAGGCGGTTTGCGCCTGGGAAATGGTGAGAAAGTTTTCGATCTGGTCGATGACGGTGGTGTCGTTGAATTTGGCCAGAACTTCGGCTTGGGCCAATTCGGCCATTTGACAGCGGAGCTCGGGGGAGATGTGCAATTCCTGCATGCGCGCGGCGAGCTGTTCGGCGTCGCCCGCGGGGTGGGTCAGCGCGTTTTCCCCGTGGCGGAGCAGCTCCTCCATCCCTCCCGAGCGCGCGCCAATGACCGGAAGGCCGCAGCCCATCGCTTCCAGGGGGGTGAATGGAAACGGCTCGGCCCATTCGGGAGTGTGGAGGAGAACATCGTGCCGCTTGTAAACCTCCGCCAGGTCAGTGTTTTGATTGGAGACATTGAGGAACTCCGCCGGCAATTCGTTGGTCACAACAAAGGTACGCAACTTCGCCACGTATTTGGTGTCGCCCCGCCCGTAAATACTGAGCGTGAAGTCCAGGCCGGCGTCGCGGGCGATCTTCAGCGCCTTGAGCGCCGTCAGCACGCCACTCTCCTTCGTCAGGCGCGTGATGATCAGGAATTTCTTCATCGGCACGCCAGCCGGTTTGATGTCGCCGATATAGGCCGCCGTGATGCCGGGGTAAATGACCTCGGCATGATGGACGCAAAAACCGACCTGTTCAGTGAGGCGCTTCAGGGCCTGGCTGCAAAAGTAGATGCGGTCAAAGCGAAAGCCGGGAATGGAATTGGGGGCAACCGCGGCGCGGTCCTTGCCTTCCCCAAAGACGCCGGGCGCACGGTCATAACCCTTCATCAAGCGGGTGGGAGCGGCGGAATCCAGCCGAATTCGTTCCCCGCTCATCTCCAGGGCCTTGCGCGTGGATTGAGCCAGGAACGGCAGGCTGGGAGAGTTCCAAAAATGCAACCACGGATCCTCCCGCACATTGGCCGAAAGCCAATGGTCGAAGACATCATACACCACGGGCCGTTTCGAATTGTAGAGCGTGAAAATGAGTGATTTGGAAAGTCCGAACAGACTGAAAACATGGACGACATCCGGCTGGAATTCATCCAATGCTTCGCGAAGCACGTCGTTGTTATGGATCTCCACCGGCCTGAGTTCCAGGAACCCGGTCAACTGCGGATGGCCAAAGACACCATTGAGTTGAAGCCTCCGCTCGATCTCGGCATCACGTTGCTCGCTGCTCAGGCCATGGCTGGAGGTCAGGATCAAGATAGTATGCCCCCGCAGGCGCAAGGATTCAGTCACAGTCTGGCAATGATTCTCGAAGGTGCCGGCATGGTGCGGTGGATACAAATTGGTTAGAACCAGAATCTTCATTTGCTCGGTCGGAAGAATACAGGCTGGAGGCGGGTTTGGCGAGTACGCGATTGACAGACATTAAGATGCAAGGGCGGCCGGGCGCAAATACCGGCTTGCACCGCCGAACCTTTATACGACAATTGATAACCAGTGCAACCGCTGACCAGCCATACTTGCCAGTTGACCGACCGCCAGGCCGACGCCTTGGAGAAATACCTGCGCGGCCATGATTTTGAGTTTCGAGAGGTGCCGTACGCGCGTTTCGCCGCCTCCAGGGAAAAAACCAATGTGGTCTTTTACCAAAGCGGCAAACTGGTTGTGCAAGGCAAGGGCACACAGGACTTCATCGAGTTTGTGCTCGAGCCGGATATTTTGCAGGAGGTCAAGCTCGGATATGAAGCCGTTCTCAACCCGGAGTTGCTCGCTCCGCGCATCGGGGTGGATGAAAGCGGCAAGGGCGATTTTTTCGGGCCGTTATGCATCGCGGGCGTCTATATCAACCAAGGCGCCATCACGGCTTGGAAGGGAGCGGGCATAAAGGATTCAAAGAATATTTCCGGGGACCGCCGGATTGCCGAACTGGCTCAACTGATTCGCTCCACCCCTGGCTGTGTCTATAGCGTTGTCCCGATTGGCAACGAAGCCTACAACCGGCTTTATTCGAAGATGAAGAGCGTCAACATCCTGCTCGCCTGGGGCCACGCCCGCGTCATCGAAAACTTGATGGGCGTGTCCTATCAGATGAATCCGCCGCCGGTGCGCGCCATCAGCGATCAATTTGCGCACGACAAAGGCGTGATCAGCAAGGCCCTGATGAAGCTCGGGCGCGGTATCGAACTGGTGCAGCGCCACAAAGCCGAGGAAGACCTGGCCGTCGCCGCCGCTTCCATCCTGGCCCGCAATGAATTTGTCACCCGTCTGCGGGACATGGGAAAGCAATACGACATGACGTTTCCCAAGGGAGCCTCCACCGCGGTGGACGCAGCCGCCAAAGAATTTGTGGCCAGGCGTGGCGCGGAGGAGCTAGGCAAGGTGGCCAAGATGCATTTTCGCACCGCCCTGCGCGCCCAAGGGCTGCCCGAACCGCCGAAAGTGCCGTGGAAACGCCGCTGACAGGTCAGCGTGGCGGCCACACCGCGATATAAACTTCTTTGACAACCGGGCCTCCGAGCGCCCGGTCAATATCGGCCAAAAGGAGGCCGCGCGTGGCGTCCAGCACGCCGGCCTGGCACAGATCCGAGGCCGTTTTGCCTTTCAGGTCGTTGCATGCCAGAGTCGTAATTCTGGCCTTGTTTTGTTCGACCTTCTCTTTGCACGCGTTGTCCGCGCAGATCAGACCCAGGCTCCTGAAGCCGGAGGACATGCCTTTCACGCCAGGGATGTTTAACGGGATTTTCGCCAACAAGGGCGCTGCCTCCTGGCCTGCGGCCATTTCTTGCGCGTAAATCTGTTTCATCTTTGGCACCAGGACATACTTGCTGGTGCCCAAGGCCAGTAATGGCATGCCGATCAGGATGACCAGCGCGGGCAGCCATGCCAGGAAGCCTTCCAGGCTCGGCGCTTGGCAATTAGTTATCTCCGCCGTCGGCGCGGTTTCCGTCCTGCCTTGCGGCGGGGTTCTCGTTGGATCTGTCAGTGTATTTGTCATAAAAAAGTCCCGGATTATTCCGGTCAGGCTATTGCCCCGGTATTTCCCAATTCCAAGGCTCCCGCCTCAATCTCGCCCAGGCCGTTACTGCCGGGTGCCGACAGGGCGGGCAGGGGGCCGGCGGCGGATAGATTGGCGTAGAGACCGTTGCCTTCATGGATTAAAGCCCGCGGGTCTTGGAAGTTTTGCAATTTGACCTGGCCGCACAAAAAATAGGAGCCGTCGGAGAGTTGCACGGTGATTTTGCCTCCGTCGTCGATGGTGTAGCAGATCGTGGTGCAACTGGGAATGGAGCCGGGCGGCAGGCCGGCGGCGCTGATTTGCAGATCGCCCTCGCTACTCAGCCGGCTTCCAATGCTTCCTTGGAGGCGCGCGCCGTTGACGGTCAAAAGATAACCGTTGCTATCGACAGTAAAATGGCCCGTCTGCGTCGCGTATAGCTCCTCACTCAGTAAATCGCGCACCACGAAATAGCCGTTGCCCAGAATCGTCAGGTCCACAACCGCGCCGGCGACAAGCCGGCTGGTGTTGCCATGACCGGCCACGTCTTTCTCATTCTGACGGGTGGCTTCTTCGCGATCCGTGGCAGGGGAGAAAACCGTCATAGGCAATTCATATCTTGCAGCGTGGAATGGCCGGGGATCACCGCGGCAAGTCCGAGCCTGCCCGCCTGGTCAGTCAAATCTAAAATGGCCACGGTTTGCGCCGGGGCGACATGCCAGGAAATCTTAAGGGCCGCCGGGGTTTGCGCCGCGGAATGGGACACCCTCGTGCCATTCGGGACAGTGCTGGAAGACGCCGTTGCTTCCAAACCTTCGTTCTCATTGACGCTATATTTCATGCGATTCCAATAATAGCATCGGCTATGCCAGCCGGACGCTTAACAGCGTTCTGTCGAGGCATTCCCAAGTTTGCGGCGCGTGCTGCGGCAAGTCGGGCGGCGGCTGCGTTGTGCTCTGCAGGACGCGGCCGGCTCGCGTGTCTTGCCCGGGGGCGCGGTGGCGCGGACGGCCAGCATGGCGTGCAAGGCGGCGTTGGCGCGGCGCTCGGCTTGATGCAGCGCGGCAATGCACTCCTCGCGCCGTTTCTCGAGCGAATGATAAGACTTTTGGGCCTGGGCGGACAAGGCGGCCCGGGCGACGCGAACAGCCTGGGCGGCTCGGCCCGCGGCGCCAGTGCCGTCCAACAGTTTGCGCATGACCGTCCATATTTGTTGGATCTGCTGATGGAGCATGTCAAGCAAATCGAGGTTCTGTTGCCGGGCCAGCAGTGCGCGGACATATTCCTGGAGGGCCTCTTGCTCCGGTTCCGCAACCGTGTAATCGGATTGGCTGTAGTGTGTATCAATCATAAAAGCGTGTCTTCTACAACTGCTTAGCATCTCATGTGCCACAATGCTAAAGAGGCTGACACCAGGGCCAATGACACTTGTCCGCCCGTCCGGGCCGGAATTAATTGCCAGCCCCGTTCGGGGAGAGGAAAGAATGTTCAGGCCGCGCAATTGCCGGATTGGCGGTTTTCTGCTGTTCCCCGGGTCATTTTCATCGTAGTGTCTGTGCGTTGCCTGAGTGAAGGCCCCTCATTGCGTCCTGGGTTGTTGAGGGCTTCATAAGTGCATTGAGTCAAACATGAAAACCAGGTCCATCCTCCTTTTGTCCTTGCTGGGGCTTTGCACCCTGCCTGCTGCGCCATCCACTGCGGAGGCCCAGGGCACGGCTTTCACGTACCAGGGCCAGTTGAGCGCGGGTGGCGCTCCGGCCAACGGCGGTTACGACTTCACTTTCGCGCTCTTCAACAACAGCAGCGCCAATACCGGTCAAATCGGCGGCGCGCTGACCAATCTCGATGTCCCCGTAAGCAACGGCCTCTTCACTGTCCAACTGGATTTTGGCCCGGTCTTTGCCGGCAACGCCGCCTGGCTGGCCATCGGTGTGCGTTCCAATGGCGGCGTCGGCTTCACCGCGCTTGGTCCGTTGCAGGAACTAACCCCCACCCCTTATGCGCTCTACGCTCCCAGCGCCGGTTCTGTGGCCGCGTCCAACATCATCGGTGTCATCGCACAGGCGCAATTGCCTGCCGTGGCGGCGTCAAATATTACGGGTACGATTTCGCTGGCGCAATTGCCTGGCGTCCTATTCACCAACGGAGCCACCGGCGTGAGCTTGAGCGGCAATCTCACCAACACCTCACCTCAATCGGTCCAGCGTGGCGTCAGCTCATTCGTCACCGGCTTGCACAACCTCGGCCTCTGGACCAACTTGATCGAAGCAGCCTGGTTCTCTCCCGGCCAGAATTACATGTCTCCTGGACAGCTCAATCCTTCCGGCAACCTCATCGGCATCGTTCAGAATCCCCTGGCCACCGGCCCAAACGGCCTCCCGCAAAACGTCGGTCTGGCCTCCAATTGCACCCAAGTTGCCAGCGGGCTTCTTTTCAGCGGAGCCAACTCCTTTATCCTCTTCTCCAACATCCCCCCGCAATCGGGCCCAATGACCTTGATCGTGTTTTTCACTCAGGAAGGATGGCTTCAGCCAGCCTATCAGCAGAACAATGTGGCTTTTTACACTGCGGGCGCATTTGCCAGCACGACCAATGTTCTTGATTATCTTCGGCTTCAAGTTTTCGCGGGCTGGGAATGTGCCGTTTGCTATGACGGCATTAATGGATACACAGTCATTCCTTCCTATGCCGGCGGCTGGAGCTTCAATGATTCCCTGCCCCATTGTGTCGCCTTCTCCACGGATCGCACCAACTTGACCATGGCCCAATGGGGTTCGCTCAATCTTGGCGCAACCGCCTGGAACTCCAGCAACGTTGTGATGAATCCGTCCACCCGCGCCATCGTCAACGAAATCGTTCTCGGCGCCAATGGCAACTACTCGGAAAATCTCTTCGGCGTCATCCACGGCTTCGTCGCCGTTAGTAACTATCTTTCCCTGGCCCAAATCCAGCAGGTCTTTTATCTGGCCGCCAACACCGTCCTGCCCTGGCGGCGCGTCATCTTCGAAGGCGATTCCCTCGCTTTCAATCTTTACCAGGACTTGAACCTCACCACTAATAACGATTTGTGGGGAAACTGCGACTACTGCGCCACCGCCGTCGGCGGCACAACCATCGAGCAAATCGTCAACCGGTTCTATCCCGCCCTCGCCACCAACATGCCCAATGGCTTGGACATTATTTACCCCTCCACCGTCATCTTTTGGGGCGGACAAAACAGCCTGGCCAGCGACACTGCCGCGCAAATCGAGGCGGACATCCAGTGGGAGGTCAATGCCGTCCACGCTTGTGGAAGCCAGATTTACATCTCCACCCCCACCGAATCGCAAAGTATAACGACGGTCCCCGCCTGCGAAGCCACGCGCGTTGCTCTGAAAGCATGGGAACTGTCCGGCGCGTCGGGGGCGGACGGCGTGGTGGACAATGACACCATGTTCTTCAATTTTTTTGGAACAAACTACTACACAAACCTGTCATATTTTGACGGGGTGGTTCATCCCAATGCCGCGGGGAACGCCCTCGTGGCATCCAATTTCGCCGCTGTCATCGGCACAAACATCCTGACCCCGAACAATTTGTTTGTAGGCTGGCCATTGCAATCGATTCTCAACAGCGCAGTTCCATAATTGCCAGGACTATTAAAATTTATCTGCTGGTCCTGCTGCTGCTTGCCGCCTGGGGAGACCGCGGGCAATCCTGTATTGGAGGAAGTTGCTCCCACCAACTTGGTTGTTGTCGAAACCACCGGCAACACACCTGTTGAGACGAACGATTTCACCATCTCGATTGCCAATATTTGTTCGTTTGACACCTGAACATCAGTTGGGTGGGTCCGGGCGCGGAAAAAAAAGTGCGAAATGAATATTTGCCTCTTTTTTACATTGCAACCCGTTGCCAGCCAACATATTCCGATCAAAATGGGCGCAAATATTTTTATGGTTCTTCAAGGATTTTCGGGGTTTGGCATCCTGGACCTGCCCAATGGTCATTCCAGATAATTATCGGTTATTACGGGATCATCATTCGCCATTTTCCGCATGCATTGTCGTTTGGGCTCCATCGATGTGCACCGGGGGCTAAAAACAAAACTCCGCCCCGCCCTCCCGCTTCCAGTGAAACCACTTGCCAATCGGCACAACTCAAGGGAAACTGATCAATTGACGAAACCTATATGTCGTGAAGCCATCCGTTACATTCACGGAAACCG